>Ga0307986_10002384_pt1 | contig 13502 bp, 14 predicted proteins | sample EllFjometageno82_FD_203170 | JGI IMG/M metagenome (GOLD analysis project Ga0307986, IMG submission 203170) | Marine microbial communities from Ellis Fjord, Antarctic Ocean - #82 | ecosystem: Environmental > Aquatic > Marine > Unclassified | place: Southern Ocean | collected 2014-10-09
ACCAATAGTGCTCTTACTACAACAAAAATTATTCATGCATTTTATTCAAGCGCAGAACAAAAAAAAATGGTATTATTAAACAATAATCCTAAATCAAATAAATTAGGAAAATGAAAAAATGAAAATTGCTAATAAATTTCCAGGAAAAGACATATCTATTGAAGATATAAAAACCAAATTTCCTTTAGTGGCAAAAAAAAATAAAGTTCATAAAAGTAAATTTAAAATTTCAGGTATTGAATTTGGTGGGAATTTGATACCTATTTTTGCTGGTCCTAACATGGTTGAAAGTGAAAAATTAATTATTGATTGTGCATTTAATGTTAAAAAATCTGGTGCACATTTTTTAAGAGGCGGTGCGTTTAAACCTCTTACCTTTCCTTATAGGAGTAAAAAATATACCGAAACAAGACTTGATGGTTTAAATTGGTTAAAACAAGCAAAGACCGAAGCTAAAATTCCTGTAATAACAGAAATTATGGAAGAAAAATATCTAGATCAAATTTGTGATGTTGCTGATATTTTACAAATTGGATCAAGAAATATGCAAAACTTTCCTCTAATAACTGCGTGTGCAAAAACCCAAAAACCAATAATGATTAAAAGGCATTATGGAGCATCTTTAAGAGATTGGTTAGGTGCAGCAGAATATGCCATGATAGAAGGAAACAAAAAAATAATTTTATGTGAAAGAGGAGTTTCAACTCCACATACTCACAGGTCAACTTCGAGATTTTTATTAGATTTACAAGTTATACCTGCTGCTCAAGAAATAACTCACTTACCAATAATTTCTGATCCATCACATGCCACTTTTTGGAGAGCATGGGTTGAATCTATGTCACTTGCCAGTATAGCTGCTGGAGCTGATGGCATCATGTTAGAAGTTCATCCAGACCCAGAAAATTCGGCTGTAGATCCTTTACAGCCGATAGACTATAAACAATTTAAAGGTTTGATGAAAAAAATGCATGCAGTTGCTAAAGCCTCCTATAATAGAAAAATTTTATAATGAGCGAAAAAAATTTATTTATTGATAAAAATATAGCAAGAATTGGGGATCAAATAGACCAACACATTAGCAAAACAAAAAATTTGAAAAATGATGTTCCTCCTTTTTCAGCTGTCGAGTTTAGTATCAATGGGGCTTGTAACAGAAGATGTGTTTTTTGTCCAAGAGTTGATAAGTCAGCATATCCAAATATTTTAAATAGTCTAAATATGATTTCATTTAAAAAATTAATTAAAGATTGTATCTCAATTAATTATGAGGGTAAATTAACATTTGCAGGTTTTTGTGAACCATTATTAACAAAAAATATAGATAAGTATGTTCTAGAAACCAAATCTAATTTACCAAAATCAAAAGTTGAAATTGTTTCAAATGGAGATGTTTTAGTTAAAAAAAATGGATCTAGATTACTTAATAATCTTTTTAAGGCAGGACTTGATAAACTACAAGTCAGTTTATATGATGGACCACATCAAATAAAAGAAATGGAAAAGCTAAGATATGATTTCAAATTATCAGAAGATAAATTTTCAATTAGAAAAAGATATTTAGGCTCTGAAGAAAGTCATGGAATAACAATGTCCAATAGAGGTGGCTCTATTGAATACAAGACGGATCATTTTGAGTTGAAGCCTCTTACTGAACCTTTAAAACAACCATGTTATTTTCCATTTTACAAAGTACTTATTGATCACGATGGCAGTGTGCTTATGTGTTCACATGACTGGAAAAAAGATATTATATATGGAAATATAAATAAAGACTCATTATTAACAATCTGGTCTAATACAAAATTCAATAAAACAAGAAAAAAATTATCTTGTGGCGATAGAAACTATAAACCATGCAATGTCTGTGATGTAGATGGAAGACTAAATGGTTTTAAGTCATTTAAAAGATGGAATAATTATTTGGAAAATAAAAATGATTAAAAATTTCATATATTTTTTTAAAAAAAAAATAAAATCTTCTATAATAAAAATCTCAAAAGTATTACAAATATTTCCTGATGAAATTCAGGAAAATTTTGAAATTAATTATAATGATACAAAAATTTTATTTTCACCCTCTAATGACATAACTTATAGAAGATGGTCCAAATTTCAAAAAGATGGAAAGGAAAAAAACACAATAGAATTTATAGATAAATTTGAAAAAGATAATATTTTCTTTGATATAGGTGCGAATGTCGGAGTTTTTTCTCTTTATGCTTCATTAAAAAAAAAAGTGAAAGTTTATGCATTTGAACCAGAGGTAAATTCTTTTATTAACTTAATAAAAGCAATAAAATTGAATAATGTAGATATAGTCCCAATACTTGCACCACTAAGTAATGAAACAAAAATGGGACATTTTAATTATCGAAATTTAATAGGAGCTGGTTTTTCAATGCATCAATTTGGGGAAGAGGATAAAACAAAATTTTCTTATCTAGTCGCCTCTGATACTTTGAATAATTTATTTTTAAATAAAAAATTACCGTGTCCAAATTATATAAAACTAGATGTTGATGGGATTGAGATGCAAATACTAGAAGGCATGAGTGACATTTTAAAGAATAAAACCTTACAAAGCATTCTAGTTGAAGTGAATAATGAGACAGAGAAAGAAAGTATAAATAATTATTTGCATAACCTAGGTTTTAAAAATATTTCTGGGCCAACAGGAAATAACACGAATTATACATACTCAAGAAATGTTTAAGAATTTGTTAAAAACAATTTCTAGACCTTCTTGGATGAAAAGCCAAAAATATTTTAAAATTAATCTTTCTCGAAATGTTCATTTTGATCAAATTTTAAGTAATAAAGTTGTTGAAATTTTAAGAAAAAACACAAATAATTCTCTACATTATGCAGATTCTTTTGAAATATATAAAACTATATCTAAGTATTATAAAATAAATTTAAAAAATCTCACTATTGGTTTTGGTGCTACAGATTTACTTTATCGAATTACAAAAATATTAGATGTAAAAAAATTTTATATAACAAATCCATCTTTTAAAATGTTTGAAGTTTATTGTAAAATAAATTCTAAAAAATATGAAAATATAAATAGATCAGATATTTATTCAAAAAATAGAAAGAACTCTGCTTTATATATAGTTAATCCCAATGGTGTTGATGGGTCAGCTTATAAAATTGATAGAAGAATACTAAATCTATATAAATATGTAATCATAGATGAAGTATATTCAGATTTTTACCCAAAATTTTCATTTTTAAAAATCAATAATAGTAAATTGATAATAGTTAAAAGTTTAAGTAAGAGCCTTGGGTTAGCAGGATTAAGAGTTGGATTTTGTAAAGCCTCAACAAAAATTACAAAAAAAATACAATCAATTAGATTAAGTCAAGTAAGCAATATATATGCTGAAATTATAGTTCCAAAAGTTTTATCGTACACAAAAACTGTAATACAAAGAATGAACCAATCAAAAAAATATCTTGAAAAAAAATATGAGTGTAAAGAATCTTATTCTAATTACGTTTTATTTAAAAAAAAGAATAAATTGACCAAAAAATTTGGATCAAGAAAGATACTTGGGTTCTATAGAATGGCTCTTACTGACCTAAATACAATTAAAAGATATGAATAAAGAAATATTAAAATATATAAAAAATAAAAATTTAAGAATTTCAAGTAATGAAAAATTTGTTGCTATAATAGGCTCAAATCCATCAAAAAATGCCAGATCTCCGAAGTTATGGAACAGAGTTTATAAAAAATTAAAAAAAAAAATGGTTATGTATCCATTAGATGTGAATAGTAATAATGTAATAAAATTAGTAAATTTTTTAAATAAAAATAAAAATTTTTTAGGAGGCTCTATAACCATACCTTTTAAAGAAAAAATATTTAAGATATTAAAAAAAAACTCTACAAAAGAAGCAAAAAAAATTTCAGCTGTAAATTGCTTATTTAGAGACAAAAAGGGCTTATTAAAAGTAACTAATACAGATGGAGAAGCTTCATTAACCTCATTTAAAAAAAAATTTAAAAATGCACAAATAAAAAATATTTTAGTGATGGGTTGTGGAGGTGTTGGAAAAGCTGTAAGTACATATTTTTCTAAAATAAGTAGTTTAAAAAAAATTACTATTCTTTCAAGAAAAACTGAAGATCAAAAATTTGCAAAAAAAATAAGAGCCTCATGGGTTAATAGAAAAAATTTACCCAATTTGGAATTAAGCTATGATTTAATTATAAATTGTACAAGTTTAGGCTTTGATAAAAAAAAAAATAAAATTTCCTTACCAATCTCTTTTTTGTCGAATATAAATAAAAATACAATCATATACGACGTAATTTATAAGCCAATAAAAACTAAATTAATAAAAATTTCAGAGAAAAATGGTTTGAAAACTATTAATGGCTTGGGTATGAACCTAGAACAAGCTGCTATAGCTTTTTCATATGTAAATAGAACCAGAAAGATAGAAGCAATTAAAAGAATAATGAATGGATAATAAAAAAATTATCAAATATCCGGTAAAAGATATATCAATATTTGAAGTTGATCATTTTTTAAATGATAATCTTTATTTTAAACTTAAAAACAATTTTAATAATTTTTTAGAATGCGATTTTCAGAGTAAAAATTTTTTAAATAAAAAAAATTTAAAATATTGTTTTAATTCCAGAATGGCAATTTACCATGAAATTAAAAAAAATTTTACAGAAGTAAATGAAATTGACGAAATGATAAAAAGTTATGAATTTTATACATTTTTTTTTAAAAATTTTTTTTTAGAACTTTTAAAATCAAAAAAAACAAATTTTATTCAGTTTTTAAGACTTTTAAAGATACCAAAAAATTATAGTTTAAATGATGAAAATGAGATTAATGAGCTTAAAAGTGAATTAGATATTCATGGTCATGAAAAAATTTCTCATAAAAAAGGAATATTTAAATTGTTTGATATATTTTATAACAAAATAGAAGTTACAGCAGAATATTCATATATTTTAAATGGAGGCAAAATAGTACCTCATACAGATGATGTAGATAAAATTTTTTCACTGATGTTGTATTTTCCAGAATATGAAAATGACAATAATCAAAATTTAAAAAAAAATGAGAAACAAATTGGAACTGTTTTTTGGAAGTCAAATGAAAAAAATTTTAAGAATATTCATAAGGAAGGTATTTTACAAAATGAATTTGAGAAAAATAATTCTGAAATTTTATCATTACCATTTGTAGGTAAAAAATTATATGGCTTTATTAAAAATGATATTTCTTGGCATTCTGTAAAAAAAATTAATTTGAAAAATGATTATATACGCAAATCTATAAATATTAATTTTAGGTTTTTAAATAATTGATGAATATTTATAGTATTAATTTAATTCATAAAATTTACAAATATCCTGGAAAAATAAATGAATTTCCTCCACCTTTTTTTGTAAAAAAGGGTTTCTTTATAATCGAATTAATTACAAAAGATGGAATAAAAGGTTACGGAGAAATAAGTAGTTATTTATTTGATAAAAAGAAAACTCTATTTTTTATTGAGAAATATTTAATTAATTTTATTAAAAAAATTGATTTAGAAAAATATTTTTCAAGTTTTAATAACAAATATTTCATTTCACCTTTAAATGATAATTTATATCTTTCAATTAAGGCTGCAGTAGATCAAGCTTTATTAGATATATTAGGAAAAATGAAAAAGATAAATTCATATAAATTTTTTAGCAATAAAAAAAATGTTAATGTTTATTCTAGTGGAGGAGTTATTTTCGAAAATCAAGAATATGATATTTTAACCGATCAATTGTTAAAATCTAAAGAGCTTAAGTATTTTGGGTGGAAATTTAGACCTTCAATTCCTATTAAATATTCAAATCATATTCAAAGATTAAAAAAAAATCCTGAAATAGATTTAAATAAGTTAGAAAAATTCTGTTATAAGTCTAGAAAAATAGCTGGTTGTGATTTTAATCTAATGATTGATTTGGGTTGTAGACTAAAACTTAATAGGAAATCAATAAGATTTTTAGAATTTTTAAATGAACTCAAATTTTATTTTATAGAAGAGCCTTTCAAAAGAAATTTGAATGACTATGAAAAATTAAAAAATATTAAGAATATTGCTGTTGGTGAAAATTTTTCGCAAGAAAAATCTTTTAAAAAGCTTAGTCATTTTAAACAAATTAAATACTTTCAACCTGATACAAATATTTTTCCATTTAAAGATTTATTAAAGTATTCAAAAATTAGTAAGAAAAAATTTATTTTACATAATTGGACTAATTCGATGAATTTTTATTCTAATTTGAATTTTGGTTTAAGCAGTAAAAAATGTCATTTAATAGAAATTAATACATTAAATTTTCCAAAAAATTTTATTTTTTTAAAAAAAAATTATTATATAAAGGCTGGGAAAATATATATTAAAAAAAAAAATGGACTTGGAATAGAAATGATAAAAAACAATTCTTTTAAAACTAATAAAATTAAGTTTAAAGTTATATGAAAATAATTGCTGTTGTTGCTGCTAGAGGTGGCTCTAAATCAATAAAAGATAAAAATATAAGGCTTATTGGAAAAAAACATCTGATAAACCATATTCTTTCAACTCTATTGAAAGTTAATGAAATTGAGAGAACTATTCTCTCGTCTGATAGCAACAAAATTATTAAGATTGCAAAAAAATATAATTCATCTCATTTAGAAACAAGGCTGAGACCTAAAAATCTGTCACAAGATAGTACTCCACTAACATCAGTAGCCCATCATATTGCTTTAGAATTAGAAAAAGAAGGATACGTACCAGATTATGTTTTGCAAGTAGCGCCAACATGTCCCTTTATTTCAGTAAGTACAGTAAAAAAAATCATTAATGTTTTAAGAACAAAAAAATCAAATTGTGTTGTTACTTTGCAAAGAATAGAACATGAGCACCCTTATAGAGCTAAAAAATTAAATAAAAAAAATTACTTTTCTCAGTTTATAAAAGGAATAAATGTAGAAAAATATATTTCAAGACAAGATTTACCAACCCTTTATTGCACCTCTGGTGCTATATATGCAAGATCTTTTAAATTGTTAAAAAGTTTTTCAGGAAGAGATTTTTGTTTGGGTCCAAAACCATATGGAATTGTGGTCAATGATAGAGAAGCAGTTAATATTGATAGAAAAATAGATTTGGAGTTCGCAAAATTTATTGAAAATAAAAAGTCTTTAATTTAGTAAATAAAGTATTTTATATATTTAAAAATAATAGATGATGAAATTTAAAAAGTGTGAAATAATAAATCTAAAGTTAAATAATTTTATATGCAAAAAAACCCAGAAAAAATTTCAATAATCATCAGAACAAAAAATGAAGAACGATGGATTGAACAATGTTTAAAAAAAATTTTTGATCAAACCCACAATAATTTTGAGGTAATTATTTTAGATAATAATTCGAAAGACAAAACAGTTGAAAGAGCAAAAAAATTTCCAGTCAAAATTATTAAGATAAAAAAATTTTTTCCTGGAAAAGCAATTAACCTAGGAGTTAAAAAATCTAAAGGTAAAATAATTGTTTGTCTTTCAGCTCATTGTATTCCTGTTAATAATAATTGGTTAAACAAAATTACATATCCACTTAAAGACCCAAAAGTTGCAGGTGTATATGGAAGGCAGAAACCACTAAGTTATTCTAGCGATTTTGATAAAAGAGATCTATTAAATTTATTTGGACCTGAAAAGAAAATACAAAAAAAAGATACATTTTTTCACAATGCAAACAGTGCATTTAAAAAAAAATTGTGGAAAAAAATACCTTTTGATGAAAAAACTATTCATATAGAAGATAGAATTTGGGGAAATGCAGTAATAAATAAAGGTTATAAGCTTATTTATGAGCCTGAAGCGTCTGTTTTCCACTGGCATGGCATCAACCAAGATATGGAACCAAATAGATGTAAAAAAATTGTAAATATTTTAGAGTCTCTTAATCAGGATTTTAGATCAAATGTTTTAGAAAATGAAACTAATCCAAATTGTGTAGCAATTATACCTTTAAGGGGAGAAACACTTCTAATTGATAACAAACTTTCTCTTTTAGACGTTACAGTGAGTCAATTAAAAAGATCTAAATTAATAAAAGATATTTATTTAGCTACTGATAATAAAAAAACCAAAAAAATAGGTCTTAATGCTAATATAAAAGTACCATTTTTAAGACCAAAGTATTTATCTGATAGCTTTGTGCACATCAAATCGATAATAAGTTTTTTTTTAGATCGTTTGGAGAAAAAAAAAACTATTGATATAATTGTAGTAGCTACAGAAAATTTTCCATTAAGAAACTCTAATATATTTGATAAAATGATTAATAAGTTATTAAAAAATAATTTTGATACTGTAATTGCTTGTAAAGAAGAAAAAGGATCTATTTTTATTAAAAAAGATAATAAATTAAATAAAATTCACAATGGAGAGGTTCCATCTAACTATATGTCTCAAAACGCGTTTAGTTCAAGAATTGGTATAGCTTATGTTGCAAGAGCATCAAGTTTAAGGAGAGAAAGCAATTTACTCTCTGGTAGACTGGGATATTATTTTATTAAAAATACTTTAGAGATGACTGAAGTAAATAATAAAAACTTTTCAAAATATACAAAAGAATTGATAAAACAAAGCTACATAAACAATAATTAATGCATCTATTTATTGTTCATCAATTTCCAGATTATGATAATTCTGTTCCCATTATTATAAATTTAAAAAAAAAAGTTAATTCTAAATTTGCAATTATGAATATCTTTCCAGTTCATGATTTAAAATATTATAGATTTAATTCTTTATTAAAAAAGTATGAAATTCAATTTATTGATATATGTGAAATTAATATAAGATCAATATTAATTAATTTATTATTAAGTTTTGTAAAAATACTTCCTCACGCAATCATTATAAAGATGAATAGAGTATGGTATTATTTTTATCATAGATATGTATTATTCAATAAAAATCATATTATTTCTTTAATTAAAAAAAAAGAAATAAAATCAATAAACATTGATCATGGTTTACCTGCTAGATATAAAAAAATTTTTTATGTAGCCTGTAAAGAAACAAACATTAAATATAATTGTTACATTCCAGGGGTTCAATTAGGTATGCTAAAAACAAAATCAGAAGATTTTAGTTTATATGATTATGCAATGATACAGGATCAAATTTTAGGAATAGATGATTCTGAAAAAAATAAAAAAAAATTCAAAAGAATAGCAAGCCCACGTTATTCATTAGATTGGTTAAATGAAGTGGAAGAAATGTATAGATATAAACTTAAAGAATATAGTCCAGATACTTTTGATAGAAAATTAAAAGTAGTACTAATGACAAGAGCTATGTTTTCAGAAAAAACATGGCAAATATTATATGAGGAGTTAAAAAAAATTAACGATATAGAATTAAAAATAAAATTAAAACCCAGAGGTCAGTTTAGACCATTATATGCTCAAAAAAATATTATTAATGAGTACAATACTTCAGAACTAATTAATTGGGCAGATGTGATAGTCTCACACACTTCGAGTATTCTTAATGAGGCTATCATTAAAAATAAAAAAATTCTTTTTTTAAATTTTTTGTTTGATTTTGAAAAACAAGAAAAACGCAGTTATGTATTTGAGAATCAACACCTTGTTACAAATGTTAATTCAAAAGAGGATTTAGTAATGCAAATTGAAAATTTAAAGACAAAACAAACGCATATTATGAATGATGAAAAATATCAAGAATCAAAAAAAATTTATTTAAAAAAAGTTTTTGGAGGTGACTATTTTGATAAAAAAAATATTTATGAAAAAAATTTCATTGATATTTACCAAAATTGATTTATTTTTTGGCTTAGGAATAAGTTGCAAAATTTATACTGGGAAAAATGTTAATTTTTAATTTATTTTTAATAAATTTTTGAATTTTGTTATCTATTAATTTTTTAATAGGCAAAGAGTTATTAGAGCTATAATGAAGCTTTCTTATTTTTTTTCATAATTTTCTACTTTTTGAATTAATTTTTCATTTAATATTTTTTTTTAGTCTAATTCAAATTTTTTTGAGTAGTCTTTTTTCAATGATATGTCTTGATCTTTTTTTTTAAGATAACAATTACCAATAACAAGTCTATCAAGTTCTGTTCCCATAAAACAATTAAAAGCATTCACAGGAGTATTTACGATTGGCTCACCTCTTACGTTGAAAGAGGTATTAACTACAACTGGACAACCTGTTTTTTCTTTAAATCTACTTATTAGTTTGTAATATTTTTCATTAGTTTCTTTATGCACTGTTTGAACTCTTGCAGAATAATCAACATGTGTGACAGCAGGAATTTCAGATCTTCTAATGTTAAGTTTGTCTATTCCAAATAATTTTTTTTGTTTTTCATTCATTTGAATAGTTTTTTCCTTATTGATATTTGTAACCATAAGCATATATGGACTATCTCTATCAATTTGGAACCATGTTGATAAATCTTCTTTAAGAATGGAGGGAGCAAATGGTCTAAAACTTTCTCTATACTTTACTTTTAAATTTAAGTTTTTTTGAGTGTTTTCTGATCTAGGATCTGCTAAAATTGATCGTGCTCCTAGTGCTCTAGGCCCAAACTCCATTCTTCCTTGAAACCAACCTACTGCCATTCCATTGGATATATCTTCAGCAGTCTTATCTATCAATTCATCTTCATCTAATACAGAAAATTTTGCACCAATATTTTTTAATTCATTTTCAATTTCATTTTGAAGATATTCTGGACCCAAGTATGAGCCTTGCATATCATCTTTTGGATTAACAATTCTTTGATTATTTTGTTCTATATGCCATAATGCTAAAGCAGCACCTAATGATCCTCCTGCGTCTCCCGCTGCTGGTTGGACCCAAATATTATCAAAAATTTTTTCTTCTAAAATTTTTCCATTAGCCACACAATTTAAGGCTACACCTCCTGCTAAACAAAGATTATTCAATTTAAATTCTTCTTTTAAAGATTTAGCTAATTTTATCATAATATCTTCTGTAACTTTTTGAATTGAAGCTGCTATATCCATATGAAAATCAGTCAATTTTTCTTTTTTTGCATCTCTTGGCTTTTGACCAAATAAATCATGAAACTTATTACTAGTCATTGTAAGTCCCGTCGCATAATTAAAATAATTCTGATCCATTCTAAATGTCCCATCCTCTTTAATATCAATTAAATTATTGATTATTTTATCTTCAAAAATTGGTTTACCATATGGTGCTAATCCCATAAGTTTATATTCACCACTATTAACCTTGAACCCAATGTAATAAGTAAATGCAGAATAAAGTAGGCCTAATGAGTGTGGAAAATGAATTTCTTTTTTGATTTCTAAATTATTTTTGTTTCCTAAGGCTACAGTAGTTGTTGCCCACTCACCTACTCCATCAGCTGTTAAGACAATAGCTTCTTCAAAAGGAGATGGAAAAAAAGCACTAGCAGCATGGCTTAAATGATGATCAGAAAAAAAAATTTTGCTTTCTCCTAAAAATTTATCATCATGTTCTTTGAGTTTATCTAAGAGCATTTTTTTTTGAAATAACTTATCACGAAGCCAAACAGGCATTGCCTTGCAAAAAGATTTAAAACCCTTTGGAGCAAAAGCTACATAAGTTTCTAGCAATCTTTCAAATTTTAAAAAAGGTTTCTCAAAAAAAATTACCTGATCCACTTCACTTAATTTTAAATTAGAGTACCTTAATACAAACTCAATAGCATTATATGGATAATTAGCGTCATGTTTTATTCTTGTAAATCTTTCTTCTTGAGCTGCCGCAATAATTTTCCCATCAATTATTATTGTAGCAGCACTATCGTGATAAAATGCTGAAATCCCAAGAATAGCTTTCATACTAAAAAATTGTATATATAAAAGAGGCTACTGCAGAACCTTGGCTCAAGATTATTAATCCACCAAATATTAATAAAAGTAATAAAATTGGTAATAACCAGTATTTTTTTCTAGCTCTTACAAATTCCCAAAATTCTTTTAAAAAACTCATAATTAAAACTGATTTTTCATTTTGCTTTTTTGTTCTGGTCTTTTTATCCAATAAGATTGGTCATTATTACTCTTAAGATTTAAAATATCTTTTTTAAAGATTTTCATAATTAATGAAATAGGTGTTACTACAAAATAAAAAACAAAAGCCATTACGATAGGCGCCACAATATTTCCAAGTAAAATACCAAACTTAAACCAAAGTTTATTTAATGGTGTAAGAATTTTAGAATTTAATAATCCAAGGACTAAAAAAATTATAGAAATAATTAGAGACCAAATTCGTAAATTTTCTCCATACATTAATGGATGAATAGAAATAATTAAGAATAAAATAAAAAAAACTATTCCAAAACTTTTGTTAGTTGATCTATCATTAATTTTTATTATTATCGTATATAGTTAATTTTAATTAAAGTAAAAATATATAAATATGCTTTTTAAAGATATTAAAAAAAAAATAAAAATAACTTTTTTTTATACAATTTCTTTTATTTTTATTTTAATTTTTCTAGAAAGCTTTTCTTACGTCGGACTATACTCGTATTATAAGTATAAAGAAATCAAAAATAAAAAAACTTACACGTTTCTCTTTGAAAATTTATCAATCAAAAATCATCCATTATTTTCTAAAAAATTAAACTCTAAATCTAACTATACTTTTGATCCATTTATATCAAGTCGATATAGACCGAACTCTTCATATTCTGAAGATTTAAAAGTTGGAAAACATGGATTCATAATTAATGGCAATAAGGAATATAAACTATTTGATGATAAATTGATTAAGATAGCTTTACTTGGAGGCTCAAGCGTAGCTGGAACAGGAGTTAATAATTATTGTACTATTTCTGCGCAACTTGAAAAATTAATAAATGCAAATAATAATAATAAAAAATTTGAAGTTATTAATGCCGGTATAGGGGGAAGTTATTCACCTAAACAGTTAGTATTTTTTTCAATTGAATTAATTCACCTTGATCTAGATTACGTAGTTTCTTTAGATGGGTTCAATGATTTTTGGCATAGTTATTATAAAAGTAATGACTCAGCAAATTATAAAGGGAAAGCCATTCCCAACAGAAGTCAGTATCAGTTGGACATGTTTAATAAAAATAAAAAATTTACTTCAGATGACTATCAAAAAATATTTCCAAATTTAAGTAAAATTTTATGGTACTCAGGACAATTTCTTATCGGCTTTAATAATTTTTTAAATAAGGAGAAAAATAATATTGTAGAAAACAATCCATGGTTAGATATCTCAATTTCAGTTATGGAAAAAAAATATAAAGATTTTTCACATGCTGACTTTTTTGTGTCTAATTGGATTAGTTTGTATTCTATAGCTAAACAACAGAATATCAACTCACTATTTTTTCTTCAACCAGTTATACCTATAACAAAAAAAAAATTGACAATACCAGAAAAAGAAAGTTAAGATCGGAAGAGC
>Ga0307986_10002385_pt1 | contig 13502 bp, 13 predicted proteins | sample EllFjometageno82_FD_203170 | JGI IMG/M metagenome (GOLD analysis project Ga0307986, IMG submission 203170) | Marine microbial communities from Ellis Fjord, Antarctic Ocean - #82 | ecosystem: Environmental > Aquatic > Marine > Unclassified | place: Southern Ocean | collected 2014-10-09
TATTGCAATGCATTAATTCAAATGGACAATTTTGTTTTTCAAAAATTTCTACAACCTTGTCAATTTCTTCCAAAGTTGACATTCCCGTTGAAATAAATGTTTTCTTTTTTTCAGAAGCAATCATTCTAAGTAATGGCATATGCCCTAGCATGGGTGATGCCACTTTGTTAAATTCTATATCAAATTGACTTATAAATTTTTGAGCATTTTCATCCCATGCCGATGCTGACCATTTAATTTTTTTTTGCTTACAAAATTTTTCTATTGTTTTGTATTGATCGTTGTCAAATTCAAGTCCATTCTTTTGTGCTCTTTGAGTGTTTCCCCACGGACTTTCCCTAAAGTTGTTCAGGTATTCTTTTGTGTAGACTTTTTCTACTGTTCTTTTTTGAAATTTAACTGCATCAAAACCTGCTTCGGCTGCATCAGAAATCAATTTTTTTACGATATTCAAATCACCATTGTGATTAATACCAATTTCAGCTATTAAGAAAACATGATTATTAATATTTTGTTCCATTTTAATTTTTTGCAATTTAATTTATTTTAGTTAAAAAATCTACCATATACTTCTACCGCCATCCATGACGATGTTCTGTCCATTCATATAACTAGAAGCATCTGAGCACAGGAATTGTACGGCAGAATGATATTCGCTCTTTTTAGCCATTCTTCCCATAGGTATGAGTTTTATAATTTTGTTTTTAAATTGTTTGCTTTGATTTTCTTCAACTCCTCCAGGAGATAATGCATTACATCTTATATTTTCTTTGAGCCAATAAGTTGCCAGATACCTTGTAAGTCCAATTAAACCAGATTTAATTACAGAATATGTAACTGGTTTAACGTTTGTATTTTTTTTTGAAATATACAATCTTTGATCTGGAGAAATTACTGATAACTCTGATGAAATGTTTAAAATTACTCCACCTGTTATGTTTTTTTTCATATAAGAACCAATTATTTTTGAACATAAAAAGGCTCCTGTTAAACCAATTAAAATTTCTTGATTCCAAGTGTTGATCGAAAAATTTTCTAATTTGTTATTAGAATTACTAAAACTCTGAGCATACTTGGGATTTAAACAGGCGTTGTTTATTAACACATCAATCTTTATATTTTTTTTTTCTAGAGTTTTGGTTATTTTTTTAATAGAGCTTTCGGATCCAACATCCATTTTATAACATTCAATTTTGTAAAATTTATTTTTTATTAATAGTTTTTTTTTATTTATATTCAGTTTTTTTAAATTAATATCAGTCATAAAAACTCTAGCACCACAATTCAGTAATGCGATTGTATGCTCATAGCCTAATAACCCCGCTGCACCTGTTATTATAATATTTTTATTTTCTAAATTAAATTTGTCTAATTTCATTTTAAATTTTAATTGTTTGCCCACCATCAATTATAAAATTTGATCCATTTATAAATTTTGCTTTATCAGAGATTAAATAATTTATCATGTTTGAGATATCGTCGGGAGAACCAAAAGAATTTAAAGGCACATTTGACTGAATAATTTTATTTACTTTTTTTTTATCTTTTTTAATTTTTTTGTGCCATACTGAGTCTTTAAACATTAGATTGCCAGGTGAAATAACATTTATTCTCACTCCCAGTCTACCTAGGTAATGAGAAATGCTTTTAGCATAAAAATTTAATGCTGCTTTAGATACAGAATAAGTTATTGGTGCTCCTTTTATAAATTCACTTCCACAAATTGAAGATATGCAGATTATTGACCCTCTTGATTTTATTAAATATTTTTTTGATGCTTCTATTGCATTAATTGTTGTAAAAAAATTTTGGTCGAACATTTTTTTCCAATCATTGTAAGTTTCTTTATTCGGCAATGATGATTTACTTTGTCCAATATTGCATATCAAAACATCCAAACCTTTTAAGGTGTTGTAGGATTTTTCAATTATTTTTTTAGAGCTCACTGAATTAGAAAAATCTCCACTAATGTAATTAATTTTTTTTTTTTTACTCCTACCATTAAATATTACTTTATGTTGCTCTTGTAATAATTTATTTGCGATATGAAGACCCAATCCTCGACTAGAACCAGTAACTATAATTTTTTTTTCTTTCATTTAATGAATATAAACATTACACATAATAAATAATTTATTATAAATCTACTTAAAAAAAATTAATGATTACAGAATACAGGCATACAGGACTTGTTGTTAATAATATAAATAAATCACACAAATTTTACTGTAAATTATTGGATTTAAAGGTTATCCTGAATTTTGTGGAAGAAGGAGATTATTTTAATAAATTAATTGGTGGAAAGACTCTTAAAGCGAAAATTATAAAAGCAATCTCACCTGATAATATTTATCTTGAATTAATAGAATTTATCGGTGTAAAAAAGATTAAAATTAAAAAACCTAAGAAGTATACACAAATAGGCCAATTGCATGTTTGCTTTACAGTAAAAAATATTCTTTCTACTTATAAAAAATTAAAAAAGAATAGAGTAAAATTTATATCACCACCATTATCATCTAACTATGATGAAGTAAAAACTTGCTTTTGTTATGATCCAGACTTTAATCTGGTTCAATTAGTGGAAGGCAAGCACATTAAAAGTAATTTATAAAAGTGCTTGCTTCTTTAAATTAAATATAAAAAAAATTTATGGATGGTTTTTTAATAACATTACTAATTGAATTTTTTATAAATTTTGATTAGCTGAGCATACCAATTGCCTTCTTATACTCTGACCATTCACCAATATCTATCCAGCAATGTTCCTCAATTGGATATATTCCAATTTTTTTTTCTTTCTTTTTTGCTTTAACTATTAAATCAGTCATTTGAAAAATTTTGTTTTTAGGAATTAAATTTAATATATTTGGACTCAATACATATAAACCAGAATTTGTTAAAAAATTATATTTAGGTTTCTCTTTTATACTTAAAAAATTTCCTTTTTTATCAAGGTTGCAAACACCATATGGAATATTATAATTTTTAGACGTAGCCACTAATGTAATATCATTTTTATTTTTTTTATGAAAATCATAAATGTCTATATAATCAGCATTAATTATAACATCACAGTTTGTAACAAAAAAGGGCTCTTGTATTTTGTTTTTATAAGCATTAAGCCCTCCTGCTGTGCCCAATGGTTTGGCTTCTTCAGAAAATTTAACTGAATATTTTGGATTTAATTCTTTAAAAAATGATTTTAAAATTATACTTTTATAGTTAACCGTTAAATTAAATTTATTTACTCCATAAGATAAAAACTTTTCTATTATGTGTTCAATAATAGCCCTTCCATTTATCGGCACAAGTGGTTTTGGTAAAATCTGAGTGTAAGGTAGTAATCTGGTGCCCTTTCCTCCAGCCATGATAATGGAGATAACTTTTTTTAATTTAATATTTCTTTCAATACCAATAACCTCAATATCATTTGTATAATCAACCACATTTTTTTTGTTATTGATTATTGGTAAGAGATTTACATCAGTTTTTTTAAATATTTTTTTTACCTCAGTAATTGAGTATTTTCCTTTTATTAAGTATGTAGGTTTTCTATTATATATTTTTTTAATCTTTGAAGATAAACTCATACCCAAAAGTATACCCCGTCTGATATCACCATCTGTAAGGGATCCAATTAATTTTTTATTTTTATCTACTACAATTAAACATTTTAAACCTGTCTTATTCAAAATTTTCATACAATTAATTATTGTATTATTTTCACCAATTTGAATTATTTTTAATTTATTGATCATTATATTTTTATTTTTTTATATAAAATTCTTTGGAAGTGAGTAAGTCTTCTGGTTTACCTTTGTCAATTATTTTTCCTTTTACTATTACATATATTTGATTACAATCTTTTACGGTTGACAGTCTATGAGAAATAACTAGTACTGTTTTTTTTTGCTGTAAAGTTTTAATTGAATTCATAATTTCTTTTTCTGTTTCAATATCTAGTGCACTTGTTGCTTCATCTAAAATTAAAATTTCTGGATTTCCATATAGGGCTCTTGCAATTCCTATTCTTTGTTTCTGGCCTCCTGATAGCCTTACGCCTCCCTCTCCCACGATTGTTTCTAAACCTTTGGGTAAATTTGAAACAAATTCCTCTAATTGAGCTTCTTTAATAGCTTTCATCAAATTCTCTTCATTTATTAAATCTTCTTGAAGCCCGAATGCTATATTATTTTTGAGTGTTTCATCAACAAGATAGATTGATTGAGGAACATAACCTATTTGTTTTCGCCAACTATCAATATTTTCACTTATCAATTTATTATCTATGGTTATTTTTCCTTCTTTTGTTTCAAAAAACCCCATAATTAAATCAACTAATGTTGTTTTCCCAGAGCCACTTTGGCCTACAAAGCCCACATAATCACCTTTTTTAATTGTTAAATTAATATTTTTTAATACTTTAACCTTAGTTTCTGCATACGAATAGCTGACATTAACTAGCTTAATATCTTTATTAAATTTTTCATGATTTGTAATTTTTTCTTTAGTTGTAATTTTATGTTGAAGTGCTTCATGTACTAAATCAAGTGATGGCCTATAAAAGTTAAATTCTTGAATTGATGTAGTCATTCTGCCAGCAGAAGGTAGTAACCTAAAGGCAGCTGCAGAAAAAATAGCAAGCATCGTAAGAATTTCTGAACTAGCCTGCTGCTGAAGTGCACTTATAATTACAATTAAAACTAAACCTAATATGGCAAGCATTTCTAACCATAATTTTACTAACTGTGATAATGTCTGATTATATTGAGTATACTTCATTATTGATGAAAAACTTTCTTTGAAAATTTTAATAAACTGATCTTCGCACCCTAATAGTTTCATTTCTTTTATGCTACCTAAGCTTTGTTGAATATTTTTAATATTTTGACCTTGATAATATTGTCTTTGTTTGCCCCATCTATAAACTTTATTTTTTATAAATAAGTAGTACATGGAAACAAATAAACTTATTGTAATTACTGAAATTATTGCACCTCTAGGTTCTATATAAACAACAAGACCAAACACACACATAAAAACCAAAAATTCTGTCATTAGATTAACTATTGAAAAAAGTAAATTTATAGTAGCTTCTGATTCAGAAGTTGTGTTTCTTAATATTTTAGCAGAATTATTTAATAAAAAAAATTCATATGGTTTCCTTAAATAAAGACTAAATAATTTTTTACTTAAATTAATTTTGAAAATTTTTATATATCTGAATTTTATCCAAACAAATAATGCAAGGTATAAATTTTTTACTAAATATATAATCAAAAATAATATCATCATATATATTATCAGTTGAGTTTCAGATGGATTTCCAAAGTAATTTAATGCTACTTGAAATGTTGGCTCTGTAAGAATTTTTTCTGGTTTTGTTAATAAAGTGATTATAGGTATTACTAACCCTATTCCTACTACCTCCATGAATGCTGCAATAATCATAAGAATAAATAGTAAAAGAATTTTTTTTTGTTCTTTATAATTTAAAATACTTAAATATTTATTGATAACATTCATAAAATTTAATCTAAAAGTTTATCATTAACATCAAAAAATTTCTTTGGATACCTTTTATTTATTTTAGTGATTTGATCTATTTTTTTTAAAATTTTAATATTAGCATTTCCTTTCCCGTATGGATTAATACTTTTTCTTAATATTTTTTTGAATGATGGTAGATAAATTAACTTTAAGAACTTGTTAATCATTTGCACACTTGTTGTAGTATCCAAAACACTTTTTGCTCTTAATCTGCCTTTCTGCCTATTACCAACATTAATCGTAAATTTTTTAAATGTAGGCACCTCTAAAAGACCACTAGAAGAATTTCCTATCACTGCATCTACATGTTTGAGGCAAGAATAATAATTGACAGTACCTAGTGAATAAAAAAAGTGAGCATCATTGTGTTTTTTTACAAAATTTTTTATTTTATTATTTATATAAGAATTATATGTGTCTCCATTAGACGAAGTAAAAATTAAGCAAGTTTTTTTTAATTTTTTTAAGCTTTTCAATATATTGTCAATTCCAATTTTAGAATTTTTTTTAGATAAAGTTTCAGAATGGTATGTGATTAATAAATTTTTTTTTAAAAAATTTATTTTTAATTTTTTTTCTAGTTCAGTTTTACTGATAAATTTATTTTTTTTTATACAATCAACACCCATCCCACCTACTGTAAAAATGTTTTTAGGATTTTCTCCTAGTTGTCTAACTCTATTTCTATAAACTTTATTTGCCACAAAGTGATAAGTTGACATTTTAGTAATCGAATGTCTGAGAGCGTCATCAATAGCTGATTCTGTTAGTTCACCTCCATGTATATGAATTATTGGTATATTGTGCACTAACGCAGCCGATGCAGCAGAAAATGTTTCAAACCTATCACCCAACAATACCAAATAGTCTGGCTTTAATTTTTTATAAGCTAAAGAAAATTTAGTAACACCAGTTCCTAAATATCTACAAATATCATTTGGTTTATCTTCTTTAATGTTAAAATCTGCTTTATAATTAATCTTAAAACCATCTTTTTTAATTTCATTTATAGTCTTTCCAAATTTTTTTGATAAATGCATGCAGCTAACAATAATTTGCAAATCATATTTTTTTTGTTTTTTTAATAACTCTAATAAATTCTTAAGCAAACCATAGTCAGCCCTAGAGCCTGTAACGACACAAATTTTTTTCATTTTATAAATTCATCTATATCAAAGTTTCTTTTTGCTTTTTTTCCTATAATGTTTTCCCATTTTAAAGGTGATATTCCAAAGGCAGGACGCTTGACTGTTAAATTATCATAAGAATAAAAATCTCCTTTTTTTATATTTTTTTTTGCCACTATTGACCTTCGTACTAGTTTAAAGTTTTTTTTTTCACTTTTTGTAATTTTTTTTAATTTTGAGCCCAATGACAGTTCTACATTCCTAATAGATTTAACTAAATTAGCTAATTCTATAGGCTCTAGACTGACTTTGTGATCTGGTCCTTTCAAATTATTATTTATGGTGAAATGTTTTTCTATAATAGTTGCACCTAAGGCTACCGCAGCAATTGCTGCTTCGATCCCCTTGGTATGGTCAGAGTACCCAACATGTAAGCTAGTTATTTTTTTTATTTCAACCATTGCTCGTAAATTAACATCCTTAAATGGTGTTGGATATTCTGTATTACATTGAAGTACTGTTATTTTTTTTTTAGGTAAACCATTTTTATTTAAAATTTTTATAGCTTGCTTAATTTCAATTATATTTGACATTCCTGTCGAAAAAATAATAGGTATTTTAAAGCTTGCCGCATATTTTAATAATGGCAAATTATTTATATCGCCTGATCCAATTTTAATTAATTTAGGTTTAAACTTCATTAGCATTTTTAGACTTTCAAGATCAAATGCTGTTGAGATAAATTTAATTTTTTTCTTTTTGCAGTAATTGATTAATTCTAAATGACCTTCGTAGGATAATTCATATTTTTTGAGCATCTGATACTGCGTACTACCATGTGGTTGATTAACTTTTTGATATTTTGTAACTCTTACTTTTTTAGTGACCAAACTATGAGCTTTGAATGTTTGAAATTTAACATAATCAGCTCCAGCTTTTTTTGCTACATCAATTAACTTTTTTGCTAAAGAAATACTTCCATTATGGTTTACGCCAGCTTCTGCAATGATGACACACTTCTTCATTTTAAGATAATTTTAATCATTTAAGACTTTTACAATCTTTGTTAATTCTTTTTTTTTTAAGTTTATGCTTGAGGGTAAACATAGGGATGCATTGATAATTTTATTTGCTTTCAAAATCTTATATCTTTGAAAAAATTTAAATTTTTTTTGCATATGATTGGGTAGCCATACTGGTCTTGTGTCAATTCTATTTTTTTTTAGTTTATTTATAATTTTTTTTAATGCTTTATTCCCTAAAGTTTTTAGATCTAAACTTAATATATTAAGCCAATAATTATTTTGTGCGTAGCTTGGAGTTTTTGAAATATTAAGCCCAGACGCAAAGATATTTTTTTTATAAAAGTTGTGAATTAATTTTTTTTTTTTTATGAAATCTTTAAATTTTTCTAATTGAGCAATACCTATCGCTGCTTGTATATTTGTTAATCTAAAATTGTACCCAATATCATTATGAATATATTTAAAACCATCATCTTTTGCTTGATCAATTAAATATCTTGCTCTTTTAGCTATTTTTCTATCATTAGTTAGAATCATTCCACCACCACCAGTTGTAATAATTTTATTTCCATTAAAAGATAAGCAGCCAATTTTACCTATAGTTCCAGCATATTTATTTTTTAGCTTTCCTTTTGTATATTTGGTTCCAAAGCTCTCACTTGCATCTTCTAGAATTGTAATATTTCTTTGTTTGCAAATTAATATCAATTTATCCAAATCAACTGCATTGCCCCAAACATGTACTGGTATAATTGCTGAGATTCTTTTTCCTGTTTTTTTATTGTAGGTAAATTTTTTTTTAAAAATTGTACATTGTTTAATAAACTCAATAGTTTTACTTGCATCAATATTATAAAATTCATCGCAATCCATAAATATTGGTTTGGCATTATTATAAATAATTGCATTTATCGGTGCTATAAATGTAATGGTTGGAACTATAATTTCATCATCTGGTAAAACTCCTAAAATTCTTAAGGAAACTTGGAGTGCTGATGTGCCATTAATACATGCTATTGCATGTTTTGCACCCAAATATGAAGCAATTCTATCCTCAAAAATCTTAACAAATTTTCCCGATGATGATATCCATTCTGTTTTTATACATTTTGAAACATACTTGAGTTCATTTCCCTTTAAGCTTGGAACAGATAGCGGTATCATATTGAAATAAATCTTTAAGTTTTAATATTATAATTGCCAAAATTTTCTATTTCAATATTCTTAAATAATCCATCTTTTATTGCCTGAACTATTTCTTTTATGCCATATTGAACTGAATATTTAGTAGAAAAATTGAGTTCTTTTTTTACTTTATTAAAATTAACTTTATAATTTCTTTTATCTACATCATTTTTTGAAAACACAAATTTACTATCTGGTATAACATTTATAATTTCTTCAACAATTTTTTTTTTTGTGAAATTATTTTCATCACTACCTGCATTGTAAATCTGAAAATGTGTCTTTTCTTTTGGATTTTTTATAACAATATCAATTAATCTAGCAAAATCTTTAACATGACAATAGGGTCTCCAAGTTTCTTGATCATAAATTTCTAATTTATTTTTGTCAAATAGCTCTTTGGTAAATTGATTTACTGTTAGATCAAATCTCATTCTTGAGGACAGGCCGAACGCAGTTGCAAACCTTAAAATAGTTGGGCTATAATCAATTTTTCCATCTAAGGACATAATATATTTTTCTATTTCAACTTTATGCTTTGCATAACTTGATAATGGTCTTAATTCATAGTTTTCATCTGCCAAAACACCTTCAGGAACGATACCATAATTTGAACATGTTGAGATAAATATTAATTTATCTAAATTTTTTTTGTTGCAGCTGTTTATAAAAAATTTTATCTCATGAAAATTATTTTTTTCTGAATCTTCGGGGTATTTTTTTGTTATTGGGTCACCAACAAGTCCAGATAGGATTATAACATTTTTTACTTTTTTCAATATATCTTGATTAATATTAGCTATATTACTTTCTATAAATTCATAGTTCTTATTATTCAAAAAACCTTTGATACATTCTTTTTGTGAATAAATGAGAGAATCGACACATATAACTTTAAAATTATTTTCCAAAAAAAAATCAGTTAAAACTGTGCCTATATAACCCGCACCACCTGCGAGCAGTATATTTTTTTGCATAAGATAATTTAAGGTATACTCAATTATTGAATAGTCTATAAAAATTACTTAATTTCACAAAATATAATTGCTTTTTATGTGTTCTGATGCGCATCGGTCTTTTTTAAGATGATATGCTACGGTACTTCTTATTAAATATTGGCTTACTGATTTTTTTTTGATGAACGTTTGAATTTATTTTCATCAATAAAGGATTTTTTTTTAAAATACTGATAACTTCATAAAGTGTTGGTTGAGATTTTTTAGTTTTTTTTAATATTTCTCTAATAAATTTTAAATCTTTTGTATAGTCGACAGTCAATCTAAGTTTTTTGCTTACAGATCTATAATTAAAATTTGTATTAAAGTAACCTACTTTTATATTCTTGTTTTTAACAAAATAACCAATCCAAGTCTCTGTATTTTTTGACAACTTATAATCTATTACTTTCTTTAAACCTTTTGTATTAACTGCATAACTGAATGTGCCAATGGGCAAACCATTCATAATTGTTAAATCATTTTTTTTTCTCAAATGAAAAGACATCAATTTTTTAGCATAATTAGCATCAGTAAAGGGGTTGTCTGCAGTACAGCTAATAAAATTTTTAAATTTAAATTTTTTTGCAGCTTTATACATTCTCATAAGTACATCTAATGGATCTCCTTTATAAATATTAATTTGTTGTGATTTAGAAATTACTTCTAAAATTTTATCTTGATTAGAATTGCTAGTGATTAAAACTATTCTTTTTTTTTTAAATATGAATTTAAGTCTTTTAATTAAAAATGTGATAATATTATCTTCATTTATATTCTTTATTATTTTTTTTGGAAGTCTTTGGGATTTTAGGCGAGCCGTTATCAATACACCATGATTCATCTCTTGATTAATTTATAATTGGCTGCTTCATATTTTTTTACTTTTCTTACAATTTTTTTACCTAAAATTTTTTTATAATAATCGATCATTATTCCCTTTTTGTCTGTTCTTAAAAAAATTAAATCGTCAATTCTTAAAATATGATTTTTTTCTAAATTTTTGCTAAATACTATTTTCTTTTTAGAATATTTTCTATAAATTTTCTCTTCTTTACTAAATTTATTTTTTTTTCCTTTCCCTAATGACAAATAAACCTCATCACATTTTTCAGTAAATAGTTTGTAATTTTTAATTTCTATGGCTGACTGTCCGTCTGTTCCATTTCTTTTATTGAAGTCAGTGACATGTTTTTCGATTACATCAATACCCGCACCAATTGCAGCAGCTGGAATTGTAAAGCCTGAAATATCGTATGGAGAATGATCTTGATATCCAATTCTTATTTTAAATTTATTCTTAAGGTATTGTAAAAAACGTAAATTTATTTTTTTTGGGTCTGTTGGAAACAACTGGTAACCATACATAAGCCATGTTTTGCATGATTTATTTACCCACTTTAATGCGTTTTTAATTTCTTGCTCTGTGCTTGAGCCTATAGAGAGATCAATTCTTTTTGCTTCACTTGAAACTTTTTTAATTAATAATTCATTACCAAGATCTGAAGTATGTAGTTTAAAAATTTTAATTTTATTTTTTATACAAAACTCAAAGGCTTCTATTTCAGAAATGCATGCAATTATCTCAATAGATTTTGACTTTAAACGTATATAATCAATTATCTTCTTCCACTCACTATATGAAATTTCTACTTTTTTTAAAATTTTAATGTCTTTATGGCTGGGAACAATTATATTTTGATGTCTCCATATTTGAATTTGTATCGCACTAAATTTTGCTAAAATAGCATTATCAATAATTTTTTTAAGTCTTGCAACTGAGCCATCATGAGAGCAGGCTGTTTCTGCAATTAAATATAATTTATCCACGTATAAGGTTAAAAAATACTAAATTTAATAAAATAGATATACTTAATATTATTAGTAATATTTTCTTTTTACTAATTTTATTAGTAAATACATATTTTAGATATAATAAGTTAAAATGCCAATTTGATGACATAAACTGTGTATATTTTTTAATCATTTTTTTACTAATATTCATCTCTTTGAAACTTATTTTTTTAGAATAGGAGGTGTTTTTAAATTTTCTAAGATATGAAACATTTTTTGAAAAATTATGATAAAATTTTTTTGGCATTGATATTTTGAAATCTAAAAAACTACTAATTTGATTAAAGGTTTTGGACTTATTGTTAACTAAATCTTCATAGTCTATAATCTGTATTTGTCTTTTTTCTTTTTTATTAAAATGGTAATACTCAATTTTTTCGAGATACTCTTTATGTGCAAAAATTGCTTTAGTTTCATTTGTTTGAAATCTGTTGAGATAAGATTTAAACATGTCATGAAAAACTCTTTTAACAATAATAACTTTAAAATTTAAATTTATAAAATACTGAATATCTTTCTTGGACAAAAGTGTTTCTTTAAAACCAAAATTATCCGTCTTATAAAAATTAGATATATTCTTTGACATTTTTAAAATTAATCTATCTTTAGACAAAGGATATTGATTGATCTCTTCAATATTGACAGTTGGATGATTCATTGTGATTGCATTAAATCCTGAATTAAAAATATTTAAATCATGTTTATTTTTAATTTTACGTAATTTAGAAAACCCATACTCAAAACAAAAAGTTTTTTTTTGTGAATTTAACAAAGAGCTTAAATAAGTAGTGCCACTTCTTTGGGCTCCTGTAATTAAAAAAAGGTTTTTCATTTTTTTTTATGCTTAAAATTAATTTTTTTATCTAATTTTAAAACCTGCAGATGAGGCATCATTATAAAATGCTTTAACAGTTTCCTGGGTTAATTGATTAAATGATTTTCCAAAATTTTCTATATTTTCAATTATTTCAGGTGGTATCGTAATAATATGACATCCTAACTGTTTGGCTTGTAAATAATTATAGGGTTCACGAACACTTGCCCATAAAATTTCTACATTTTTAAATTTTTTTGCTAAAAAAATACTTTTTTTAAATTCTGGAACTGGGTCTTTACCTGTGTCTCCAGCTCTTCCTGCAAATATTGAAATAATCACTTTTGTTTTTTTATTAATCAAATTTAAAATTTTTTGTGTTTGTTTTGCATTATATACAGCTGTTATATTCAGCTTTATATTTTTATTATTTAATTCCTTAATAATTTTTCCAGTAAAAATATTTTTTGAATTAACCACAGGTATTTTGATAAAAATATTTTTTCCCCAATTATTAATTTTTAGTGCTTGATTTTTCATTCCCAAATAATCGTCAGCAAAAACTTCTAAAGAGACTGGCTTGCCATTGCATTCTTTAATAATTTTTTTAGAATAAGACTCATAATCTTTTGCTCCAGCTTTTCTCATTAGGCTAGGATTTGTAGTAAAGCCTTTTACTATTTTTTTTTTATTAAATTTTTTTATTTCCCTTAATTCTGCTGTATCACAAAATATTTTAATTTTAGGTTTATTGTCCATTGGGGTGATTTTATACCTTGAACCAAAAAAAAACCCCAACATTATTTTGCTGGGGTTTTGTAAATAATTAATCAATTTTCTATACTTTTATATATAAAATTTTTTTCAGTGCATAAATCAAGCCAATTGAGCTATTAGTACTGGTCAGCTACACGCATTACTGCGCTTCCACATCCAGCCTATCAACGTG
>Ga0307986_10002387_pt1 | contig 13499 bp, 14 predicted proteins | sample EllFjometageno82_FD_203170 | JGI IMG/M metagenome (GOLD analysis project Ga0307986, IMG submission 203170) | Marine microbial communities from Ellis Fjord, Antarctic Ocean - #82 | ecosystem: Environmental > Aquatic > Marine > Unclassified | place: Southern Ocean | collected 2014-10-09
AGGAAGTAATAGCAAGAGGTGCGAAAGTTTTATTGATTACCAATAAAAGTAAGGATGATGTTATGTCAGAGAATATTTGGGAAACTATTGAGGTTGAAAATGCTAATGATGACTTACTTCCTTTTTTATTAACAATTCCCTTGCAAAAATTAGCCTATTATTCAGCCCTTAAAAAAGGCTATGACATTGATAAGCCTAGAAATTTAGCAAAATCTGTTACAGTTGAATAATTATTAAACTCTGCTAGAACACTCCTAGGTTGAATATGAAAAATTGGAAAATAAATAGCTGGAGAGATCACCCAGTAAAACACATGCCTGAGTACCCAGATAAAAAGGAATTAGATGGAGTTCTTAGTAAGATTAAAGATTTTCCACCATTAGTTTTTGCAGGTGAGACGAGGCATTTAAAAGAACAGCTTGCCCAAGTAGTCGATGGTAAAGCATTTTTATTACAAGGAGGAGATTGTGCTGAAAGTTTTGCAGAATTTCACCCAGACAATATTAGAGATTCTTTTAAATTAATACTTCAAATGTCATTAGTTTTAACTTATTCAGCATCTTTACCTGTAATTAAATTAGGGAGAATTGCTGGACAATTTTCTAAACCTAGAAGTTCACCAATTGAAAATATTGATGGTGTTGAGTTACCTAGTTACTTAGGAGATAATATTAATGGTATAGAGTTTAATGAAAAATCAAGAATTCCAGATCCAAAAAGATTATTTAAAGCATATTCTCAATCAGCATCAACACTTAACCTTATAAGAGCTTTTTCTCACGGTGGATTTGCTGATCTTAAAAAAGTTCATACATGGAATTTAGGTTTTATTAAAAAAACACCAGCAGGAAAAAAATTTAAAGAATTGGAAGATAAAATTGCTGATGCTTTAGCATTTATGGATGCATGTGGAATTAATTCAGATTTTAATAGACGATTGAAAACAGTAAACTTTTGGACTTCCCATGAAGCTTTATTACTGCCATTCGAACAGGCAATGACAAGAGTGGATTCTACAACAGGTGAGCATCACGCTACCTCTGCTCATTTTGTTTGGATAGGAGATAGAACAAGACAGTTGGATGGTGGGCATGTTGAGTTTTGTCGAGGTATTAAAAATCCAATTGGAATTAAATGTGGCCCTACATTAAAAAGTGAAGACTTAATCAACCTGTGTAATAGAATTAATCCTAATAATGAAAAAGGTAAAATTACATTAATTTCTAGATTTGGTCATGATAATGTAGATAAGTTTTTACCAAAATTAATTAGAGCAATAAAAAAAGAAGGTTTAAATGTAATTTGGTCATGTGATCCAATGCATGGTAATACAATAAAAGCTTCTTCTGGATATAAAACACGTCCATTTAACAACGTTGTTAATGAGGTTAAAAATGTTTTTGAATGCCACCAAAGCGAAGGCAGTTATGCTGGTGGCTTACATATTGAAATGACTGGTCAAGATGTAACAGAATGCACAGGTGGAGCTCAAAAAATATCGGATCAAGACTTATCTAGTAGATATCACACACATTGTGATCCAAGACTTAATGCTAATCAAGCATTGGAATTAGCATTTTTAATTTCTGATGAGATTAAAAAGAATGCCAAATATTCAAAAAATAATATTAAAGTGGCATCATAAACGATTGTATTAAATACAATTTCGTTTAAATTTTATAACAATGAAACCCTTAGAAAAAGCACACTTCATAAGTAATTGGATTAAAAATTATACTGATACGATGCCGTGTAAGGCGCAATCTTTAATTATTGGAATTTCTGGTGGAATAGATTCATCCGTTTCAAGTACGTTAAGTGCTATGACAGGTTTAAAAACAATAGTTTTATCCATGCCAATTAAACAAAAATCATCTCAACATGATTTAAGTCTTAAACATCAAGAGTGGCTTAATAAAAAATTTAAAAATGTTGAATCACATACAATAAATTTAGATCTATTATTTAAAACATTTGAGGCTAGCCTATCTGAATTTAACAGTGATTTAGGTATGGCTAACTCAAGGGCAAGACTTAGAATGACAACACTTTACCAAGTGGCTGCAAAAAATAAGGGAATCGTTGTTGGAACTGGAAATAAGGTAGAAGATTTTGGAGTTGGTTTTTACACCAAGTACGGTGATGGTGGAGTTGATATTTCTCCTATAGCAGATTGTAATAAAACAGAAGTTTGGGAAATTGGTAGAGCACTTAATATATTAAAAGAAATAGTTGATGCAGTTCCAACAGATGGATTATGGGATGATGGAAGAACTGATGAAGGTCAATTAGGCCTTAAATATGAAGAGCTAGAAGAAGCTATGAATAACTCAAACTCACCAAATAGAGAAAAATACGAAAAAATAAGAAAGTTAAATTTGCATAAAATGGAACCGATCCCAGTATGCAAGATTCCCAACTAATCTTAGAGATTCACAAAACCATAATTAAAGTATAATTCTAGATATATGAATAAAGATATTTATTTAACAAATAATCTAAATAATAAAAAAGAAAAATTTACTCCTATACAAATAGAAAATATTGGTATGTATGTGTGTGGTCCAACAGTTTATGATAATCCCCATATTGGTAATGCAAGACCTCTAGTTATATTTGATATTTTATTTAAAGTTTTAAAATCAAAATATGGAAAAAATTCAGTAAATTATGTGAGAAACATTACAGACATTGATGATAAAATAATAAAATCTTCAAAGGAAAAAAATATTTCAATATCTGATCTGACCAGCAATATAATTAAAGATTTTAATGCTGATTGTAAGTACTTAAATTTAGATGAGCCTAGTCAACAGCCAAAAGCAACAGGACATATCAACTTAATGATTGAGATGATTTCAACACTATTAAATAAAAATTTTGCTTATGAGAAAAATAGACATATTTATTTTGAAGTAAATAAATTTAAAGACTATGGAAAATTATCAAATAAAAGATTAGAAGATTTAATAGCTGGATCAAGAGTAGAAGTTTCAAAAAATAAAAAGAATGTTGAAGATTTTGTTTTGTGGAAACCCTCATATAATGATGAACCATTCTGGGACTCACCCTGGGGGAAAGGAAGACCTGGTTGGCATTTAGAATGTTCTGCTATGTCAAAAAAATATCTTGGAGATACATTTGACATTCATGGTGGAGGTATTGATTTACTTTTTCCACATCATGAGAATGAAATAGCTCAATCGAGATGTGCCAATAATACTAAATCTTTTGCAAATTACTGGATTCATAATGCCTTTATAACTATGTCGAATACAAAAATGGCGAAATCAACTGGTAACATATTAAAGATTAAAGATTTTAAAGAAAATATTGATGGTCAAGTTTTAAAACTTGCTCTCATGAGTGCTCATTACAGACAACCTCTAGATTGGAATAAAAAACTGTTAAATGATTGTCAAAATACTATTGAAAAATGGTATGAAATTTATCAATCAATTGATAAAAAAATGACACTTAATGAAGAAATCTTATCTCCTTTGTATGATGATTTAAATACACCAGGCTATATAGCAAATTTACATCAACTTTATGAAAAAGCATTAAAGGGAAACGATAACGATAAAAGTCTATTTGTTCTAGCCTGTAATTTTATTGGCATTCTAAATAAAACTAAAGAAGAGTGGCAATCTATTAAAAAGAAAAAATTATTAATTAGTGAGGTAGATATTCTAAAAAATATTAAACTAAGAAACAAAGCAAGAGAAGATAAAGATTATAAAGAAGCTGATAAAATTCGAAATGAACTTTTAGATAAAGGTGTTTTAATAGAAGATAAAGATGGTAAAACAGTTTGGAAACTTAAATGAGCAAAGAACGACTTTATATATTTGATACAACATTAAGAGATGGGGCCCAAACTCAAGGTGTAGATTTTTCTGTGGATGATAAAGTAAAAGTTGCCTCTGCTTTAGATAACTTGGGTGTAGATTACATTGAAGGTGGTTGGCCTGGAGCAAATCCAACTGATACAGAATTTTTTCAAAAAAAACATCAATTTAAAAATGCTAAATTAACCTCTTTTGGCATGACTAAAAAAGCTGGCCGTAGTGCTGATAACGATCCTGGTTTATCTGCTCTTTTAAATTCAAATACACCTGCAGTTTGTTTGGTGGGTAAAACATGGGATTTTCATGTTGATATTGCATTAGGTATATCTAATGAAGAAAATTTAGAAAATATTAGTGAAAGTACTAAACTCTTTGTTAAAAAAAAAAAAGAATTTATGTTTGATGCGGAACATTTTTTTGATGGATACAAAGCTAATCCTAAATACGCATTATCTTGCCTTAGAGCAGCATTTGATCATGAAGCACGATGGATAGTTCTGTGTGATACTAATGGTGGAACTTTACCTCATGAGATTACTAAAATAGTTACAGAAGTTTCTAAAACTATTCCAGGAAAAAACTTAGGCATACATGCTCACAACGATACTGGTAATGCTGTAGCAAATTCACTGGCTGCTGTTTGGGCTGGCGTAAGACAAGTTCAAGGAACCATTAATGGCTTAGGTGAAAGGTGTGGTAATGCAAATTTAATGTCTTTAATTCCTACTTTTTTTTTAAAAGAGGATTTTTCATCAAAATTTGAAATACAAATTAAACTTGAAAATATAAAAAATTTAACACAATGTTCAAGACTTTTAGATGAAATTTTAAACAGAAAACCAAATAAACATTTACCCTATGTTGGTGCTGCAGCATTTTCTCACAAGGGTGGATTACATGTTTCTGCTGTACAAAAAGATCCAAAAACATATGAACACATAAATCCGGTAGAAGTTGGTAATTCTAGAAATATTGTGGTTTCAGATCAATCTGGTAAATCAAATATTATTTCAAGATTAAAAACTATTGGAATTGAAATAAAAGAAAGTGATCCTAAAATAAAAAAACTCTTAGAGGAAGTTAAAGATAGAGAATTTATTGGGTACAGTTATGATGGTGCAGATGCGTCATTCGAACTACTAGCCAGAAGAATTATTGGAAAAATACCCAGGTATATTGTAATTAATGAATATGATGTTTCTGTTAAAAAAGACTCATCAGGTGAAATTATATCAACAGCAAAAGCCCAATTAGAAGTGGATGGAAAAAAAATTATCTGCAAAGGTATGGGAAACGGTCCGGTAAATGCTTTGGATAATGCTATTAGACAAAATGTTGATCGACTGAGTAAATATTCTAAATACCTTAAAGATCTTAAATTAGTTGATTATAAGGTTAGAATTTTGAACACTGGCACAGAAGCGGTAACTAGAGTTTCAATTGAAAGTACTGACTCAAATGGAAAAAATTGGTTTACTATCGGAGTTTCAGCAAATATCATAGATGCATCCTTTAAGGCGTTGATTGACAGTTTAGATTACAAGTTATTTAAAGATAAAGCGCCAGCAAGTAAGTAATCATGAAAATTTACAAATATTCAAAAATACCCACAGATGCTAATGAAAGAAAAAATTTACAGCCAGTCATATGCTATCCAATTGATAGTTTAGAAAATTCTAATTTATCCTTGTTACACAGAGCTAGAAAACACTTAAGCAAAATTACCGAAACTGTAATCCCACCAAGAGATGCCAAAACTTTTGAAGTAAAAATGGGTCAATTCTTCAGAATTGAAAGTATAGAAGGACCACAAGTTGGTGATTTAAATCTTTTCCAAGCGAATAATATTGATGAAAGATTTTATTCAGGAAAAACTAGAGCCCTTTATGGAACACATCTTTCAACAGGGGATAAAATATTAAGTAGTTTTCCCTACTTAAGATCACTAGCTACGATTACTTGGGATACACTGGATTGGTACGGTTACGATAAAGATGGTGGATCTGTTCATGATGTTATAGGAACACGTTGTGATCCATATACCTCAAAGCTACTCTCAGATAGTGAGTACCATTATTGTTGTCATTCAAATTTAACAAGAGCTTTAGTTAATGAGAAAGGATTTAAAATTGATGAAGCTGAGAAATTAATTCATGATGTTTTAAATGTTTTTATGTGTACTGGCTTTACTAACGATACTAAACAATATTTTATGAAATCAAGCCCAGTAAGACCAGGTGATTATTTGGAATTTTTTGCTGAAACAAATTTACTTGGTGTATTATCAGCTTGCCCTGGTGGTGATTGTGGATCAGAGCATTCTTCAGATAATGTCAAATGCTATCCATTAAAAGTTTCAATTTGGTCTGCACCTCAAGATCTCCTTAAAGATTTAACCAGTTCAAAAATATCAAACTATAGTAGAAGTCATGGATTAGCTTAATTAAACTATTAATGTCATTTAATAATATTTCATTCATTTTACACCAACCCCAATTATCTGAAAATATAGGTGCTTGTGCTAGAGCAATAAAAAATTTTAATTTTAGAAAATTAATAATTATTAAACCAAAACCAATCTTTCCAAATGATAAAATTTTAGCAACATCAGTTGGTGCTAAAGATCTAATCATAAATGCAAAGATTTATGAAACTTTAGAATCTGCTGTTAAAAAAGTAGATTATGTTATCGCTACATCAGCAAGATTTAGAAATAAAAATATTAAACATATAAAATTAAATGATTTAAAGAACATTGACTTTAATAAGAAAGTTGCATTCTTATTTGGTTCTGAGGCATCAGGACTTTCTAACAATGAAATTAGTTATGCAAATTACACTATGCAAATACCTACTAACCCTAATTTTAAATCTTTAAACTTATCTCATAGTGTTATTATTATCGCTCATGCAGTAGCAAGTATTATTAATTTAAAAGAAGCAAAATACTCTAAATCGAAAAAAGTGTCCTTAGCGAGCAAAAAAGACATTCAAGAAATGACCAATTTGTGTATTAAAAAATTAGAAGAAAAGAATTTTTTTAAACCTCTTGAGAAGAGACCTATTATGTTGGAAAACTTAAGAAGTATTTTTTATAAAATGGAGCTATCTGAGAAAGAAACGCGTATTTTATCTAGTGTATTTGCTAGTTTAGCTAAAAAGGTTGATTGACAAAATAATGAGTAAGTTTATAACCCCAACTATCAAATGACAAAAAGAATAAGTTCTAAACACAAAATAGATAGAAGGTTAAAAATTAACCTTTGGGGTAGACCTAAAAGTCCTTTTAATAAAAGAGATTATGGACCTGGGCAACATGGTCAAGGCAGAAAAGGTAAGCCCTCTGATTATGGTATTCAGCTTCAAGCTAAACAGAAATTAAAAGGTTATTACGGCAATATTAATGAAAGACAATTCAGAAATATTTATAAAAAAGCTGCTATGCAAAAAGGTGATACAGGTGAGAATTTAGTAGGATTACTTGAGAGAAGACTTGATTCAGTTGTATACAGAGCTAGATTTTCAACGACAGTTTTTTCAGCTAGACAACTTATTAACCATGGCCATGTGAAAGTTAATGGAAAAAAAGTTAACATTGCTAGTTATATTGTTAGCGAAGAAGATTCGATTGAAATTAGAGATAAATCTAAACAATTAGCATTTATTGATATTGCTTTAGCAAATAAAGAGAGAGAAACTCCAGAATATATTGTTTTGGATGAAAAGAATAAAAAAGTTACTTTTGTTAGAACACCTAAGTTTGCAGAAGTTCCTTATCCAGTTGTTATGGAGCCAAACTTAGTTATTGAATACTATTCAAGATAAGTTGAATTTCTTTAGCTTATTTAAAAGAAACTTAATTTATAAATTTAAAAAAAAATCAACGTAGACACTGATGGTATAAAAAATAATTCTTTAGATGAATTGTTTGCCCACCATATATCAGATAAAGCTAACTCCACTAATGAGGGTAAAACGATTGCACATGGTTCTGCAAAGTTTTATGAAAATCATTTAAATTCTTTCAAAGATAAAAAAATTAAAATTTTAGAAATAGGGACTTTTGCTGGAGCATCCGCTGCTGCATTTGTTAAATATTTTTCAAATGTGGAATTATATCTAAGTTAATTTCTGAAAATATAATTAAAGATATAATTCAAAATAATAAGAATATTTTTTAATACGTATGAAATACGAAAATTTTAGATATAGTTTTTTAAAAAAAAATTACTTCTTAAAATTTATTTTTTTATCTTCTAGAGTTTTTTTAAGTTCACCATTTTCATACATCTCTTTAACGATGTCACAGCCACCAACAAATTCACCTTTGATATAAACTTGAGGAATAGTAGGCCAGTCACTAAATTCTTTTATACCCTCTCTTAAAGATTGAGATTCAAGAACGTTAATTCCTTTATAATTTACTTCTAAAATTTTTAACATATTAGATATAGCCATAGAAAATCCACATTGAGGAGCATCAGGTGTTCCCTTCATAAATAAACATACTTCGTTTGTATCGATATGACTTTGAATTAAATTTTTTGTTTGATCATCCATTATTGCTCCTTTGTTTTGATTGCTAGTGCGTGTAGCTCATTACCCATTTTTCCTCTTAAAGAATTGTACACCATTTTATGTTGTTCAATTTTACTCTTTCCTGAAAAACTATTTGAAGTTACTGTTGCAGAATAATGATTACCATCTCCTGCTAAATCTTGGATTTCAATCACTGCATCAGGCAAAGCTTCTTTAATAAGATCTTCAATTTCTTTTAAATTCATTGCCATTATTTGCTCATATAGTTAGTTAACCAAGTTGTATGTGATCTAATTAAATCGTCAATTGATACTTTTGTCTTATCGTCAATTATTAAATTATCGTCATTTACTGATCCAAGTTCATCAAAATGTACTGAGTTTTCTTGAAGTATCTTACTAGCATTTTCCAGATCATCTTTACTAATTTCTATAATGTATCTTCCTTGATCTTCACCAAATAAGTATTCGAACTGATTAATTAAGTAATTTGGTTTTTTAAGGGTTGCACCTTTTTTACCCTTAATGCACATTTTAGAAAGAGCTGTAATTATACCACCTAAAGAGACATCATGCGCTGCTTTAATAAATTTTTTATCAATAAGTTTTAATATTGTTTCACCATTGTTCTTTTCATTGAAAAGATTGATTTCAGGAGGAGGTCCATTTTTTTCATTTAGGATATCTCTTGCAAACAAACTCTGATTTAAGTGACCTTCAGTTTTTCCAATAACTAAAAGCAGGTTTTCAGCTTCTTTCAAGTCATTTGTAATCATGTTTTTATAATCTTTAATTAAACCAACACCACCAATTGTTGGAGTTGGTTTAATTCCAATATCTTTTGTTTGATTATAAAAAGAAACATTTCCCGAAACAACTGGAAAATCCAAGTAAGAGCTAGCCTCCCCCAGACCTTGAACGCACTCAACGAACTCACCCATGTTTTCTTCATTTTCAGGGCTACCAAAATTTAAACAGTTGGTAATTGCAATTGGTTTTGCACCAACTGAAATTAAATTTCTCCAACTTTCACAAACAATTTGCTTTCCACCACTTAAGGGGTGAGCCCAACAATATACAGCTGAAGAATCTACAGAAGCTGCAACTGCTTTATTGGTGCCATGAATTCTAACAACGCCAGCATCTCCACCAGGTTTTTGAATAGTGTCACCCATAACTGTGTGATCATATTGTTGCCAAATCCATTCTTTACTACACACATTTGGATTAGATAAAACTTTATTTAACACATTTACAACTTTTAAATTTTTAAACTGTTCTCTTTCAATTTTTATTTTTTTTGGGAGCTTAGCTTTTTTCCATTTTCGATCGTACATCGGAGAGTTTTCAACCAATGTATTAATTGGAATATCTGCAACTTTCACCTGATCAAAATAAAGTTCAATTTTCTTACTTTTTGTAGTTTTGCCAATTACGGCGAAATCTAAATTCCATTTATCAAATATTTTTTTTGCTAAATCTTCTTTTCCATTTTCTAAAACTATAAGCATTCTCTCTTGGCTTTCTGAAAGCATGATTTCATAAGGAGTCATCATTGTTTCTCTGCACGGAACCATGTTTAAATTGATTTCTATACCCAAATTTCCTTTAGAAGCCATTTCAATACTTGATGAAGTTAATCCTGCAGCACCCATGTCTTGAATGGCTATAATTGAGTCTCCTGCCATTAATTCTAAACAAGCCTCTAATAAAAGTTTTTCAGTAAAAGGATCTCCAACTTGAACTGTTGGTTTTTTTTCTTCGATTTTATCATCAAAAGAGGCTGAGGCCATGCTTGCTCCGTGAATTCCATCTCTGCCAGTTTTTGAACCAACATAAATAACAGGCTTTCCCAACCCTGCAGCTTTTGAATAAAATATTTTATTTTTTTTAACCAACCCTAATGTCATGGCATTAACCAAAATATTACCGTTATAAGACTCATCAAAACTAGTTTGCCCTGCAATTGTTGGAACACCCATGCAATTGCCATAACCACCAATTCCGTTAACAACTCCACGAAGTAAATTTTTTGTTTTTTTATTTTGAGGTGAGCCAAAATGAATAGAGTTTAAATTAGCAATCGGTCTTGCACCCATTGTAAAAACATCCCTCATAATACCACCAACGCCAGTTGCAGCACCTTGGTAAGGCTCAATAAAAGAAGGGTGATTATGGCTTTCAATCTTAAAAACTATGGCATCATCATCACCAATATCAATAATACCAGCATTTTCACCTGGACCTTGAATTACACTCTTTCCTTTTGTGGGTAAATTTTTAAGATGAAATTTTGATGATTTATAGGAACAATGTTCGTTCCACATAGCAGAAAAAATCCCAAGTTCAGTAATATTTGGAATTCTTTTTAGTAAATCACAGATTTTTTTATATTCATCTTTTTTTAAACCATGATCAATTGCAATTTTTTCATTAACTATCATTATCTTAAATTATTAATTAGGTTTTCAAAAAATATTGATCCATCTTCACCAGATAGAGCAGGGTCAATCATTCGCTCTGGATGAGGCATCATCCCTAAAACATTTTTTTCTTTATTAAAAATACCAGCAATATTTTTAATAGAACCATTAGGGTTATCTTCTTCATTAATATTTCCTGTTTCATCTGAATAAAATAAGGCTATTTGATTATTGTCATCAATTTCTTTTATTTGTTCTTTTGAGCAAAAGTAATTTCCTTCATTATGTGCAATATGAAATTCAAGAGTATCTTTGTTGATATCTTTAAAATAGGAGTTATCTTTATTATTAACTTTGACAAAAACATTTTTACAAATAAATTCTAAATATTTATTTCTAAGTAATACACCTGGAAGCAAACCTGCTTCTACTAAAATTTGAAAACCATTACAGATACCCATAACCTTGCCACCCCCATGTGCAAAGTTAAGTACAGATTTCATAATTTTAGATTTTGAAGCCATACTTCCACATCTAAGATAGTCCCCATAAGAAAAACCACCAGGTAAAACTACTAAGTCGCTTTTTGGTAGTTCTAAAGCATCGTGCCAAACCATTTTATTTTTAAAACCAAATTTTTTTAAAGCAACATCCATGTCTCTATCACAATTAGATCCAGGGAAAGTTATTACAGATGAGTTCATTATTTATTATTGTGGTTCAATAATTTTATAATTTTCTATTACTAAGTTGGCTAAAAGTTTTTTACACATTTCTTCTACTTTTTCTTCAGCTTTATTTTTATCACTTTCTTTAGTGTCAATTTCAAAATATTTTCCTTGCCTTACTCCATTAATACCATCGAAACCCATACCCTCTAAAGTTTGATGTATTACTTTACCTTGTGGATCTAGAACATCTTTTTTAAGTGTAATAACTATTGATATTTTCATTTTATTTTTTCTTTTTGACTGAGCTTAATTTTGTAACATTAACAGCGCTAACATTGGATTGCTCATGAAGTATCCCTAATCTTTTAGCAACCTCCGTATAGGCTGGTATTAATTCTCCTAAATCTTTTCTAAATCTATCTTTATCTAGCTTTTTATCTGTTATTGAGTCCCATAATCTGCATGTATCGGGACTAATTTCATCAGCCAGAATAACTTCAGTTTTTCCGTTAGTTTTTAATCTGCCAAATTCAAGTTTAAAGTCAATCAATTTAATCCCAACACCCCTAAACATCCCAATCATAAAGTCGTTTATTCTTAGAATCATTTTTTTAACTTTTTCTAATTCTTGTTTAGTTGCCCAATCAAAAGCTAGTATGTGCTCTTCTGCAATTAAAGGATCACCTAATTTATCATCTTTAAGACAATATTCTAATAACGGTTGTTTTAAAACTGTTCCATCTTCAATCCCAAGTCTTTTGGTTATAGACCCTGTTGCAACATTTCTAATAATAAATTCAACAGGTATAATTTCAACAAATTTGATAATTTGTTCTCGCATGTTCAATCTTTTTATTAAATGATTTTTAATTCCAATTTGTCCAAGATTTGTAAGTATGTGTTCAGATATTCTATTATTTAAAACACCCTTACCTTCAATGGTTGATTTTTTTAAATTGTTAAAAGCAGTAGCATCGTCTTTAAAATATTGAATAACCAGATTTTTATCATCTGTTGCATAGATAATCTTTGCCTTGCCTTCGTATAATTTTTTACCTTTTTTCATTATTTAAAGACTCTTCTATAGATTAAATCTACATTTTTGAAATGTGATGAATAATTAAATATTGCTTTCAGTTTTTTAGGAGAAATTTTAGTCATAATAAATTTATCTTTGTTTATAATGTCAAATAAATTTAAATTTTCAGCAAAACATTTCTTTGCATAATTTTGAACCATTTTATAAGACTGTTCTCTACTCAAACCTGATTTTGTTAACTCTAGCATTACTTCTTGTGAAAAAATTAAACCTTTGGTTAAATTTAAATTTTCAATCATTTTTTTTGGATATACAATCATCTTATCTAAAATATTTCCAAGTCTTACTAAAGCAAAATCTAAAGTTATGTTTGCATCTGGTCCAATATTTCTTTCAACGCTAGAATGAGAGATATCTCTCTCATGCCATAAAGCTATATTTTCAAGTGCAGGAACGACGGCACTTCTAATCATTCTTGCAAGACCTGTTAAATTTTCACTTAAAATAGGATTTTTTTTATGAGGCATTGCTGAAGAACCTTTTTGATCTTTTGAAAAATATTCTTGTACTTCATAAACTTCAGTTCTTTGCAAATGTCTAATTTCAATCGCAACTCTTTCAACAGAGCCCGCAATAATCCCTAGGATTGAAAAATAAAAAGCGTGTCTGTCTCTAGGTATTACTTGTGTTGAGATAGGCTCAACTTTTAAGCCAAGTTTTTTAGCCACATACTTTTCAACATTTGGATTAATATTTGCAAACGTTCCGACAGCACCAGAAATTGCACATGTTGAAACTTCATCAACTGCATCTACTAATCTTTTTCTATTCCTTTTAAATTCCTCATAAAACGAAGCAAGTTTTAAACCAAAGGTAATAGGTTCAGCATGTATTCCATGACTTCTACCCATACAAGGTGTGTACTTATATTTTTTAGCCTGTTTTTTTAAAACTTTTAAGATCTGATCAATATCATT
>Ga0307986_10002390_pt1 | contig 13485 bp, 8 predicted proteins | sample EllFjometageno82_FD_203170 | JGI IMG/M metagenome (GOLD analysis project Ga0307986, IMG submission 203170) | Marine microbial communities from Ellis Fjord, Antarctic Ocean - #82 | ecosystem: Environmental > Aquatic > Marine > Unclassified | place: Southern Ocean | collected 2014-10-09
GTATTTAAAGGTCTAGCGGGAATAGCTCAGCTGGTAGAGCGCAACCTTGCCAAGGTTGAGGTCGCGAGTTCGAATCTCGTTTCCCGCTCCATTCTAAATGGCTTTCCAGCTTTCCATTTCGATACCGTCAATCGTAGAACCCAAGAATTGGCACTTTAACCGACGCCACTTTGCTCGCTCCCATCGCGTCATCCGTCCACGAGATCAGCAGTTTGTCAGCGACCCTCGCGAGTTGCGGGACCGTGCTCGCGACGTCGGTTCGCCCGACGGTTTCTATCGCTCCGATCTGGCCGTTAGTGGTTATCGCTCGCAGTTGAATCGCGTAGGACTTGTCTTGTGTTTTTTCCATCCAGGTGACGACATACGACTGTCGGTCGATAAGAGCGACGCCGACGCGGCCGAGGGTGCCTTCGGCGGCAACGATGACGGGTTTTGAAAACGATTTTCCGGCATCGGTTGAAAACACCGTTTTAACCGTGGGTTTGCCATTCGCAGCAGTAAACCATGCTATGGCAACCTGTTTGTCGGTCGCGGCGATCGACGGCCCACTCACTGGGCATCCTGATATGATCCAGCCATCGTCTGAAACCGGCGTGCCAGGCTGCCATAATCCGTCCGCGAAGCGAGACATGTAGATGTCTCGAACTTCCTCTGAGGTCCTGTCGCGGTATATTGCAATGGGTCCATCTTTGGTCATGGCGACGTCCGTTTGGCAACAATCGCAAACCAGATCGTCGACGAGAACTTCGTCTCGGAGCTCACCATCCGAATCCATTATTGCACTGCGAAGCGTCATTCCATTGTCCGGTGTATTTCGTCCGTCGAGCCACATCAGGCCCGTTCCATCGTCCACAGCGTAAGTTGAGACAAACCCATGCTCTGTGGGTGTTCCGTCGGTATGCGGGCTCTCAGGCGCGCTCCAGCTCGCTCCTCCGTCATAAGAGATGGATGTCAGGACTTGATACGCGTAGGGAGCGTCCGCGACATAGCTGAGCCAATGAGCGAGCAGGGTGCCTTGACCGGTGGCAACGACCGCGGGCAGGTCCGCCCAGTTGACGAACATTCGCTCATCTGAGGCAGCCATCATTGGGGATTGCCATTCGCCATCGTAGTAGGTTGCGTATCGCAGAGACGCGTTATCATCATTGCGCTCCATCCAGCTGAGAATAGCGTCGTCGTTGCTGCGTTGCGTCAGTCGAGGGCCGTAGGCTGGGGTTCCAGCGGGCACTATGACTGGCACAGGATCGCCAAACTGGGGCGGGGACTGTTCAGTACACGAGGTGAGTAGGGCCAGAACAAGAAGAGAAAACAAGCGGGTTATATTCATTTGCTCACTGTGTAAAAATTTCGGGTGGACTGCTAAGGTAGTCGCTGTATACTGCGACGCCTGTTTAGCGGGGCGGCTTCTGCCGCTGTCTCGCATTATACACTCAGAGGCTAGGTGGCAGAGTGGTTATGCAGCGGACTGCAACTCCGTGTACGCCGGTTCGATTCCGACCCTAGCCTCCATTTTTTATTCGTCTTGCCCGGGTGGCGGAATTGGTAGACGCAGCGGACTTAAAATCCGCTATCCGAAAGGGTGTGTGGGTTCAAGTCCCGCCCCGGGCACCAACCACAGCAAGGCTATCAGCTAACGTACTTCCTTTGACCTGCTATTGGTTAAGCATAAACCATACTCACAGAACCCCAAAAGAAGAAAAACAACACAACCCCCGACTTCAACTCGCGGATAAAAGATCCTACGTAGACTTTATGTTGAATCTACAACTGCTTAGTCCAAAACCAATGGATATTGCGGTTCCCGCTAATCAATCTTGTGGTAAGTACTAGGCTCCATTAAAAAATGATACTGATTCAGTTAAGAATTGAAAAATCTTAAACTGACTGCTGCCTTTCTTGGAGCATTTAATTGATCTAATGAGTGAGGCAAGCTAGATGCTTCACTTAACTTCTCTGGTTCTCTAGCAAATGACATCTCTATTGCTCTTGGATTATCTTGCTCATCAATCCTATTGTTGTTTGGATGTATATGAACTAATTTAAGTTCGAAACTATTGATGAAATTTTTTATTTCAGCTATGTGGTCAGAAATGTTATGAAACTCTATAACCATTCCAGATAAGAACTGAGAGTTTAATATTATTTCATCAAGAATTTCGTACTCATAGCCCTCTATATCGATTTTTAAAAAAATGGGTTTTTCTTTAATCCGCTCTATTGTTTTTTTCAAATTAGTACAGTTCTCTTCTTCAGTACCAATTTTTTCATAAAAAAGCACCGCTTTATCTCTAAAAAAATGCAAAAAATTTGTGTATGTTGTAATTGCGGCATAAGGAGCATGGAGCCGACCAATTAAAACACTTAAGAACCTTTTAATAAAAAATTTTATCCAGAATAATCCTCTTATTGAGTGATCATAGGCATGTATCTTAATGTCTTTATGGGTAATAAAATCTTCTTCAAACTTCCAATTTTTCCCAATGCCCATGGAAATAAGGGCTTCAGTTTGTTCTATGGATTTTAACTCCACAAGATAACCACCGTCATGATCGCCGCCGATTCTCAAGAGATTGTAAGTACCTTGAGGTTTAAAATTTATTGGCAGCATCTACTTTTCCTGATTTTGTGTTGTTCAATGTGATTGCATTCTGGCACAAGAGCCTCTCTGGAATTACCTTTTCTCATATTACCTCTTCGATGTCTCCAGTGGCCATAATAAAGGCGCCTTGGCCGACGTACTTATTATCCCTGAACTCACCTTTTTAGTTCTCGAACTGTCATACGCTTCTTGATTCCCGTCACGTTTGCATTCCCTCCTAGAAGGGCCTATAAAAACTTCTAGTGCCTGCCATTAGAGATCGTTAGCAATGCAACCCAACACCTCACATAGAAGCCTACGCCCGTGAGGATTGGTGTACCTAAAGAGATTAAGACCCTTGAGTTCCGTGTAGGCATGACGCCATCGGGTGTTCAGGAAGTCATCGCAGATGGCCATCAGGTCATCGTTGAGACGAACGCAGGCATCGGCATCGGTGAGGATGACGCCAGCTATAAAGCGGCTGGCGCGACCGTTGTCGCGACAGCAGCAGAAGTCTTCGCTGCGGCGGACATGATCGTTAAGGTCAAAGAGCCGCAACTCAATGAATGTGAGATGCTGCGACCGGATCAGGTCCTTTTTACTTATTTGCACCTTGCGGCTGATCGCGCGCAAACCGAAGCGCTGGTCAAATCAGGCACAACGGCTATCGCTTACGAGACGGTTACCGCTAAGGACGGATCATTGCCATTGCTAACACCGATGTCGGAAGTGGCTGGACGCTTGTCAATTCAGTGCGGCGCATTTGCACTTCACAAGGTAAACGGCGGTTGCGGAAAATTGCTTGGCGGCGTGCCGGGCGTTGCTCCAGCGAAGGTTCTCGTCATTGGTGGCGGCGTATCGGGTGCGAACGCAGCTAACATGGCTGTCGGCCTTGGTGCCGATGTAACAATTCTCGATCGCTCCCTGCCGCGTTTGCGACAGTTGAATGATATCTGGGGCGGCCGTGTAAACACCGTCTACTCGACAGGCCATGCGATAGACGAGCTCGTCATAGATGCAGACCTGGTCATCGGTGCTGTACTGGTAGCGGGTGCTGCTGCACCCAAACTCGTAACAGCCGATCACATTAAGAAGATGCGTCCCGGTTCGGTCGTAGTCGATATATCAATCGATCAAGGCGGTTGTTTCGAAACAAGTCACGCGACTACGCACGCTGATCCGACCTACGTCGTTGACGAAGTAGTGCATTACTGTGTTGCGAATATGCCCGGTGCTGTGCCGCGCACGAGTACCTACGCATTGACCAACGCAACGCTGCCGTTTGTTAAATCACTGGCCAACCTGGGCTGGAAGGAAGCGCTAACGCGTGACCCACATCTGGCGAATGGTTTGAACGTTTGCTCAGGGCGAATAAACCACGAGGTTGTTGCCCGTGACCTCGGCTATGATTATCAGTCGGCCGCGGATGCCCTGAAGGCTGTCTGATCGCCGACATCCCCAATCGAAGACGGGAGCAGTCCTGTACGTCCTAGATAATCGACAAAATCAAATATTCAGGGATAGGGAAGGTCGCTCTACGCGAATGACTGGCTCTTCGTCACCTGCATCGATCGTCCGCGCACATTCGTGACCGGCATATACGGCATGTGCAATCGTTCCCGGCGCACGACAGTCACCAATGCCCACGACAGACTTGATGCCTGCATTTTCGATATGCTCAGACCTTTCGTTGAGCTCATTGAGTAGGCTGTCATTTCCGGTTCTATGTCCTACAACAACCAGTGATTCGCAGTCTATTTCACTCACTTTTCCACTTCGATAGACGCTACTGAGTTGAATGGCGCCATTATTGAACCCAGTAATGCGTTTTTCCAATTCAATGTGAATATCGAGATCGAGCATTCTATTTCGAATGTCGTGCAGTTCGTTATTCATGAACGTCCAGGCAGATACGGCGTTCGCGGGTGTTACTATCGTGACTTCATTGCCACGTCGGCGTAGCACCTCTGCCAGACAGTTGCCCATGTAGTAGTGGTCAAAGTCGTAAATGACAACGGGACCCTTTACGTCGGCCCCTGATAACACCTCATCAGGGGTAAATACATTGCCCTCGAATTTTTTGACCGGAAATCCATCCGCATTGATCAGCTCACGCATCCAATAAGCCCCTGTCGCGATCACGACATGATCACAACCAAAATCAATGACCTCCTGTGCTGACAATTGACTGCATCGATAAACGTCGACATTGCCCATCTTTTTAATCAAATTAGTTCGGTAGTCGCGCACGCGCGCCCATGTTGAGAGGTCGGGCAACTGTGATTCGATGGTCACCCGACCGCCCAGTTCCTCGCGTGCTTCGGCAACCGTAACAGCAAAGCCACGCTGGCCCAGTGCCCGCGCGCATTCGAGGCCGGCCGGGCCGGCGCCAACGATGAGTACGCTGGTGTCTGGGTCACCTACCGGAATTCTTTCTGGGTGCCAGCCACGCCGCCATTCCTCTCCCATGGTCGGATTTTGCGTGCATCGGATTGGCACGCTATCGTGAAATCCGGATACGCATATGTTGCAGCCGATGCACTGCGAATTTCGCCTTCTCGACCTTCATTAATTTTATTCGGCAAAAATGGATCCGCAATTGACGGTCTCGCGGCACCGATTAAGTCGAGTACGCCACGCTTAATTTGACTGACCATGTCATCGGGTGACGTAAAGCGACCAACGCCAACCACCGGTTTCGACGTTAATTTTTTCGCAAAGCTATTCCACGCTTCTTGTGCGCCTTGTTCGGAAAATCGAGCTGACGCCGTTTCGACAGTCCAACTCGAGGACTTGATATCCCAAAGGTCAGGGACATCCGCCAGCATTGAAACAATTTCGTGCGCTTCTGATTCCATATGCTCGCCTGGAATCTTTAACAAGGCATCGGAGCTAAAACGCAGGGCAATTCCGCAACTGTCGTGTGTGGCTTCTTTCATCTCCTCGATGATTTCACGCATGAGTCTGACTCGATTTTCTAAGCTGCCGCCATATTCATCCTTCCGTTTGTTCATCCACGGCAACAGAAACTGATAGGGCCCGAAACCCATGCCAGCATAAATGTAGAGAATGTCAAAACCGGCCGATTTAGCGCGCTTGGCGGCGTCGACATGCCAGCGGCGAAATTCACGAATATCGCTGGCATCCATCGGGCGGGATTTCGTCAGACTGATCCAGCCGGGGTACGAAAAATCAGATGAAACGCCCGACGCGGACACCGGTGTTGCTCGTGTTAACCGATTGGCGCTACCACTACCTCCGTGCCAGAGTTCAACGCCGGCTAATGCGCCGTGCTTGTGTACTGCGTCAACCATGAGGGAGTGAACTTTGATGTCTTCGTCGTCCCAGAGTCGACAGTAGGGCAGAGGTGCAGCATCTGAAGTTGGGTGAATTGAGCAATAACCTGTGTTGACGACACCCCAGCCGCCTTCCGCGCGTACTTCTCGCATCGCCGCTCGCGTGTGTGGCATCTGCTGGCCAGTGCCGATTGCGTGTGGGGTTTGATAAAATCGATTTGGTGCAGTGACAGGCCCAATTTTGACGGGCTCAAAAAGAATGTCATAACGTGGGTTTCTACTCATGAGGGCTGAATCTCTGTTGTTGAGTACTGTCGCTACAATCAGATGCAGAATGTATTATTTCATGCGTCGTTGGCACGCATAACTGCTTATCGTGAAACGTTTGTAGGTTTACGCTTGCTTAAATTATTCTTTCAAAATTATATGAAATTACTTTTTCTCATAATCAAATATTCAGGGAGCGAGTAGCCGGCGTTTCCAGACCTTTTTCCCTTAACCAGTTAGGGTTAAAGAGACGAGACTGGTAACGCGAACCGCTGTCGCACAAGATAGTGACAATTGTATGGTTGGGACCCAACTCCGTGGCAACGCGAACGGCGGCGGCAACATTGATCCCGGACGAGCTGCCGAGAAAAAGACCTTCCTCGTAGAGCAGGCGATAAACCATATCCACGCATTCCTGATCAGGAATCATCTCGGCATCGTCGATCGAAGCTCCTGCGAGGTTCGCGGTGATCCTGCTGCTGCCAATGCCCTCACTGATGGAACCGCCGCCGACTACTTTGACTTCACCATGCTTCACGTAGTGCCAGGTCGCTGTACCTGTTGGGTCTGCCAGCACAGTAAGCACTTTCGGATTTTTTGATTTGAGGAATGTGGACGTGCCAGCAATTGTGCCCCCGGTCCCTGAAGCCGAGACGAACGCATCGATAGTGCCTTCGGTATCACGCCATATTTCGGGTCCAGTCGTTTGAAGGTGTATCTCCCGGTTCGCGAGATTGTCGAACTGATTCGCCCATATAGTGTTATCCATTTCATTTGCCAGACGGCCAGCGATCTTTTGAAAATTGTTTGGGTCTTTGTACGGTACGGCAGGAACCGGCCGCACTTCCGCGCCGAGTGCCCGCAGCAAGTCGAGTTTCTCTGGTGACTGGGTTTCGGGGATTACAATAATGCAACGATAGCCCCGCGCGTTGCAGACGTGAGCAAGACCGATGCCAGTGTTGCCTGCGGTTCCCTCGACTACAGTGCCACCCGGACCAAGGTCACCACTAGCCTCCGCGGCGAGAACAATAGCTTTGGCCGCTCTATCTTTGACCGAGCCACTGGGGTTCAGAAACTCGGCCTTGCCGAAGATTTCGCATCCGGTCTCCTCGCTTATGCCCTTCAAGCGAATCAAAGGCGTGTTGCCAACCGAACCCATAAAGCCATCTTTGTAATTCATCAGTGTTAACTTTCCATCTCATGTAGGTGTGTTTGCCATAGCTATTGTTTAAACCTCAGACCCATCAAAAAACATAAGGCTTCGGTGGGTATATATCTTTGCGAACCAGGAAGTCCACGAAATCATCTCCCTTTATTGTGAAATGATGGGTAGGCTCGTTACAGGTCAGACCACCCACTGTGTGGCTCAAATCGCTCTCCATGGACTCTTGCGAGTTCGTTTAAGCGCATGACGATGGCTGTAGTGCCACGCTCTTTGGCGTAATTCAGTGGGCCGCCTAGAAACGGTGCAAACCCAGTGCTAAAAATGATGCCTGCGTCGAGAAGGTCCGCATCACTTACGACCTGCTCATGCAGGCAAGCAACGGCCTCATTAACCATCGCCAGCATCAGACGATCTGTGATATCGCTTGGGACGTCATTGCTCGCAGGAGTTGGTTTGATGGCTTTTCCGTTCTCCCAGCAGTAATAACCCTGTCCAGATTTGCGACCCAAGAGACCGTCGTCGACCATGCCTTGGAGGACAGAAGAGGTTGGCCGGCCCAAGGCTTCCCCAAGAACCTTCGAAACGTTCAGGGCAACATCAAGGCCGACGCTATCCGCGAGCTCAACGGGTCCGATTGGCATGCCAAATGCCACTGCGGCGTTATCGATGCTCGCCAATGGAACACCTTCTTCGGCCAAATGCATGGCTTCATTCATATACGGTGCTAGGATCCGATTCGCAGCAAATCCGGGTGAACTACTGCATTCCAACGGCAGCTTGCCGATACCCTTAGTGAATGCGAAACCGAGGTCCAACACGCTTTGTTCTGTATCGTCACATCGAATAACTTCGACCAACGGTAATATCGCTACTGGGTTAAAGAAATGTAAGCCGATGAATCGCTGCGGTTCACGCAACGATGTCCGAAGATCCTCAAGTCGAAGACTCGACGTATTGGTTGCCAACAATGCGCCCGGTTTCATCTTTGCCTGTAAGTCTTCGTAAAGAGATTGCTTCGCTGCGAGATTTTCGTAAATAGCCTCAATGATCAGGTCGGCTTTAGCTGCACCCACTCCCTCAACATCGGACCGCAGTCGATCCGATGCTGCCTGGCGTTTCTCATCATCGCGAATGCGCTTGGAGAATAATTTCGCCGCGCGCTTCATCGCTGGATCGATGTATTTCTGTTCACGGTCCTGGAGCGTTACGGTATGGCCTTGCAGCGCACACCACGCAGCAATGTCTCCGCCCATTACTCCGGCGCCTACAACGTGGATATGATTAATCTTTGAGTCCGTTTTATTTCCCTGTCCCTTCAGGCGAGTTTGGAGGAAGAAAACACGAATAAGGTTTCTCGCTGTATCAGAACATATGAGATTACCAAAGCTCTTTGCCTCAGCTTCGTACCCCGTCGTGACGGATGCACCCTCATTTACCCACAAGTCGATCATTGCGTATGGAGCCGGATAATGGTCTCTTCGCGCTTTGCCTTGGACCTGCTTCAACAGCATATTTCGGACAAATCCACGAAAAGGCTTGAGGTTCAATAAGCGGTCAATAAGTGGCGCCTTCTGCATGGATGGTTTTGCGGCAAGTAGCTTACTTGTATCGACGCGCCAGCTATCTTCTGTCGAAATTTTATCAACAAAGCCAAGCGATTTAGCTTTATCAGGATTAATCGGATTACCGCTAAGCATAAGTTGCATGCCAGCACGTACGCCACCTATCCGTATTGCCCTTACCGTACCGCCAAACCCTGGGTGTAATCCAAGCTTGACCTCCGGTAAGCCAATTATTTTCTTGTCTGATTCCAGTGCGATGCGATAGTCGCACGCCATTGCCAACTCGAAGCCGCCACCAAGGCAGAATCCATTAATTGCAGCGGCTGTTGGGCATGATAAAGCTTCGAGCTTATCCAGTAATTGCTGACCTAATCGCACTAATTCGTAAGCACGCTCAGGTGAGTCGATAACAGTAAATTCTTTTATGTCCGCACCCATGACGAAACTTCGATTTTTTCCAGACCATATAATGATTCCATTAGGAGGCTCATTACTCATAGGGTCCAAAATATCGTTCAATTCTCGAAGCACTTCAGACGACAGGACATTTACCTTTGATTCTGCCTGATCAAGGCAGAGCCAAACGACACCACGATCATCTGTTTCGGTTTTCCAATGTTTCATTATCACCTCAACTCAAAGTCACAAATTATCGGTCGATGGTCAGACAGCCGTATGTCAGGAACCTCGAAACCCGTTACGTCAATCCCGTCCTGATACAAGACGAAATCAAGTTCTTTTCGCGGCGATCTGCTGGGGTAGGTCGGTAGCCCTTGTTCGTTCGCCGAACGCAGGCCGGCCGCTTTCATAAATAGATATATCTCATTCTCGCCCCAAAACGTATTAAAGTCGCCAGCGACAATCACCGGCTTCGTGGTGTCCTGAATCAGATCGTACAGCCGTCTCATCTGCAGGTGGCGGTGCCGATACTTAAGTGAAAGGTGAACAAGAAATATCGCGTAATGCTCAAGTTCCAATTCGATAATTAAGCGCTTTATCCCGGTATCGAAGTAATGAAACTTCTCGCCGTGTACCCGTCGCGAAGTGAGGAAGGCATTTCCCTGCTTTCGCACAATCGGAAGTATCTGGTTGATCGATTTTTCACCGTACTTTGTTTCATAAGACGTATTCATACTCAGGTCAGCGGCAATTTTCTCTGCTTGATTGACCTTGCGACTGCGAATGGAGCCGGTATCAACCTCGATCAATCCGACAATATCCGGGTCAGTGGACTTGATGAATTTCGTGATGTCGGGAAGTACCGCTTGATTGCCCAGCACGTAGCCCGCGCCTGGCAGCGGCATGTGCATGCTGGCACCACCGCCGACGGCATATCGTATGTTGTATTGGAGGAGGCGCATGCTGAGCACACGATACCGAATCAGGTGGCATATCGCTATGCGCACGTAAGGCGATTTTGTTCGCTAAACTACGTATAAATTATTTAGAAGCAGCTAAATGTGGGACAAGGTTAATATTCAATGACCTGCGACACCAAATCGCAGCCGCTTTGGTATCATGCCGGCCGCAATCCACGAGCCAAATAAGCGGTCCCACACTGCGAGGCATGTCCCGAAATTCGTATCGTGATGCTCAGGGGCAGTCGAGTGGTGAATTTGGTGTTGCGCAGGGCTAATAAAAACCCTCTCAAAACGTCCAAAACTAAGCCAAATGTGTGAATGCCTGAGGTTCGCGGCAACCATGTTGAATAAAAACCCAAGTGCGTCTACACCGAGAATATCCAGAGCGCTTAACTTACTCCCAAATACATATATAAAAACGCCGCTTACTATGCCAAATACCAATACTCCACGCGCGTAGTACAAGCAAATCTCTATTGGGTGAACTCGATGCAGTGTGAGCGGCGTTAGTATCTGAGCACTATGGTGTGTCTTATGGTATCGCCACAGGAAAGGAATACGATGCATCGCTCGATGCAAAAGGAATCTCGATAAGTCTTCTGCAACAAAAAACACAGCAGTGAACACTGCAGCAATTAGGAGCCACGGCAGCTGGATAAGATTCACCGAACCGAAATTTTGCTGCAAAGTGAATGCAACTGACATCGTCACAACTAGCTGCGCGCTCACGAATAGCATCGCTAGCAACGACTTAACCCCACAATTGAGAATAAGGTACTTCGCATCCGTTCGCGTCGACTCATTAATCCAATATTTTTTGGATAAAAATACACGACGTAAGAATTTTAGGTTCAAGGGCCGACCCTGAAGCTTTATCGCCAGGATGGCAATTAGCCCACTGGACAATAAACTTGCCCAGAAAAGTCTTCGACTGGGGTCACCCAAAAATGATGCCGTTGTCAGAAAATTACTGGCAAATGCATTGAGGTGATCTGGTAGCGACTCAAAATTGATATTGAAGCCCTACGCGGAACAATGATGGTGCAGTGGGTCGAGCGCCGATCGGTCGCCTTGAGACTATCGTACGCTTATTCGTTACGTTTTCCGCTACCACTAAAAGCTTCCAGGCATCGTTAATCAACCAATTAGCTGACATATCAACAATTGCATACTCCGGTGTAAAAATGCCAGGCTTTAGGGTGCCTTGACCTGCAATTTCACGCATTTCACTGACGTAACGAAGCGCAGCAATAAAGGTAAATTTCTCATTTGTAATGCTCATTTGCAGTCGCGCACTATGTTCTGGCAGGTACGGTAACTCGTCTCCTTTGGTCACGTTTCCCCATTGTGTAAACTTGGATAAGAAACTGCCTTGGAATGCGCTTTCAGTATAGGTGTATGCGAGTTCGAGCGGAATTGTCCATCCATGATCGAGCTCGAAGGTATACGAGCCACTCACTTCTGCCCCAGCGATATCAACATCTCCTGCACTAAATTCTTCACCTGGGTTGCAATTTGGGTCAGATACACGGCATCGGCCAATCAAATTACTGTAGTCACTGAAGAATCCGACAATTTCTGCATGCAAATACTCTGCGTCATAACGAAGGCCGTATTCAAAGTTTGTACTTTCTTCGGATTTGGCTTCGCTGCCCGCTGTTGGTGCAGCTGGCGAGAATCCACTGTTGATACCCGCAAAGAATCCTAGTTCATCACGCCACTGCCAATGCACACCAAGACCGGGTATTACAACTGTTTGCTTATTAGTTGTAGTTGAATCAATGCAACCGATAGCAAGGCAATTAACATTATTGAAATCATAAAAATCACCTTGGATATTTTCAACTCGAACGCCAGCATTTATTGACCATTGGCCAATATCAATTTTGTCATTCAGGAAAAACGCCAGTGCATCTGTTGTGGCTTCGTTAAGCGCTTTTTTTGGACGATTGTTCAGCCCATCAAAGACCAATTCTTGATTAACAACTGTATAGCCACGTTGATGATGATCTCGTTCTACATAGTCACTGTGAAAACGTATTCCTGCTTGAAAATTGTGCTGCCATGATCCATATGTATCTTCAAAATTGACAGCTACCTCAATCCCTTGTGAGCCATATTTTCGATCGTTATTTGTGACGTCAATTAACTGACCACCCGCACCTGAAGAATTAATCTCGCCACGAAGTAATGCAATTTCAGTTATAAAAATATCCGGTCGTGCTAGCACTGAATTAGCAGACGGTCCACCAATTATGCCATCGAATTTTTTCCATCCTCGATCGAAACGATTGACATACGCCTTGGTAAATAATCGTAAGTTTGGCTTGAGTTGAATTGAGTGAAACAAGTGCGCCTGAGAGTGCTCGGAGGTGAACTCATCAAGCCCACTGCTCATGTAGCGCCTATCAGGCGTGAGCATAAAATCGGCGTCAGTTAATCCTAAGTAAGTTTCGTCAGATTTTTCGTCTGCAAAGCCTAGCTTTAGTTGCAATTTTTGCTGCAATAGCGACGATGCGGCTGAATTCCATTCCAGCTTTAAGTTGACATCGTTGCGAGCAAAACCTGTATCACCGCCGCCATCCAGGTCCTTGAAGCCGTCAGCGCCGTAGTGCAGTAGATCTACTGAGTAAGCAAATTGACCAACTTGATTGCCGAATTCAGCTCGATACTTTTGATAGTTCTCAGTGCCGAAAGTTGTCTCTAGCTTGCCTCTGCGATCAAGGTTTATTGGTTGGGATACGAGATTTAACGCGCCGCCAACTGTATGAGGTCCATATTCAATTGCTGCCGGTCCTTTCAGGACCTCGACAGCACTCATTCGATTAACATTTGGCAGATAGTAGGCGGCAGGTGCGGAATAGGGCGCAGGTGCAATCAGAACCCCATCTTCCATTATTGTAATCTTTTGGCTGCGCTCAGCCGCGGCACCGCGAATACCAATGTTGGGACGCAAACCATATCCATCTTCATGACGAATGTAGATGCCGGGTGAGCGGGTCAGCAAATCCGTGATATCGGTATCATCAAACTCTTGAATTTCTTCTCCATCAATAAAGGTCGCCGACCCGGCGAGGTCACGTAACGCATCGCTGCTGCCAATGACGAAAATTTCATCCAGCGCATTATCGTCACGCACACTTTGCGACCAAGCACCAACAGAAAAGGGCAGAGTCAAAGCGATTAAGAGTATCTTTGTGCAATCCCTATTAATCATTATCACCACCAGCTCGGCTAGGTAGATCGACGTCAACAA
>Ga0307986_10002391_pt1 | contig 13484 bp, 19 predicted proteins | sample EllFjometageno82_FD_203170 | JGI IMG/M metagenome (GOLD analysis project Ga0307986, IMG submission 203170) | Marine microbial communities from Ellis Fjord, Antarctic Ocean - #82 | ecosystem: Environmental > Aquatic > Marine > Unclassified | place: Southern Ocean | collected 2014-10-09
CTAGTATAGCACCTTGAGGAGATGTTTGCAAGGAACTTAATGTAGATTTTTCTTCATCTGATAGTTCAGCAGCACGGCCTTGGACTTCATTGAAGTACTCTCCAAATGTATATGTTTCTTCTTCCATATTAGTACTTTCCTTCTAGTAAAAGTATTTCTTTACCACCTGCTTTTGGATTAGCGGGGTAGTGAAGTATTGTAAAACTTTTAAAGTGTGGCTCAAAAGTTTTTATTATTAATTCTTTATGCGGTACAATACAATTATAAGTACTGTCGGGTACATCGGGTTCATCGTAGGACCAGACCATTGCCTCAAAATTAAAAGTGCCGCCCATAGGTTCTTTTGTGTGCAATGGAATTTTATCAAATATATTCCACTGATTGTGGTACGAAAGTATAATAGAACCACCTTGTTTAGTAAACTCTATCATCTTGTTAAAAAACTCTAGCACTTGATGTAGTGTGTCTTGGTGGGAATAACCAAACCAGAAGTTTGTTACAAGATCGTATTGAGTTTTAGGAACATGCGTTAACATGTCGGCAAGAAGGTACTTTATATTATACGTAGTATCTTCTTTATGTTTAGACATCATCATATCTGATCTATCTAAACCTGTTCTACTAAAGTCTCCCTTAGCTTTTCTTAGGTGGTGTGCAGTACCACATGCTACGTCACACCAACTTTTTTTGCCTAACGTATATGTTTCTACTAAAGATATTTCAAAAGATATTTCTTTACTTACTTTAGGGTGATGTATATATCTATCTTCATAAGTGTTTACTACATCAAAATTAGTGTATGGCTCCTTATACAACTTCTCCATTTTCCCTAATAAACTCCGTTTCGCCACCAATGACATTAAATACTTTCATCCAGAAAGACTTTACAGGAGAGTATAGCACACCTACTTTACCTTGTCCATAGTAATATTTACCATACGAAACTAAAGGGTCAGCAAATGTTTTTGTTACTACCCACTTAAACACTTTAGACTTTCGCATTAAAGGTACAAGTACTTCTGCAAGTTTGTAGTATCCACGACGATTACGATCCGTCATGTATTCATCACGATAGCGGCGTACTACTTCATCCATAGTACCATTTCCATAACGAGCTTCTAACATAATAAAGCAACAGCCACCGCCACCACCACTACTACTGCCGCCACCGCCACCACCGCCACCAGAAGATTCGTTAGCTTTAGCAGCGTCTCGTTCTTTTACAAGGTCATTAGCTTTAGATGTCCACGGCTTACCGCCACCAACTTCTGCGTTAATATCTTTTTGTATTTCGGCTGCTGTACGGGTAGTAGTAGTAGTAGTTTTAGTGCTGGAAGAACCACTACTACCTGAACTGCTACCACTACTTCCACTATTTTTATTAGATGAAGGGTCTTTTACTTTAGAGACCGTATCTACAAGCTCACCACCTACATATTCTTTATCATCACCGGGGGTAAACAAATTTGCTGCAGTTTGGTATAGACTATTAGAACCTGCTTTAGCTGCTTCAACTGATTTAGCAAGATCGGTAGTGTATCTTTCTGTTTTACCATCGCCATCTCTGTCATAGCTAAACTCTTTAGCGCCTGCTGCACGATTTGCTGCAAAAGTTTCTTCAAAGGTTTTACTATCTTTAGCAACTCCCGTCTGACCATAGCCTTCTACGCCACCTAGTTCACGAGGATCACCTGCAACAGCGGCTTGGTTCGCATTATACAACGAACTAGCATCTGTTACTTGCTTAGTCGAATACGCAGGCACGGTATCGTACGTGCTTCCCGCAAAAGCTTGTTGTGTTTGGTCTTGTACGGTTGCAGGAAATAGAGTAGTATCCATCTGTGTACCATAGTTGTATGCGGTATCTGTATAATTACGTGGGGATGATGGTACATCAAATTTAGGTACTTCAGTAGTCATTTTAGGCGTAAACTGCTGCGTTGACTCTAGTGTAAAGTTAGGATCAACACCGGGAAGTGGCCCAAGGTCCGTTTTAAAATCATACCCTTTAACTAGATTATTTACTTCGGTAATAGTATTTGCAAAAGCTGAGCTATCTGCTAAAGCATCGTCTGCATACTTACGTACAGTAGCATTAGCGTACGGTTTACCAAACATATCGTAGCTTGGTGTGCTGGGCGTAAAGGAAGGTGTTTGTTCTTCTTTCGTTTGTACTGGATAACCTGCCGCCTCTAATAAACGAGGATCAGCGGTTGACGCAGAAAAAGGTACGCCACCGGAAGGTGTTATACTGGCACGTTTAGCTATTTGTTCTTCTGTAGATAACTTAGGCCGACCAAAGTTAGGGCCAAATAAATTGGCAACAGTATTGTTTGCGTAATCTGTGTTGTAAAGTGTAGTCATACTATTAGATTGTATTTCACGAGCCGCATCTTTACCCAGCCTCACCGAAGCATCCTTTAAAATGTACTCTAGTACATCTCTTGGCTTTAGGTTCTTTTCTACCTCGGCTAGTGCTATACTGTACTTACGTGTAAATGCATCAAATTCATCTTTAAATTTTTCTTCGTCTTTTGCAGTGGCTGCTGGCATGTTAGCTGTACTTGTAAATTCGGGTTCACTAAGCTCACCCGGTAGGTCTGTAGATAAGGAAGGAGATTTACTATACTGACCTTCTACATCGCCAAAATTAAAAGTTTCGTTTTCAATTTTAACTACCTCTGTTACTGCTTTTTTCTTTTCTTCCTCGTCTGCACCAAACAGGTCGCCTATAGTTCCGGTAATGCCATCTACTACTTTACTTAAAATAGATTTTTTTGATTCTTCATTTAGTGAATCTTTAATTTTTTGTAACGCTGCAACCTGTCCCGGCATAGAAGTTTTTTTAGCCTGTGCAATTTTTTCGTCTAAGTCTTCTATCACACGGTTCCGTTGACTTTTATTTAGTAAGTATACAGGAACACCTAATCCAAAAACAGAAGCAACGCCAGAGACTACAGAAGACGTACCATCAAAAAATTTAGTCGCTTCGTCAATCCAAAGCTGTAAATCTTTACCGTCGGAGCCTGTCGTATCCATATCCCAGCCACCAGATTTTTGAAATTGAGACTTTGGCACAGTAAAATTGTTATCGTCTTTGTCGTTGCCCGTTGCGGCGTTTATAGCGTTACCTACTTCCGTAGCTATAGCGGTAGTACCCTGCGATGCTCCGCCTGTAGAACCACTTTCGTCAGAGGTCGGTGTATATTCTGTATAGCCTGATGGAATAGGATATGCGGGTTCACCGCCCACAAAAGGTATTAACAAAGAAGTGCCTGCTGAGTTACGATATTCTTTAAACTCTACGTACCCTTTACCCATAAATTCTTTAAAACTAACGGCTGATCTTTTTGCAGTAGGGGTTGTAGTAGTTAGTTGACGAGGCGCAGCAGTTTGAGCAACACCCCCAACTAAAGAACGAGGTGCCGCATTTTGTACTACCCCACCTTCCGCCATGCCAACAGGGAGACTTAATGGTGCGTCATCTGGAACAGTAGCTTCTTCACTATTGCCCATTTGCCCCATGTCATCCATATTTTGAAGTCCTGCCTTAGCTTTCTGTCGCATCTGCATAAGTTTATCTAAACCAATATACCTAACTACATCTTCGGGAAATACAAACTCACCTTCGCTGACCATAGCGGGTATGTCATCACGAACACCTTTACGTGTACCGCCTACAGGAACTTTATTACCAGACTCTTTGTCTACCATGCCACCCTCTTCTTTAAGACCACCATCGTTAAAAAGTTTCATTTGTTTCCGCATTGGGGTTCCACCTCTGTTAAATTTTAAATTATTACTTCTTTCGACAGCAGCTTTAACGGCGTCAGTCTCATTCTTGTGGGTACTAGTTGGTTCAATAACTTCAGCGTCTAGCATCATACGAAGTGTGTCATCATCGTATCGGTAGCCCTTGTGTATACTTGGTATATTAATCCACTGACCTTTATACTCAAATGTCGTAGACTTTTCTGAAACATTCTCACCGTCTTCTGTCTTGTAAACATCTCTACCAGCTTGTGTAGATTTTCCTGTTTTAATACCTACTTTTTTATTAGCCATTTTTTAATACTTCATCTCTAAGTAGCTTTAGCCTACGCAATGTGTATATAGCACCTTGTGACCTATACATAATCTTGTCATTGTCAGACTGTTCCATAGTACGATGCTGTTGCGCTATCAATGTATCAATATAACTACTGAACTGGTCCCATTGCTGGGGGTTGTTGACCATTGCCTTGAGCTTGCTCAGGTGCTCCTTGTCCTTGTGCATTTCCACTAAATCCTTGTTCATTAGGCACTGGAACTTGGCCCGTACCTATATTACCACCACCTGCGCCTGTAGGGTCCATTGGTCCCTGACTTCCATCTGCAGCTGGTTGTTGAAAGCCCTTCATAAGCTCAGCTTGAATAGCTGCTTCGTCCATATTGTTGGTAACTTTATCTGGGTCTAGTTCAAGAGACTTTGCAATCTCTCGTATAATATACTGGAATTTTGCAAAAGGTGCAAGTGCTGGACTAGAAGATATTTGCATAAACTGCATTAATCTTTGACTACGTACTTCATTAGCCATTAAGCTTTCTGTACCACGTGCTTTAACTTCCAAGTCACCCTTAATGGCAGGATCATAATCAAACTGCATATTAAATCTAAACAAACCTTCACCTAGTGGGCGAAGCAAGTAGTCATCAATATTTTTAATTACGTTCTTTACTCCGCCTTGGGCTGCTCCCATAAGCATAGATATGCCAGAAGCGGTACGTCCTACGCCAGATACGCCTGTCTGACCATGCGCAAAAGAAGGGAAGCCTGTGCTTTCATCTGCAAGTACACGTGCCTTGTCAAACAACTGTAAGTTTTCTTGGGCTACGTTAGGAAACTTAGTACCAAAGATACTTTGTCCCGGCGCACCACCTTGACGCCTAAACACTTTACCGGGATACACAGACAAGTCTTGTCCCGGTACTAGATTAGTTTCGTCTACCTCAATAAGTAAGTTACCAGACAGTACGGCGTTATCTACTGCCATACGCATAAAACCATTCATCAAAGTTTGTGTATCGTCCATGTTTTCCGCAATGCCTACGCCAAAAAAACTATAAGGATTAAGCTCATAAGGCACCGCCATGTAAGGAATATTTGCAGGTTTAAACGGATTAAGAACCATACGAAGAAGTTTACCATTGCAAATCCATACATTAGCTTGCAACTCATCTACGTTTTCTAGCTCTTCAGGAATGTCTACGCCTTGATCCATAAGCATCTCGACATCTACCATGCCCCAATACTCCAGTACCTCAAACCGTTCTACGCCGTGTTCTGGTGCGTAATCAGAAAGATCGTCTTCCCAAGATTCTTTATTATAGTTTTCACCAAGTTGGACTGCTTCATCAATTACGTTACGGCGAAAGTGTGGCCTACGCTTTAATCCACGCAACTGTGTACGAGACATCTTGTGACGTTCAATTACAAACTGTGCTTCATCCATGTTATTTGCGTCTGGGTCAGGATAAAAGTTCCACACGGATACATGGGATACTTGTGGAATTGTTTTCATAATAGGTGAATACTCACCGTCTTCACCCCAGTTAGGATACTCTTTATCTACTGCGAAGGGGCCTTTCATAACACCTGTACCAAACAGGGCCATTTCAAAGGCCGTACTACGTAAATGTTTACTTGCGCTAGACTCTTCTAGTTGGTCGTGGATTTTCTTTTGCATCATCTTAGCGGCGATCATTGCAGGACTAAAAGTAACTGCAGTAGGAGTTTTACCTACACCCACACGAACATTATCAATTTCGCTAATCTTATCTTTAAGTGGCCCTATACTATCTAACAATGTTTTAGCGGTAGCGCCTGCAGGTAAATCTTTACCGTCACCAGCAAATCCGTAAGGGCTAACGCTGGCATTTAGTTCAGAAGTACGAAGCTGATCCGGTTCTTTAGGGTCAAAGTGTACATCTGCAACTACGCCTTCTGGCAGTTCAGTAGGGTCAACTGTAAGGGGAAACTTTTGACCCGCAAATAACACGTCAACAATTTGCCCGTAGGCAGCTAGAGTTTTAGTTTTTGTTACCTTAATAAATACACGAGACTTTTCTGCCTCTGTAAATTGTACATCGGGACCGTACAAACCCCTGTAGTTACGATACGCACGTAGCCAGCGCAACTCATCCTGCTGACGATAATCATCCGCACGATTATACTTTTCCATAATGAATGGAATAATTTTAGAAGTATTGGCATCATCAATAGAAGAGTCTTCACTATCTTCTAATACAATTGAATCATCTTCAATAAAGCCTTCAGTATCTTCTTCCATTTATGCTTCCTTAATATCCAAAAGTAGCATCTGCTACTCTCATAGTATTTGATGGTCCACTGTTGGGATCGTAGTCCCATATACTAAATCGTGGTCTTGACATAATACCATACCTTAGCGCATCGTACAAGTGGTCTTCTGAGGTAGTGTCTATGTCCTCTGGGTTTCTTTTGTCTATGGGTAGCGCAGGTAACTGTGCAACTATGTTAGTACAAGTATTAAAAAAGATAAGTCTAGGTTCTTCAGTAAACTCATCAACCTGTAATCGCCTGTGTATTTCATTCTTACCTGCCACACGGGAACCTTTAGAACGATCCGATGGACGCCAACGACAACCCCTTTGTACCATCTGCTCCGCTAGGGACGGTCCCGTATCACCACGTTTGTGCCAAAGAGAGCTATCCAATACGCCGTATTTAATGTTTCCGTCTTCTGCTTCTAGGTTAAGAACCATGTCTGCGAGGTCAGCAGCAAGTACCTTTGTTACGTATAACTCACGATACACTACTAACTGTTCACTAGGGGATACAGCAATCCAGACTACGCCAGATTTACTTCCATATCCATAGTCACATGCCCGAAACTTAACCCAGTTAGATGGTATCTTAAAGGGTTCAACTACGTGGATGTTTCTATCGAACTCCGTAAATGCTGCACCTTCTTTAATGTCCCAATCACCGTCTAGTAGTTGCCTACGTTGTTGCTCAGGCAAGGATAGAAGCATTGCCTCATAGTCGCCTTGCTCAGCTAGGTATGGATTATCTCTTAATCGTGCAGGAATAAACTTACGTTTGAATAGTGCCTTCCCTGCTTTCTCATGCCCTGCAGGGTAGCGAAGTACTTCAGTAGTTTCAATATCAGTAGCGTCAAAGGATACACCGTATGCAGCAGGGTCAATAAACATTTTCTTAACCCAATGGTGTCCTCTGCCTCCGGGGTTAGTAGTCGCTCTCATGTACACTGGTAGGTCTTTAGCTGTAGAACGTAAACGTGATCTCATGTAGTTCCAAGCGAAGGGGCTAGGCCATTGAGTAAGTTCGTCAAAGCCAATCCAACTAAATGCCAAACCTTGGTAGCGAAGTACATCATCTTCTTTATCTAGGTAGGACATCCACAGTCTGGCACCAGAGGGTGCAGTCCACTGCATCTTACGTTCTGACCATTTAATACCGGGCCAAATCTTAGGATACATTTCTTGTGACTTAAAGATAAGTTCTCGTAGTTCTTCCGTGGTATGCCGTAGGAGCAATCCTGAGAAGGCTGGGTGGCCCATAAAGCGTAAAGGGTCAGCTAACATAGCGTAACTCTTTCCACCCCCTGCAGAGCCTCCGTATAAGACCTCACGCTCACTTGCAGCTAGGAAGTCTGTCTGTGGCCCAGCATTAGGTTTAAAAATAATGTTATGCTGTTCTTCTACCTGCGACAAATCTTCTACAAGTGAGGTAGTAGGTTTAGGCTGCGTCTGCTTTTGGCTTGTCTTCCTCGCCTTGGGCTTTTGCGCCGATCCTTGTGCGCTCGATTTCTTCCGCTTTGGCGATTGCCTTTTTCGCATAGTCTGCCCATCTGCGTAGGCTTCCAGCTTTGTTTTTTCTTCTTCGCTCATTGTCCAACCGTTTCTTTAATCCTACGTGAGATATACTTCTGCCTGTGTTTCGTGTAAGCCAGTTAGCTACCTCACGATAAGAGTACTGCTTTAAGTATCTCTTAGCTTCCATAAGCATATCAAGTTCGTGTACAATTGGCAAGAGTATTCCGCTATCTTCTGGGTCTAATTGATACCCGAAGGGAACTGTTCTAGCTACACGTGGGATAGGAACCCATTCGTTGTCTTCTTGTAGGTCAGTCGGTTGTGGTAGTTTCCATTGTCCTAATGGCTTAGTCATCGTCTTCCTGTACTTGTTTAGCTGGCATCAGCATGACACCACCCTTAGATTCTACCTGTACCTTCTCAGTTTTAACTAAGCCTGTACGGTCTAGTAGTTCTTTAGCTGCCGCCATCTTATCACGAATGCCTAACTCAGTAGGATCGTACAAGGCACTAACCATAGCGATAGCAGCTTTAGGTACGTTACGTGCTAGATAGCTATGTGTTGTGTCAATGATTTCTTCTTTCAAGCTATTAGTAATTTCTGTATTAGAAGTATTTTCTGAATACCCTGCAAGTTTTTTGGCGGTAGTAACATCACCACCTGCCTCATCCATTAGGACTGCTAAAAACTTTTGCTGACGCTCTGTTAGTTCACGAGCCATACTTGTATTCCCTCTTACATCAACTCAAAGTGTGGGCCATCAATAAAGGGCCTACGACCTTCACTGCGGCGAAGATCAATGTATTTCATCATTGCGTCTTCCGATGTACCTTCGTACGTACGAATGTCACCCTCTGACCATGCGGCACCCCACTTGATTGCCACATCAAGTTCCTTAGCTGCCTCTTTCATTGCGTCACATAGATCGTCATAGACGTTTAGTTCCCAGCAACCCTTACCTTCTACGTAAGCCATCAAGTCAACTGCCCTACCTACAAGGTGCTTAGACTTCATAGTCTGAGACTTACCTGCAGCTACAAGTTTACGTTGCTCCGCTTGTGTACGCATACCATAGATAACTCCGAAGTCTATCTTCGTAAGTTCAATGGCACGTTTAACTACAGACACAAGTGTTTCATCTACGCCTTCCATCTTGTCAAGGCTACGTTGTGATAAATTAAATGCCATTACATTTTTCCCAACGGCTTAAAACCACGAGTGCTTGACGTATTACCTACGCTACCAGCGACCCGTGGACGACCTTTTGGACGTAGTGAAGTTGTAGGTGCTTTAACTTTATCTTTTGTTAGCTTTTGTGCAGCCATAATGGAAGCTGGCTTGTATTTCTTTTTAGCTGCAGAAATACCGTTAGCTGTAATAAATCGTGTCACAGCTGCTGGTGTTCCGTCTACTTTACCCATATTTGCGGGACGTGCCTTTGGTCGCATAGCCATATTACTTATTTCCTCCGAAAAACTTACTTACGGATCTCATTCCTATACTAGCACTTACAATGCCACCTAAGCTATATTGATACCATGTCGGCATTACTTCAAGTGCAGTAAAACCTGCTTGTACTATTTGATTACCCCAGTCACCACAGAAGGCTAGTATCAGGGGGATACTGAAAAGTAGAGTTATCCATTCATCCTTCCAACTATTCTGTGTAGCCTTAATGGCTTCAATGTCCCAGTCAATCTCACCTGTGGCTTGTTTGACTTTAATCTCTGCATTAGCTTTCTGTACTGCTACCTTACCGTCGAGGTAAGTGCTGGCAAGACTACCTACGGCACCTAAGAGTTGACCAATCATTTGCTTACAGCTTTCTTAGCTAGGTTAGTTACGCCCATAAAAACAGATACGACCCCAGCAACTGACACAAAGTAAACGCTTGCCATACTGCCGATGATTGAGGAAGCGTTGTCAAGGCCGAGCGCACCCGTTGCAACCACACCAAAAGGATAAAGGAGCATTCCCCATAATGCGAACCAAGCCATCTTTCTAGTTTGGTCTCTGTGTGCATCTTCATCTTCTAATCGCCTACGTTTATCTTCTAATAGTAAAGCGTCCCATTCAGACTTCTCAATAGAACCATTACAATCTTTGTCAGCTTCTTCAAAGGATGTCATTAGACCCTCCTAAAACGTTTGGCAGTTTTAGCCGCCGCTTTAGGTTGCTTAGATACTTGCTTACCTGCCGCTGTAGATTTTGCTTTTGATTTCGCCACGAGTAATTCCTATATCACGTAAGTCTTTGTTGGTCATGTTATGCAGTAGCCAATAGTCTGCACGGCGTTGTTGGCTTTCTTGTAAACTTTTAAGTAAACGTTTTAGCATGGTATATATCTCCTTGTATTAGTACCAAGGAAGTTATACCATACTTAGTTATACCATACTACAGACAATAATGCAATGCCGTTATGCGTTTACTGTAATAGGGGAGATTATTACTTCTTACCTTTTGTGTAGCCGCCTTTGCTAAACTTCATGTCGGGAGCAAGTGATACAGGCTTAGCTTTTTTGTTAGACTTACCCTGTGCCATTTGGCGACCTGACTTATCTACCTCAGATGCATTTGCCTGCCGAATACGTTTAATAATTTCCGCACGTTCAGCTTTAGTGATACTACCTGCACGAAAGTCTATGTCAGCTTTTAACAAAGCAGCTGAACGTTTAGCAGAGGACATAGAACGATACGAACTCATTGTCAAAGGCTTGGCCCCTGCTTTAGTAGTACCTGCAGAAATAGAACCTGTAGCTTCTTTTAAACGTTCTTTGCTAGTCTGCTTCTCTGCAGTGTTAGGCTTACGATCTTTACGCATTACCACTTCAGAAATATCACCGGAGTCTTTAGCTTTGGCTTTTGCTTTAGCATTAGCTTTGGGTTTAGCCTTAGCTTTCTTAGCCTTCGCTACCCTTGCCTTAACTACAGTATCTACATCAAGGTCGCCCTTGCCTGCGTTCTTCTTTAGCTTAGCCGCTGCTTTACTAGCTTTCATTGCGGCACGTGCTGCAGCTGATAGTACACCCATTTTAGTAATCCTTTACCATTTAACTTTATCTGCCCAGTACGCAGCACTTAGCTTACCACGGGCTATATTCTTTCCATGTCGAGCTTTGAAGGATGCCCGTTTCTTTTTCATTGTACTTGATTCACCAGCTTTTGGTTTACCTGCTGTGGAAGCTCCCTGTTCACCAAAGCGAATAGTCTTAATGGTAGTACCTTCTTTAGCCACAACTACGTGTGACTTCTTAGGGTGACTAGGAGTACGCTTAGGTTTATTAAAACCTGACACCCCTGCACGTTCTAATCTAGGGTCTTTAGCTATCAGTCCATCCTTCTTTACGCATAGCCCACTCTACATGCTCTAAAGTAAATGGAGTACCGTAGTGGGCTTCCACTGCAGTCTTTACGTAGAATACATCACTATGGGGAATATGTAAGTTCTCAAGTTTTCCATCAATTACATGATTATAGAACTCTTCAAGAACATTGTCTGTATATAGTTTTACTGATTTCTTTGCCATTGTCAATACTTATTTTATTATTAATACAAATATTCGTTCGCCTATCGGCAATTGTATGTCTACGGATTGGTACATGTAAGTGTAATCACTGTACGTGTATACTTATATGTATATATAGTTAAGTATAATTATAAGTAAGTATATATACATGTATATGTATCACTGTACGTGACCCTACCCAACACCCAACATATATAGTTTTACACATTCTGTATTACATGTCAACCCCTAATCGTACAGTACAACACATTATGTGCTAGAAGTTGCATGTTTGTCGTATTATGTGATCACAAATAACACCCTACGTATATGTAAACCACCCTATGTGTATAGTGGTTAACAGTATCATTTTCCTGATCTGTGTAGAAGTACATGTATATATACGTACCCACCCCCTATGGCCCCTGCCTGCCCCCACATGACGTGTGTACGCTACCCACATATGACATAGGCACGGTTGGTGCGCACAATATGTGACACACATTACACCATGACGTAAGAGATGCTAACAAAAACAATGAGTTAAGACTGTGCGACAACTGTTATGCAATCAGTTGCCACTATAAATAGTGATGTGAATCATGGGATATACAAAAACCGTGAGTGTTGCAGTGTTGATGCATATAACTACCTAACAGAGTTAGTACTGTCACAGATTGTGAAAACATTTGGTCCAATGTTGGACTTAGACCCATATACAAAGTATATGATAAATATGTCACACCAATCGTGATATGATCCGAACCGAAGCCTCGCATGAGTTTAGCGCACGAGTTTCGTAATTATGTAGTAATTACTGCAACAGCGTGGGAAACGACCCGCACAGAGGATCAGGCCATGTGAGAAACCGACTTGACAAGGCTTATACTATATTCTAATCGTTTATAAAGAGAATTATATCTCACTTCTTTGTGAGAGATATAAGTTCTCTCATATAAACAGAATATAGATAAAGGAAGTAAAACGATGAAAACTCCAACAACAACAGCAAAACCAGTAATCAATACTCTCGAAGAGATTGGTGCTGTAATTGGTAAAGAATGGAAAGCCATCACCAAAGGTGATAAGGTTCGTTTCGATGCTTACACTAAATCCGATGGATTTGATGTGAAGCTTGGAAAGCTTATGGTTGAATTGAAGGCCGAAGGCGGTGATCGTATTTCTAGCCAAAGGCTAAAGGATTGCAGCATCAACTCTGTTGATAAACGCCGTAGGGCAGAAGCTTTGTGGTTCGTTGAAAACGAAGTAGAATGCCGTGAGTTTATTGCTAAAAGCAAAAGAGGTTTCACATCGTTGACTGCTTTGCAGAAAGCAATGAAGCCAGCTAAGCCAGAGGCTGAAACCACCGAAGGTGATACAGAAGATAAGTCCAACGTTGGACCTAACACCGAAGGTGAAACAATCGTAGTTACCAAGCAACTTGTATTCGATCACTTGGTTGCAGTTTGCAAAGCAAATGACATCAACCTGCTGGACATTGCAGAGATGCTTATGTCTGTCGATACAGTCAGCGAAGCTGAAGCAGAAGAAACAAAGGTAGCAGCTTAGGCTGTTACTTTAACCTGAAAGGTTATTGTCATGAAATACATTCAGCATAGCACCATAGCCACAACTATGCCGACACCTCGACAGTCACGTTTGCAGGAATTGCAGGCACGTCTATGTGAGGCTAGAGAGTTGGCTAAGTCCAATGTTGGACCTACCATATACAAAGTATATGACCACAAAGATGACCTAGTTGAATGGCGTCAAGATAGTGGATGGGTTGACAAGGCTTAGAAACACTAGTAGTACAGTTATATTAAACACTGATACTTTAGTGAAGTGTTTAAATATAACATGTAATACAGTAAAGGATATATGAAATGTTAGTTTGTAATAAATCTCAAATCAGTGGTAACGTAAATACTATGGATTTAAATGTCACACTTGAACAAATAAAGGCTTGGAAAGGTGGAACCTTAGCCCAAGATGCATTCCCACAGTTGGATGCCGATGAACGTGAGTTTCTTATGACAGGTATTACACCTGCCGAATGGAATGAGATGTTTGCTTAGTCCAACGTTGGACCTAAATTATAACACTAATCTTGAAGGAAT
>Ga0307986_10002394_pt1 | contig 13479 bp, 10 predicted proteins | sample EllFjometageno82_FD_203170 | JGI IMG/M metagenome (GOLD analysis project Ga0307986, IMG submission 203170) | Marine microbial communities from Ellis Fjord, Antarctic Ocean - #82 | ecosystem: Environmental > Aquatic > Marine > Unclassified | place: Southern Ocean | collected 2014-10-09
TTATTATAATATTAAAAATTGAAATATATTATACTTAAAAAAATAATCACAGTATTTATATCATGAACGATACCTTTGTTATTAAACGAAATGGTGAAAAGGAGAAAATTTCTTTCGATAAGATTCAACGGAGACTGGAAATTCTAGCGGGTCAGCGTAATTCCTCTGAATTTAATGCATACCCTTTGAATGTTAATATCTTCGAAATTACAAAGCATGTAAACAGTGGTATATATCCTAATATTACTACTAAAACATTGGATGAATTTTCTGCCGAACATTGTGCTTCTCTTATAACGGACCATCCTGATTATGGCATACTTGCCGGAAGAATCATAATTTCAAATCATCAGAAGGATACACCTTATAGTTTCAGTGAAATAACCGATAAATTATATAATTTCACCGATCATAATGGTAAGAAATCCCCTATAGTTGATAAAGAACATTATGACTTTGTAATGAAACATAAATCCATTCTTGATTCCTCTATCGTTTATAACAGAGATTACCTAATTGATTATTTCGGATTCAAAACTATGGAGAAGAGTTATTTTCTAAGAATTAATAATATTCCATCAGAACGTCCGCAACACTTATTTATGCGTGAATCTATTGCGATTTCTAATAACATTGAAGACACCATTAAAAACTACAATTTGGTTTCTAAAAAATATTTCACTCACGCTACCCCAACACTTTACAATTCGGGGACACCTAACCCACAGATGTCCAGCTGCTTTCTACTTCCTATGGAGAGTGATTCCATTGACGGCATTTATAAAACGTTGGGAAACTGTGCGGCTATTTCTAAACATGCCGGGGGTATCGGATTCTGGTGTCATAATATCCGGGCCAATGGCACTCTTATCAGAGGAACCAATGGAACATCAAACGGACTAATTCCTATGTTAAGATGTTTCAATGCAACGGCACGGTATGTTGACCAGGGTGGTGGAAAACGCAAAGGTTCGTTCGCTGTATATCTAGAACCCTGGCATTTGGATATCGAGAATTGGTTGCTTCTTAAGAGAAACACTGGAAGTGAGGAAGAACGTGCCCGGGATCTATTCTACGGGCTGTGGATTCCCGACCTATTTATGAAACGAGTCCAGGATGACGGAGAATGGACCTTGATGTGTCCTGATAAATGTCCCGGACTGTATGATTGTTATGGTGATGAATTTGAAACCAAATATGAAACATACGAACGAGAAGATAAAGGTTCTAAAACAATTAAAGCGCGATCTTTGTGGATGAAAATACTGGAATCACAGATAGAGACTGGTACGCCTTATATGTTGTATAAAGATGCCTGTAATCAGAAGAGTAATCAGAAAAATCTGGGAACTATTAAATGTAGTAATCTGTGTACCGAAATTATTGAATATACTGGTAAAGATGAAATTGCAGTATGCAATTTAGCAAGTCTGTCGCTTTCAACTTTTGTCACCAAACCAGATGTTGTAATAACTATTTACGGAAAAGAAGATTGTAACTATTGTAGATACTCTAAAAATTATTGCTACAATAACAAGTTGGAATATACATACAAAACAGTTGATAAACCCAGACAATTTCTACAAGATACAGAAGAAGAACTGGGTGACACTGACACATGTGATTTATTCACCTATAAATTTCCAGTTATTTATATGAATGGAAATTACATTGGGGGATACAAAGAATTGCGAAAGAATACCGTATCCACTTTTGATTACAAGGAACTACACAACGTAACCAAACAAGTAACACGTAACCTCAATACCGTGATTGATAATAATTATTATCCCGTGAAAGAAGCCAAAAACTCTAATATGAGACACCGTCCCATTGGTATAGGTGTTCAGGGATTGGCAGATACATTTGCTCTTATGAGAATGCCATTTGATTCTGCTGAAGCAGCCCAGATAAATAAAAATATATTCGCCACCATTTACCATGCAGCAGTGGAAACTTCTATTGAATTGGCGAAAGAACGGTGTTCTGATATGACCGAACTGATTCGGTTGAATATGGTACCACTAGAAACACTCCGTATCAATGATGAAGATGATCTATATAACGAACTGATTAAAAAATATAACCCTATTCCCGAGGAACTCGCGAACATTGATTATCCGGGTGCCTACAGTTCGTTCAAGGGGTCGCCTGCTAGCAAGGGCATTCTTCAATTTGATTTATGGGGAAAAGAACCTAGTGATATGTGGGAGTGGGAATCCTTGAAAAAGGATTTACAGGTATTCGGTATGAGAAACAGTTTGGTAACTGCACCAATGCCTACAGCATCCACAGCGCAGATACTGGGGAATAACGAATGTTTTGAACCATTCACAGAAAACATTTATCTGAGACGAGTACTCGCTGGTGAATTCACTCTGGTAAATAAATACTTGTTGAATGAATTGATTGAAAAGGAATTGTGGAACAAGGATTTGAAAGAAGAAATTATGTATAATTATGGTAGCATTCAGAACATTGATCGTATCCCGCAATACATTAAAGATAATTTCAAAACCGTTTGGGAAATCAAACAAAAGGTCATCATTGATATGGCAGCAGACCGTGGTATTTATATTGACCAGAGTCAAAGCATGAATTTATTCGTAGATAACGTACAATTTGATAAGTTGACTAAGATGCACTTCTATGCCTGGAAGAAAGGACTTAAAACGGGACAGTACTATCTCCGAACAAAACCTAGTGTTAGAGCACAACAATTCACTATTGATCCTAATAAAGCCAAGAGTTTTGCCAATGTTGCCCCAACGGAACCCGAAGAATGTGAAAACTGTGGCGCTTAAATGTTCTGCCTGTCCATATCTATTTCAAAAACCATATCCATTTTGTTCATGCTTTCTATTTCTTTATCTGTTCTTTTATCTTTTTTTTCTTTCTCTGCTTTCTTTTTGGCTGGTTGAATTTCCAACATATTAGGCATAACCCGTTTTTCTTTTATTTCGTATTTTTTTATTATAGAATACATAATATTACTTTTCATAACAGACTCTATAATTTTACTATCGGATATCTTGGTTTCATTATGTTGTTCTAATATCAATAATGCCAATACGTGAATAATTATAGACATCTTACTAGACTTCTTACTTCTGGTAAAATTATACTTATACATATTATAAAGTGATACTATTTGTAATATACACGTGTCAGTTCTACGATGTTTGCATTCTGCTAGTATAATAGACCAACATATCCATATTATATCACAAGAATCTTCTTTGGTTACACCCGATACTTTACGAAAAGAACAATCAGGACTTCCACCATTTTTCTTCTGTATTAATTCCCATTTGTGTATCCAACATATCCAATAAACCGCCTTATCCATATAAAATTCTTTGTCTTTGACTTTCTTATCCTGTATCCCCCCTTGCATTGTATCATGTTTAGTTATACAATAAGCCAATTCATTCATGACTATTGTTAGAACCCTGGGATCAGATGACTTTATTATATTTGCCGGAATATGATTTGTAGAACTTATCAACATTTTCGCCAACTTATTCATATTAAAATCATTGTCTTTTATTACTTTCTTCTTTATAAGTTTTCTGTGTGTATCAGTAGTTACTATCAGTGCAGTTATTTCATAAATTGCATTTCTTATTTTCTGTAAGTTCTTTGTATCCGTCTCTATATTCTTATAACATTCACAATGATTCCACACTATAGATGGTAAGTTATAACTATTCAAATGTATGTGATTTGATATATAATTAAATATCCTTTCGAAAAAATCCTCTAAATATCCACTACAATGAATATCTGTTATCCAGTGAAGAGCATTTTCAATCTTCCTGTTATCACAACTTTTAAAATATTCTGAAAGAACTTCGGACTTCTTATACCCACTGAATGACTTCTTTTTAAAATCTTCTTTTGCTCGGATATCCCTTACGATATATTTTTCATCCATTTTACTATTATATTTCTTATTATTTTCTATCTTTATACATAATGACTAAACAAAAAAAAATAGTGATTGCTATACTTGCTTTCATAATAATGACTTTAATAATATTGGCAGTGGTATCTATCTGTATGAATCCGCACATATCGGCACTCTGCTCTAACGATAATAATGACAGTGACAATATCGAAAGTTTCACGGATGACAATGCCATTACGGACATTGAAGAAATATATGATGAATTTTATTCAAATATCTATGATAAAATTCTATCAGATTCTAAAAGAAATTCATATGAAGTGGCCACCATATTAAATGAAACTGTCAATAATAAAAGAAATACTTTTGGTAAAAAAATAAATATACTGGATGCTGGATGTGGAACCGGTATTAATTCTAATGTATTTGGTACTGAATATAATACAACCTGTTTGGATAGTAGCAAAGATATGTTAAGTGTCGTAAATGCAAAAGCAAGTAAAAAAATGACATTATTACAGGGGGATATTAAAGATACCACATTATTTGAAAAAGAAACATTTACACACATAATTTCAACTTATTTCACCATTTACTATTTCGAGAATATCTCTGCCATTTTCAAGAACTTCCATTCATGGTTAAAACCTAAAGGATTTGCGGTAATTCATTTAGTTGATAAACATGCCTTTGACCCTATAGTAAATTCTAGTTCTTTCCGTTTTACAGATCAACAAAAATATTCTAAAAAAAGAAAGACTAACAGTGTAGTCGTATTTGATAAATTCACCTATAAAAGTGATTTCAAACTATTAAATGACACCATTGCCGAATTCCAAGAATCATTCCAGTTTAAAGACGGAAAGATTCGTAATCAAAAACAAACATTCTATATGCACGATAAAAAACATTATATAGACGTCGCCGAAAAATTAGGATTCAACTTATTAACCATTCTTCCCCAAGACCTAGGTGGTTACGCTCACAATTATCTTTTTATTTTCCAAAAAAATTAATTAATAAACACCTGCGAAATTTTGAACCCGTGCTGCTTCTAGGTTTCCCTCTAAACCGGTGACAACACTACGCTGTTTCTTATTTTCGGCACTAAGTCTCTTATTTTCTTCTTCAACCATACCGATTTTATTCATAAAAAAGCGTACATGACCTGGGGTAAATTCATGGTTCTCGGGCATATCCATAACAGGTGCCTGTACCTTTACAAAAAATACATATAATGTATATAGAATTGTCATATATAGGATAGTATTAAATATTGTATCTACTTTCATTTTTATTTATAAATATAACCAATATTTTAATTTCCAGTGGAACCAAATCCACCGACACCCCGCTCCGAATTGCTCAAGTTATCCACTATCTGTATGTGATCAAACGGTGACAAATCTGGAGCGCATATCTGAAATAGACGAGTCCCTGCCGTAATAGTATACGGTTCGCCCTGATAATTCATATTATCAACAACGACCTTCAACTCCCCGCGATACCCAGCATCAATAATGCCAACGCTATTCGCTAGACGTATGGGTGTTCTAGAAATAGAAGAACGAGGATACAAATAGTAAGCACAATTAATTCCATTTTCTTTGTCACTTTGATTCTTAAATGATTCGCAAGAAATGCCCAGTCCTATAGTTTTACTGCTACGTGGTTCAATAATGATGTCTTCTGGAAAGAACAGATCCAAACCACTATCCTCTGTGTGGTAATTCACTCTTGTTTCATACTTACCCTTGAGAAAATCAGAGTGTTCTTCATTCACAATTTTAATGTTAATAATCATAATATTCTAAGATATTATTTCTTTCTTAAATATTTTCAATTTACATTTTAAAAATTGAAAAATTAAATATATAAAAATAATATCTTAGGATAGTCATTATGACTGAATATTTGACCGACCCCAAAAATGAGAGATTCGTTATTTTTCCTATTAAGCACCACGATATGTGGGATTCCTACAAGAATGCACTATCATGTCACTGGGTAGCCGAAGAGATTGATTTTTCAACCGATTCAACCGATTGGGAGAATAAATTAAATGATAACGAAAAATTCTTTATCGAAAATATCCTAGCGTTCTTTGCCGGTGCAGATGGGATTGTCAATGACAATCTTATGGAAAGGTTTTCAAATGAGGTCACTATTCCAGAAGCGAAATTCTTCTACGGATTTCAAATTGCTATGGAAAATATACACAGTGAAACTTATTCTCTAATGATAGATACTTTTGTCAAAGATACTGTTAAAAAAGATAAGTTATTCAATGCATTAGAAACACTTGATTCTGTGAAACAGAAGGGTGACTGGGCCATTAAATGGATTAATGACAAAGATTCATCATTCGCTATGCGTCTTATTGCGTTCGCTATTGTAGAAGGCGTCTTCTTCTCTGGGTCCTTCTGTGCCATATTCTGGTTGAAAAAGAGAGGTCTTATGCCCGGTCTAACCTTTTCCAATGAACTCATTTCAAGGGACGAAGGTCTTCACACAGATTTTGCAGTGTTACTATATTCTAAAATAGAAAACCGCGAGACAGAAGAAAAAGTTCATGGCATTTTTAGAAATGCAGTTGAAATTGAGAAGAATTTTATTACCAAATCTCTACCATGCTCGCTTATTGGTATGAATTCAGAACTGATGTCGCAATATATTGAATTCGCCGCCGATCGCCTTCTAACGCAATTAGATTACGCTAAGATTTGGGATACACCAAACCCATTCCAATTTATGGAAAACATGTCCATCCCAGGTAAAACCAATTTCTTTGAAAAACGGGTAGGTGAATATCAGAAATCAAATGTCGGAAACGACCGAAATATTACTGGTGCCTTCGATTCAGACGACACCGAGTTCTAATGTTTTAATAATTTTTCTACATTACTCTTACTTCGGCTGGTCGATTTTACCTTTTTTGTCTCTATTTTTAGTGAAAATTGTCTTTTGTCCTCGTCGTATAGTAATATTCTTATATCCTTTATTTTACCCGTTTCCTTATCATAATTTACTTCTGTATTTTTAGATAACATTCCTTTTGATAAAGAACTTGTTAATAGTTTCTTTAATTTTACTATTTCAACAACACCCATAGTATATTTTTCTTTCAACACGTCATCGATATAAATATTTACCCGGTTAATTCTCAATCCTTTTTCCAATTTATTCCAAGGTCTATTAAAAATATTATTTATCTCATTGTCTAATAAATTATTCATAATTGTTGGTTTTACCACCTCCCCAGTATTATTATTATTATTATTATTTCTTTTTTTCAATGATAATAATCTATCTTTATTTTCTAAATCTTTTAACGCTAATGGTTTTTTATGTATCCGTTTATTTTCTTTTATTTCTTCCGTTTTTTTAATTTCATTACTATCATTACTGGTTTCTTTGCCAATGGATAGATCGCTATTCTTCTGCTTCATCATATCCTGTATTTTCTCAAGGTTGTTCATTTTATTATATTCTTTGTATTTCTTTATATAAAATTTTTTTATAACAATATATTAGAATGCGATTTGATAGTGATTTCAATAAAACAACAAATGATGCTTGTAATCTTATATACGATCAATCCGAAGAATTAAAGAAATTACCATCAGAAGAAAAAGATAAGATTCTCAATCAATGCAATGACGCAAAAGTTAAATTATTGAACTACAAAGCGAAATCTTATAATTATTCACAACACATCCCGAGACCAGTGTATAATGGGGCTTTTAAAAAGGACACACTTTCGGGAAAAGATGCTAAAGGAGCAAGCACTGTTATGTGTACAGAACTAGATCAACTACAGGGTAGATGTGTCCCTATCAAGTATTATGTTCCAGAAAAACCTACTGCAAATTTTAACAGTGAAAAAGAGGAAAATATGGAAGAAATTTTAATGGGTGATATTTTTTCAAACACACTTGATAAACAAGAAGATGTACCATTAGTTGTAAAACTTCTTGGTGATGGTGTGGGCAAGATAGTGAATAGTCTTGGTCACTTCGGAAGTGAATATTTAAAAGACAACGGATTACCAGGAATAGAATGGTATAATACCGAGTTTTCTGCAAAATACTTTCCAAATGACCTGGATACAAATATGGAAAACGCAAATAAATTATTCGCAAATCCAATAGGGAATTTATTTATAGGTGGTGGTACTTGTAATGTAGGTTCTTCCGATTGTCCGCCACTCGGATCCAATTATGTCATAGAAAACGAACAGAATGGTGTAACTGAATATATACCAGTTAACAATATCCCTCTAGGAAATGCCAGGGGTTTAATACCGAGTATAAGTGAAGACATTATCCAAACTATTGAATTTCCACTTAAAATGGTTGGAATATTGAAGACCAAAAAACAAAACGAGTATCATATAGGTAGTTACAATGAAATAAATCCGTCCGATGAATATCTATTCATATTGTATTGTTCTCAAATGGAACAATTAATGAATCAAATCTTGAATGGTAAGAATTTCACAGTAATAAATGGTAAGGAATATTATATTAATATATTAAAAAAGAAATTGGAAAAAACACATATTCCTAATATTGCGAACTTCTATTCAGATGATTATGATGAAAATCTAACATATAATTATTTGAAAAATAATTTTGATACATTTAAAAAAGAATGTGGTCTGATAACCGGTATATCCGATTTCCCTATTACTAAATGTTGTCTGTATTTTTACAGCAATATTATCCCAGATAGTTTACACAGTGAATACGGCGTATCACCATTAGATGAAAATAACAAGGTTATTTTAGAAAAAATATTCAATAATGAAAAACTTATAGAATATCTTAAGCGTTTCCTCTTTCCGTTCAATCCAAATTTATTTAAGAATCGTATATTCGTTCCTTACGCTACGTCGTGTCCAGGGGCTCTAAATAGTAAGTGTTCTGTAAATGGACAGATATGTACATCTCTTACAAGAACTGAAACTAAACATGGTAAATCGGTAGCTGGGAAATTCAAAATGTTAGGTGGTCTTATCACTAATTTATTCGGTGAAATTACGGGTGACTCAGATAAGGTTTTAGAGGACCCCACAATTTGTCTTGACAATGTTTTAAAAATTCAACCCACATTCGATGTAGCCCAAGTTGGTAAATGCACAGGTAAATATTGTATGGTAGCCGATCAAGTATGCTCCCTGTCCAATATGTCGTGTGTTTCTGGCGAACGCCAAGATTCAAAATATACTGACAATCTAAAAGCATTCAAATATATTCTGGATAAATTTAAAACAGAATACAAAAATACATATACCATAAAACCTAATAAACCAAACAAAGAAAACAAAGCTGGGATCGAGTCCTTCTCTTCAGGGGAAGTATTCACACGGAATACATTAACCAGAATATTTTGTATGCTTCTCTTTATTCTTTTTATTTACTTAATTTACAATGCACAAAAATAATATTTTCTATATATAAGATGACCACGATCAGTTGCCCGACAGATACTTCAATATCTGACGCTTTCAATAAAAATAATAAAAAATCTAAATACACCCCTGAACAAATAAAATCCGTGAATAATTACACTGATTACGATTATCTGGCCAGAATACCTACTCCTAAACTTCCTTGTGAATATGCAGCACAAAATTGTGCCCGTTATAGTAAAGAATCGCCACACGTTCCCCAAGATATTGCCTGTTGTGACAAAGGAGTCATGAAAATATTACGTTGTGGTGGTAACCAATATCCATATACAGAAATTAATGGACAATTTGTTCCGGACGATTGCCGTGATAGCGCACGGATAAATGCAATTCAAGATAGTTATAAAGACATATTAACCCAATCCAAGAATATAAAAGATTTAAAATGGAAATTAATGGGCAATAACCAATCCAATAACAAATTAATTAGAGATGTCGAAAAAAACTTGGCTGATGCTATCAATGCGTCAATGGTAGCGCCTATCGCTGGGAAAAAAAAATTAACATACGCCGATGTTCAAAATAGACAACTTATTATCCATTTAAATGAGAAATATCGTTTAAACGAAATAGTGACTTTCCCATTTAAAGGTATTTCCTATAAATTCCGTTATACGGAACAACTACAAAATGCTATTATGAAAATATCCCCTTCTTGTGTAGTAAATGAATGTACAAATGAAGGTTCTATATGTAAAAAAGGCGCAACTGGTGCCAGCAAAGGAAATTATATTTGTGCGGATACAGGTGTCCATTTATCTGATAAAATGAAATACGAAAAGCAATGGATTAAAACTCAACGCTCTGGGAGATCTAAATATTATGACAAAACAAAACAAGAACTCAATATAGCCGATTCATTAACTTGTCCTGTATTTTTAGATGGGCAGCAGAAATACTGTACCAACTTTTATAATTTTTCCAAACCAAAGGGTATGTTTGTTAAGGATAAACTTTCAAAAGCTGTCTATGATAATATTAAATCCATCGCTGTTAATATGGAAGTCCTCACCAATCCAAATGTAAATATAGGAAGTGATTACCTTGCCACCACACATCAATGTATCGATGATGATGGAAATTATCAGAATGTTCAAACGCCCATGAATGATTCAGGAGGTAATTACAACAAGTATAATAATATTGCAGAGGCACTCAATTCGTCATTAGTGGACAAAAGTAATGGTAAAGGTGTTTATAAATTAACGGTACCTGATGTTCAAAATGGAAAACTTCTCGAATATTTAAATAAGAAACATGATTTAAACGATGTATTGACTTTTACATTCAATGGTCATTCTTATGAATTCTATTACACGGAACACCTAAAAAGTGCCATGAGTGACGAACAAAGCGGTGGCATAATATATAGTCTAATTGATGATATTAAAGAAGTGAACCCAATTGCTCTAATGACCAGATTTATCGCGCAAAGTGATAATGCTTCTATGAAATGTAGCGACATCGCTAATAAGAACCCGGCATATCCTTTAAAAAGATATGATACTATAGTAACCGGTCTAGATTTGAATGCTAATAAAACATTTGATACAGCCGAACGATCTGATGTTAATCTTGAAAATTGTTATATTGCCAATGAAGGATTTGAAAGTAATAAAAGTACCAAGACAGAGACCAATAAGACCAATAAGACCAATAAGACCAATAAGACCAAGAGCAATTCAATTAATTTTGAAAAATGTCCTGATAAAAGTCAATTAAATAAATTATACACCGATTTATCATTCAATGCAGTAAATAGTGACACGGTGCATACTACTGCTTTAGATGTATCTTGCTGTAAAAAAGAGTGTGAAACTGTTGATAAGGGTCTTAAAATTAAATGTCAACAAGATTGTAATTCATTATTTGCTAATTTTCAGGTTCCTGTAACTTATAATAATGATATGCCAAAAGATAATAAGACAAATGAACTGATTCAATTGGCTGATATGGTGAAACAAAATTACGTAGGGGCTTTAATTACCGGTGGAAAAGGAGGTAATAAAATATTAGGTAAAAATTATGTCATTCCCATGGATTTTGGAATAAATATTCCATTTGTTGATGAAAAAGTAGATGGTAAATGCATCAGTTCCAAAAATCCAGGAGTCAAAAAACAACGGTATATGTATATTCGCGGTATTCCCAAAGGTGACATTGCAGAAAAAATAGGTATGTCTATCAATTTACCAGAAGAACCCCCATCCACTGAGGATGAAGCTGTCGCCGCCCTTGCCGGGTGGTATAAACTAACTCATGATGTCGGGAAAGATCGCTTGGAACAAATATTGAGAGAATTAAAGATAAAATGTCATTCATTCCTATATGATGTCAAGGTAAATGAACATGGGGATTGGACACCATTACAACCTTTGAAAATACCACCCGAATGTAAAAATTATCTCAAAACTATCACATCTACAGACGAATATAATAAACTTAGTGATTCTATTTCGGGCAGTTTAAGCGGTCTCGTTCCCTCTATTGCCGAAGATTTGGTAGATATTCTGGCAGTGACTACAAAAAATATACCAAGTATGATAGATATAGAAACAGATACTTGTAAAAGAGTTACTAAAAAACTAGGAACAGCAAGATACAATCATGCTAAGACTAAACATTATTCATTTGAAACATTCTCGAATATCGAGAACAACACACCAATAAACCCATATCTGAGATTATTCATACTCACACTTGCGTTATTCGCGCTATTCGCGTTATTCACAAGGTTTTATTGATTTATTTTTTATCTTATTATTATATAGAATAATATGGATATGATACAAATAGGAATAGTAATAGCTATAGTGGTATTACTAATATTACTACACAAATATTTACCATCAGTTATCAGTGGAAATAGTCGATTGAAAATACAGGAAATTTATCCAGACCCACACCTGGTTCCTTTATATAAACAAGATAAAGTTGATCTAAATGAAGGGATTATTAATTATTCAATATTAAGTTCTAGAAATAGTTATCTTGATAACAATAAGGATTGTAGTTTAGATGCTCTTAAACAAGTATTAGATTACGGGGCTAAATTTATTGAATTAGATTTATTTACAGATGATGACACTATTGTTGTAGCAAAAGACGTGCATTTACAGAAACGTCTAGATTTTAAAGATTGTTGTAATATTATTAACAATAACGCTTTTAAGTTACACCCATATGATCCATTATTTCTATACCTAAAATGTAAATCATTGGGTCCATATGAACAGAATGAAATCGCCAAAATAATTAAACAAGTTATTCCTTCAGACCATTTGTTACATAAAAAATACGGAAATTTTGGAAACACTCTCGCCAATAACGACAAAGAGTCTATATATAATATGTCCCATAGCATTGATGAATTTAAAAATAGAATCATAATTGTAACCGACAACCCCAAACCCCTAAATAAAGATCTACCACGCAGTCTAGACGATATAACCAATCTATCCACTGGCGATAATTATCACGTCGGAATAAACCATATTCCAACATCAGAGAATCCAGAAGAAGTCATATCCACTTCCGATAAAAAAATGTCTCTATACTATCCTAACGATGATTTCGCCTGGATAGGGGTGTCCGGAACTCAATTTATTCCTATGAAATTTTATGAAAAGACAGAGGCATTGGATGCTTATCTTAAAATATTCTCTATTGATAATAGAAGTGCGCCTAATAGAAGTTATATGACTATTAAAAAAAAGAGTTAATATACTTTGTTTTTAAAAATTTGCGTTAAACATATTATAACCAGGGTTATTAAATATCCAAGTTTAGAATACCAATGTATTCCATCAAAACGATAGTCGCTCACAGGCCATAAAAATGCAGGTCCCTTCCATTTTTCTATTGAATGTAAAAATATATCCATAATTATCGCAATAATTGCCCCTAAAATATATTTTTTACCAGATATCATATATATGAATGTCCATAGTATTAATGAATGTGATATACCATATAATAACCAATCGGTTTCTGTCATCTTATCAATTGGAACCCATTCAGATAGGGTTTTTTTAAAATCAAATGTCTTATGAACAAAAGCAAGTTTGTAGGTATAATAACTAAATCCTAGAAAATC
>Ga0307986_10002395_pt1 | contig 13478 bp, 13 predicted proteins | sample EllFjometageno82_FD_203170 | JGI IMG/M metagenome (GOLD analysis project Ga0307986, IMG submission 203170) | Marine microbial communities from Ellis Fjord, Antarctic Ocean - #82 | ecosystem: Environmental > Aquatic > Marine > Unclassified | place: Southern Ocean | collected 2014-10-09
GCAACAGGGGTTCAGGGTCCTCAAGGAGAAACTGGAGCAACAGGGGTCCAGGGTCCACAAGGAGACACTGGAGCCACCGGGGCCACTGGTGTACCTGGTGATATATATGCAAATTGTACAACCCAAAATATTGTACAGCCTGCGTCGAGTCCAATCACAATAACAATAGGTACAGGTTTAGCTTATACTACAGCACAGAGTATAGTTTTAGCATCAGGCGCTAGCAATACTATTGAAGGGACAGTAAATAGTTACACAACTGGAAGTGGTGTTATTGAAATTGCAATCACATCTGATACTGGATCAAGCTTAGGTTCTGTTAGTTGGTGTATAAACTTAGCTGGTGCACCAGGTGCTAATGGTCCAACAGGAGCTACTGGAGTACAAGGTCCACAAGGTGAAACTGGTGCAACGGGTGTACAGGGTCCACAAGGAGAAACTGGAGCCACTGGGGTACAAGGTCCACAAGGTGAAACTGGAGCTACTGGAGTACAAGGTCCAACAGGAGCTACTGGAGTACAAGGTCCACAAGGTGCAACGGGTGTACAGGGTCCACAAGGAGAAACTGGAGCCACTGGGGTACAAGGCCCACAAGGTGAAACTGGAGCAACAGGAGTACAAGGTCCAACAGGAGCTACTGGAGTACAAGGCCCACAAGGTGAAACTGGTGCAACGGGTGTACAGGGTCCACAAGGAGAAACTGGAGCCACTGGGGTGCAAGGTCCACAAGGAGAAATTGGTGCCACTGGATTACAAGGCCCTGCAGGTGATATATATGCAGACTGTACAACACAGAACATTACACAACCAACAAGTAGTACACTTACATTAACAATAAGTACAGGTTTAGCTTATACCACAGGACAGAGTATAATTCTAGCCTATGGTGCTAGTAATACAATCGAAGGAACTGTAATTAGTTATACTACTGGGTCTGGGGTTATAGAAATTACACGGACAGCTGAAACTGGAAGTAATGTTGGTTCAGCAGTAGAGTGGTGTATAAATTTAGCAGGTGCCCCTGGTGCGCAAGGTGATACTGGAGCAACTGGTGTTCAGGGTCCACAAGGTGAAATTGGTGCAACAGGTGTTCAAGGTCCACAAGGAGAAATTGGAGCCACTGGAGTCCAGGGTCCACAAGGTGAAACTGGAGCAACAGGAGTACAGGGTCCACAAGGTGAAATTGGTGCAACAGGTGTCCAAGGTCCACAAGGAGAAACAGGAGCCACTGGTGTTCAGGGTCCAACAGGTGCCACTGGCGTACAAGGTCCACAAGGTGAAATAGGAGCTACTGGCGTTCAGGGTCCACAAGGAGAAATAGGAGCAACTGGTATTCAAGGTCCACAAGGAGAAATAGGAGCAACCGGTGTACAAGGTCCACAAGGTGAAACTGGAGCTACTGGAGTACAAGGTCCAACAGGTGCCACTGGCATACAAGGTCCACAAGGAGAAACTGGTGCTACTGGTGTTCAGGGTCCACAAGGAGAAATAGGAGCAACTGGTATTCAAGGTCCACAAGGTGAAACAGGAGCCACTGGTGTTCAGGGTCCAACCGGAGCTACTGGAGTACAAGGTCCACTGGGTAAATTTGGAGCTACTGGTATACAGGGTCCACAAGGTGAAACAGGAGCTACTGGAGTCCAAGGTCCAATTGGTATTACACCACTCGCAAATGAAACAACCAACACAGGCTCAACAATAGCTATAGGTTATGGATTGGGTAATTATTGTAACATGAGTACTGCTAATACAAATACTACTTTTGCAATTACCCCTGGGCCCCCAACAGTCCTAGGAGGTTTTGCTAGAGTACTTATAAATACTACAGCACAACCAACACTTACTGGAAACCCAACTCCTGATTTAATTAAAGGCGATCAATGGTTATTATCAACTGATATGTATATGACTATTCAATGGAACGGGCAGGATACTCAATATTGGTTTGAGCAAATAGCACCATAATTAAAGTTTAAAAATGAGAAAAATATATTCAGGAAGATTTAATAATACTGAGCCATTTAAATTTCGCGTAGATAATAAGGCCACTCTAAGTGGGGTCTCAAGTCCTGCACAAACGTTTGTGTTGCCGATATCCTCAGGAACTTCTTCTTTTGGAAATATTGCATTTCATATAGACTGGGGTGATGGTACTAGTAGCAACTTAAATTCATCAAATTTTGCTACAGCCAGAGAACATGTTTACCCCGACCCTGCCGATAGGGACGTCACAATTACTGGTAACATTAGAGGTTGGAGTTTTGATGCGATGCCTAATGGGTCTAATGATGCTGTTAAGATAGAGTGGATAGAACAATGGGGGGATTTTAGGGTTACTGAATCTAGTGCATTTAAAGGTTGTGCAAATATGGTTACCGCTGGTTTTTATGATACTCCTATATTTGAAAATCCTCTTAGTGGGGGTATGATGTTTAAGGACTGTATAGCTCTTAAAATTGTTGGTAATATTAAAAAGTGGAATGTTAGTAAGCTTACTAGTATGGGTGCGATGTTTAGGAATTGCAATGCTTTTAACGAGGGCATATATCCAACTGGGGTTATTGACATATCTACCTGGGATGTAAGTAATGTGACGAATATGTCTCAGATGTTTTATTGTGACGCTTCACAAGGGACTTTTAATGGGCTAATGTTTACATTAACAAACACCACTACTGTTATAAGCAATATGTTCCGAAATCAACAAGTGTTTAATAACGCAAACGATGGGGTTGCAATAAACTCATGGGATACTTCAAATTGTTTAACCTTTAGTAATACGTTCCGCGATGCAGCTGCATTTAATCGTGATATAAGTGGATGGGATACTGCAAACTGTACAACCTTTAGTAATATGTTCCAAGGAAATATTTCTGCTATAATGGCATTTAACCAACCTATTGGTGCGTGGGATACTTCCTCAGGTAGTTCATTTACAGAGATATTTACCTTCTGTAATAGTTTTCAACAAAGCCTAGCTAATTGGGATTTAAGTGGTGTTCTCACCGCCACCCCAATTGCAGATAATAGTGGTGGTGGTAATTTTAACATAGGACTTAACAATTATAATAACCTATTAATTGCATGGGATTTAAATACGTACACATCATGGTTTGGTAGTACTTTTAACTTTGGGGCTAGTCAATACTCCTCAAACTATCCAGCTGCAGTGACCGCTCACGCTAATTTAGTTATTAAATGGGGTGGCATAATAGATGGCGGAAGTACTCCATAGTATCACATCTTAAACAATTCTTATATTTAGAGTATAATACTAAATAGACAACATGGAAAAAGAAATAACTGATGTTGAATCAATCACCACTCCAGTATATTGGCAATGGATTAAGGGCGATGATTCTGGTAATGTAGTTACATTTAAAGAAGAAGGTTCTCAATGGATTACTTTTAACGAAGGTGGTAGGATTGCTACTGGATTAAAGGATGAATTTTTACAACCCCTAGATGCTGATTTAGCTGGTGAATTTATTAAAACGCCAACTAGTCATGATCCACTTAATGCAAGTAGTCAAGCGTTAAGTATTCCTGAACCTGTTGCAAAAGTAAAATCTCCAATTAGAATTTTATTTGATAAGCAGAAAAAAAATACTAAAATAAAACTCACTTTAGAATTTCCAGTTAATATTCCAGCAAAAGGAATGTATGAAATTATGAGTACTTCATTTGATATAGACGAAGTAAAAAATGAACTTAAAGATTTTATTTTAGATCAATTATCAACAACTGATATTAGTGACTGTTTAAATCAAAGTGTCGAATCATTAATCGAGAGTAAATATAAAGGTGAATAGCACACTTTATAACTAGTAATATATAATAAAATTAATCATATGAACGAAGCATCAAACGAAACATCTAACATCCCTAATCGCAGCCAGAGAAGAATGGCAATGAAGCATCAAGGGTTCCTAAAGCAAAAAAGAGACTTATCATTACCTGACTGGTTACAGCTATGCAAAGAAGTTATATCTAAAGGAAATGAAATTCACGAAGCTAATGCAGATAGAGTCGAGAAATCTATTTTTGCAAGATTTGAAGAAATTGAATCTGTAAAAATTACAAAGTGGAAGGAAGAAGGCTATACTGATAAAGAAATTGAACAACTAAGAGAAGCATATGCTCTTATTATGATCAAAGATAAAACTACCTGGCATGCCGATAAAAAGCTAGCTAGAAAAACTCTCAAAGAACTTAGTTTAAAATTACAAGGAAGGTTATAAATGATCAAGATAATTTTAGAATCTGCCAGAAACGGCGTAATCAAAAAAGTCATTGACGATAATTATGGTGGAGGAAAGGAGCACTTTACTTCTACCGATGTTTATGAATCAACCGATGAGGAGAAGGCAACTCAAAATAATTATATAAAGCGATTCTTTTTTGATTTATGCGATGACTTAGGTTTAAACTTAGGTAGCAAATTTGATAAAGATGTGCTAGATATTAATGCAAAGTGGGGTTCTCATTATGAACCTAACACTAAAGATATCGATTATAAAATAAAAAAACTTAAAGCAGAGCTTAAGGAACTAGAGGAATGGAAGAACATATAGAATTTAATTTTATATACTCTAATGATGCAGTTCGTGTCAAAACATTTTTAGGAAGTGTTCCTAGAAGTATAGAGTGTATAAATTATATGGATATATTCAATAAGCTTACTAAAAATGATTTTTATCAATATGAACCATCTGATGCAGTAGTATCATCTTATTTGATGAGGCAGTTACAAAATGCAATAAGCCGTAATATATCTACAACAATATTTTATGTTTTGGGTAATCTTGATAAAGAGACTATTGGTGGAATACAAGAGTACGTAGAAACATTGTCTGATAAACCTATTACATATAAAATGTATCATTCACCTGATATTATTGTCAACGGCACTGCTGAGCTATTCGATGACATAATAGAGTTTGAATGAAGGCTCATCGAATATTTAACAAAGGACAGTTTGTATACTGCTTATTAGCATCACATACAAGTCCTAATATACTTTTACCAGTTAAGGGTATTATTTTGGATTCTAAATGGGATCCTGTAAATCCGCTTTATCAAATTCGTATTATTAAATTTTATGATAATATGAAATTCTTGAATCAGCATTTCTTTGCTATGAATTTCAGGCATGTGTTTGAGAATAGAGCAAGAAAGATGATTCTTAAATCAGAAGATTTCAAAACAGCAAAAGCATTAGAAGATAGGTTGAATGATAAGGACCGAGAAAGATTTTATGTTGTTATAGAATCAGTGATGTGTACTAAAACTAAAGTTGGTCTTTCTGGTTTATTTGAAAAGGTTCAGTTTTATATGATTTCTAAAAATTTAAAAGAAATACGAGACATCTCTACTAGACCATTCTTTAAAGGTCCACTTTCATTAGATAGTACAAAGGAATTTGATACTAGGTATAAAATAAGCTGGTCTGATAAATTTAAAAGAAGTGGGTTAAACATCGACAAGTATCTTAACAGCTTAGGTTAAATATATAATAAAAATAATCTTTACTTATGGCATTTAAATATAGCGAACAGTTGCAGGGTTTAAATGATGCGATGTTCCCAGGCCCAAACAAGAATACGAATGCATTGCTGGGTTCCTTTGGTGGACAATCTAATGATTTTGCTAAGGGGGTAGCTGAACAATATTCTAATGCATTTTATGGGCAATCTGCAGTAGCATCATCAGATACCATACCTAAAGGGATGAATGATACACCAATCCCACAATCTATTGCTAATAAATATGCTTTATTTAACTTCCAGGGGTTTCATGGAAATTTATCAACTTCACAAGCCAAGAACTATAAAGACCAACCTAAGAACCCTCTTATGGGTGGTGGTATTGCCAATACAGTTTCTGTGACGTCTATCATGGAATTCTTTGGCGATAAATACCCAAAAATAAATTATAAACCCGCAGATTTTTTATATTCTAAATATTACAAAAAAATACCAGTTAATCACTTAATTACATTACGGAGATTTCCTACTCCTGTAGGTGATAACATTTATAACTATAATGTTAGACCATTGGAGTCTGAAACTGAATCTGTAGATGTAACACAAGTTGCAGGTGTAACTGCTGTAACTTACTTGGGCGAAACTGCTGGTAATAAATTAGAAGACTTACTTAAATTTTCGTTTGGTTTAAATTGGAAAGACGTAAAGGGGGAGATGGAGTCAGTCCAGTCCAACAAGTCAGATGATTATACCCAGCAGCCATTTTATAGTAAACTAGGTGGAATGGGTGAAGCTGTACAGGATGCTGCTAAGGGGGTTAGTTCAGGTGCTAAGTTTAGAGCACAGAACGGTGCTGGTAGTTCTACTGCAGATAGATTGGGTACTACTTATGCAAACTTTGTACTAGGCCCAATAAATGTTGTAAACGATACTACTATTAGAGATACTGGGATAAAGTTTGCAAATGATATTAATTTAGCTTTTGAATATGAGTTAAAATCGTTAAGCTATATTAACCCAAAAATAGCAATGATTGATATTATTAGTAATATGTTAACTATGACTACAAATAATGCTCAATTTTTTGGGGGAGGGCACAGGTATTATGGCAGTGCTGGTTATGTTGGTTCTGCTTTTGGTGATCCTAATCTTTTAAGAAGTGGTGATTTTGGTGGATATATGGGGAGTGTAGTATCATCGGTTGAAACTGGGATGAAGGGTTTGTTTGGAGATTCAAATGGAAACTTTGATGCAAGCAGTATTGTAGATGGATTGAAGAAAGTTGGTAAAACTGCGCTAGGAAATATGCTAGGCGGTTTCCTAGGAGGGCAGGTAGGAGGGCAAACTGGTACAGCAGCAACAAAGGCTCTTATTAGCGGAGATCCTACTGGTGACTGGCATGTTACTGTTGGTAATCCACTTAACCCGATAGTTATGATGGGGAATATGACTTGCACTAATACAACTATGACATTAGGAAAAGGTTTAGGTTATGACGATTTCCCAATGGAAGTTAAATTTGAAGTAGAATTAAAACACGGTAAGCCAAGAGATAAGGGTGATATAGAAAGTATGTTTAATGCTGGGCAAGGTAGAATATATGCATCTGCCCAAGGCCTTGATGATATTCTTAACTTATCAGGACTTGATGTCCAAGTTCCTGGAAATATCAAAGTAAATGGTCAAGGGGGTGAAACTAAAACTAATGGGGTTTCGGCGGCGGATGTAGACCCAAAGCTCTATACTGGTAAAAATGCAGAAAAAGGGGCAGGGAATTCAGTATCTGCTGAATATGTTAGTAATGTAACTCAGATGCTAATCGATTCGTAAAATAATATAAAGGAAATGAATATCAGATCATTAGAATTAAAAAATAAATTAAGTGTAGAAAAAACAGGCGAGCAGTACTATGATCTATCTGCTCCTTCATTTACATATGATAGAAATCTTGGGGTGAAAGCTATACACTATGTTACAGTTGACCAGGTTGGACGAATAGACAAAGTATCAGAGCAGTACTTTGGAACAGGCGCATATGTTGATGCCATCTGTATTATAAATAGTATTTTTAACCCATTTTCAGTTGCTGAAGGTGATATCTTAGCGATACCTAATCTAAGCCAACTGGACTTGGTTTATGCAAGACCTAATCCAGCATCTCGCCCTAGCGAATCATTAGCCCAATACACTAATACTGATAGACAGAGTGAGTTAGACCAATCAAGAATACAGAGATTAATTCAAAAAGCAAAAACTAAGAAGTCTGGTGTTAAATCGCCAATCCCACCAAACATGTTACAGCAAGGGCAAGAAGCAAAAGTATACGAGGGTGGTAAAATTTTATTGGGTGCGAATTTACCAAGTAGGAATAGTACAAATACTGAATCATAAGCTATGTCAGAAAGTATAGTTGAAAGAAATATATTAACAATCATTGAACCGACGATTGAATTGGATCCTTTAGAAATATTGGATGGAGAGAGTGGCACTGAAAATTCTGATGGTGAAACTATGAAAGAAAAACCATCGCTGTTTTCATCAGCTATACCTGATATTCGAGTTAATGGTTATACAGTTCAAGGTGATAGATTAAATTTATTTTCATTAAAGAACAATGGATTTTACCCGACATGTAGAATACAATTTGCTGATGTTGATGGTTTATTTACTGCGAGGTTTTATCCTAAAGATGGAGATTTAGTGCAAGTTAACATCAGGTCTCAGGGGGATGAAACTACGTTTAAGCCAATAAGAATAGATTTTACGATAATAGATTGTAAACCTGTTGGGGGAGGTGGTAATGTAAGCGCTAATGAATATCTTGTGACAGGAAGAATGTTTGTACCAAAGCTATTTGCTGAATCTATTGAATATGAAGAAGATGTTACTAGTTGGACTGCGCTGTTAAATATTGCCGAAAAAATGCAATTAGGCTATGCATCTAATGTTGAAGATACTATAGATCAGATGACATGGACAAATCCTAATGATACAACAGAAACTTGGATTCAAGATATTGTAGCAAATAGTTATCTTACTGACGAAACATTTTTTACAAGTTATATAGATCCTTACTATTATTTAACAATGGTTGATGTTAATAGATTGTTTAGCCAAGAGGGCGCGATTGAAGCAAGTTTGAGTTTTAACCAAAACCCAGGAGATACTATGGGAGCCGATGGCGCTGTAGGGCAAACTGGACCTGTACCGAATTATTTAAGTAATATGATACAGATGCAAGGGGGTGCCAGATATATTTCAAAATATCAGATGGTTAATAAGAGTGGTGAAATAAGCAAAGCAAATGGTTATAAAAGATATACCCAGTATTGGGATTTAATAGCCAAAGAATGGATAAGTGAATTTGTAGATCCTTTAACTAATAATACACCTGGGATGATACCTGCAACTAAGGGTAGAATAATAGATGGAGAAGTAGAAGGACCACGAAATAGTCAAGTTAAATATAAGTACCTAGGGACTCAGGGAGATAATGTCCACCCAGAATATCAATATAGTACAGTACTTAATTATCAAAATATAACTGAAATTAACAAGATGGGAATGCAGATAGAATTAGATACTGTTAATCCAGCCCTTGTAAGATATAGCAGAATCTATTGTCAAATTTTAGAATTTGCATCTCCAATAAAAAGTGTTTTGCTTGCACCATCACAAGACGATATAGTTGGAGAAGAAGCCCCGCAAACTAGATCTGGAGGGACTGATGAAAATGATTCACAGTCTCAAAGTGGTATTGTTAATGAATACTTATCTGGGTTTTATGTTATTGCTGGTGTTGAGTGGTTATTTACTAAGCCAGGCCCAGTTAGAATGAGATTAACCTTACTACGTCGAGAGTTTACACCAACGACTTAATAAATATAAAAACAAAAAAAGATATGCCTTTAATAGATTTAGCAAACCCTCTTGACAGTGGCGCACTAGCACAAGCAGCAGGGCCATTTGGTTCTAGCCTAGGGGGAGGATCGTTTCCATCAAGTTATGAATTTGCAAAAAGATTTATAAATAATGCAAAGACTAATGGTGGTAGTGATTATAATGGAGTCACAGCATTGGATGACCCTACTTACTTGGGCTTTAGCTTATCCTTTGATATTACATCTCCACTATTTAATATGGCTACAGTAGGCTTTAGCGAAGTAGGGGAGGGCGCTGATGATTTATCAAGTAACCTAAATGACTCGCCAGAAGAAGCCCCAACCGACAGATATCCTGAACTCGCCGCAGCACTCACTGCAGTAAAAGGCGCTGCACTAGATGCACAATCCGATTTACTAAAACAAATAACTGACACAAAGGAGAATTTATCCACTACGTTAGGTGTTAGATTTGGGCCCCCATCCCCTGCAACTGAACCATCTGCTACAAGCCCTGCATATGGTGAGTCTGCATCAGCTATAGGATATTTAATTAAAATAGGTGAGGAGAATAGAGCTAATTATCTAAGAGGGTTTGTCCAGGGCTTGCAGGAGATTGTCCAGAAACGCCCATACTATTTCCAAACAATTGGGGGTTTATTAGAAGCTTTTAATAAATCTATTGAGTTTTCTGAAGATCCTTTTACAGGAGCAAAAGAGGGGGAAGGCATTATTGTTGGTTGTCTTGAGGCTATAGATTTAAAAATGACTGCTATATTTAATTTATATAGAATGGCAGTTTATGATGTAAGGATGAAAAGATTTGTCTTGCCCAAGAATTTAATGAGGTTTGATGTTTATGTAGATGTACATGAAATAAGAAAATTTAAAACAGTAAGGAACTGGTTAACTGCACTGAATCTAAATGACGCTTCACCAGACACAAAGAAATATGTAAATGAAAATACTTCACGAGTTAGATTTAAATTTACTGAATGTATATTTGATCCTGCTGCTAGTGGAAAAGTATTTGAGGGTATAACAAATGTTGGTGGCACTGTAGCGACTACTGAGATAAAGTGGAGTTATGGTTTATTGGAATTAGATTCTCAGTATTCAGGTTATGATGGCGCGCTAAAAGAAGATAAACCACAGACTTCACCAAATATGAAGTCTAAGTTAAAAACATTTGCAAAGGCTCAATTAGCAAACCAAGCAAAGGGTGCTATTGACCTGGCGAGTAGAACTGTCTCTAGTGCAATACAAGGTCTTACTTTAGGAAATGTATTTGGGTTAAGAAATCAGGTATTAGGTACATTAGCAAACCCACAAGGTTTAATGAATGCTGCAATAGGGGCAGCTGTACAGAGCGGGGAATTAGCAACATTTGGGGGGAGCACCGCAAAGACTAACTTAGGTGATAACCCTCTAGGGGATCCTGCTGCACCATTACAAACAATTAATTCTGCTAAAGCATTCGATTCATCAACTAGTACCTTAGGTAGTTTGAAATCAACAAGTGCATTTGGGGCACCTGGACCAACACAAGATAACGGTGACCTTTCATCAACTAACATTTTTAACTAATGAGTAAAGTAAAGCCAGCAAATTTTAATTCAGATGATTTAAGATCTACTCAGTGGGTAGGTATTGTAGAAGATACTGCTGATGATATTTTTGAGGGTAGATGTAAGATAAGAGTATATGGTAAAATGGACGAGCGTATAGACTCAGGAGATCCTGAAAGTGAATACAAGATGCCAACTGCTGTGTTACCCTGGGCAAGGCCACATCAGCTAATGTATGGCGGGAGTAGTACTGGGAGTGGAAAATTTGAAATACCAAAATTAGGATCGGTTGTTCGAGTTACATTTGACAATGGCAATTTTTATCAACCAGTTTATAATGAAAACATTTATCCTTCAGATGAAACTAAAGCTGAAATACAAGCATCATACCAAAACTCCCATGTACTTATCTATGATACTGCATTTGGATTAACTGGTGGCGAGAATGGTACTGAAGTAACAAATGATAGAGAAGGTGAGCATGTCAAAGTTTTCTTTACAGAAGAGAAGGGTTTGGTGATGGACTATACTACAACAGAAGGTCCAACTACAATTAATATTAAACCAGATAATTCAGTTGAAATAACAAACCCAAATGGTGATACTATTATATTATTAAATGATGGAAAACTAACCATTACTGCTACTGGAGAAACTCACATCAATTCCCCTAGAATTAAATTAGGAGAATCTGCAGCAGAAGCAATCATCAAAGGGGATACTTTTGCAAAGATCTTCGATAACCATTTTCATATTGGGAATATGGGCGCCCCAACTAGCCCTCCTACTTCTATCACAAAACCTTCATTAAGTAAGAAGAATACAACAGACTAAAATATATAAACTATAAAAATATTTAAATTATGCCATTAGTACCAGCAACTCTTGAACAACAATTAAACACTGCTTTTTTAGAAGCAATGAAAGAATTTTTAAAGTTTCAACAGTCTGGTAATAAGGCTAAAGATAAGAGTAACCAGGCAATGAAAGCAGCAGCTAGTGTTTTTGGAAAGAAGGCTGGGACTGCAATTGATTCCTATATTAAATCAGGCACAGTTACAACTGCAGTAGTTACAGCAGGTACAATAGGAGCCCATACTGGAACAGGAACTGGTGCTGTATTATAATTTTTTTTAATAAATGAAACAAATCAACTAGTTGGGAGTACAATAATAAATACTCCACTGGCTTAGTTAATATATAATACAAATAACTAACCTCTTAAAAAATAATAATGACTGAACAAGAAATCACAATTCAATTGAGTGATGATCCATTTGATACAAAAGTAATTAAAGTACAAGTTCCACAAGGTACAAAAGTATTAAGCACAGAATCTTATGTTCCTGATGTTTTATCAATGTACAACGTTCCTGATCCTACTTTAGACAAAACTAATTTAATAGAAGCAAAGACAGCTTATACTACACGCGGTGAAGTTTCGTTCATATCAGTAGATAGAACACGAGCACTTATTGATATACAATCTAAATATACAGCATATTGTATTTTAGCAAAAGAACCTGATTATATCGTGGAACAGCTAGAAGTTGGTATCGAAATTGATGTTAAAATTAAAACAACTAAAAATGGTGATGTCATAGCGTCAATAGGAGATGCTATAATGGAAGTCAAATTAAAAGAGATCAAAGATGCTATTGGTGATCGGTCAGTTGGGTTTACTGCTACGGTTAAAGAATTAATTCATGGAGGATATTGGGTAGACGTTGCTGGTATTACTTGTTTCATGCCAGGTTCTCTAGGAGGTTTAAATAAACTCCACGACTTTAATTCATTAGTAGGTAAAGAAATTATTGTAATGCCAATTACGTTCTCTAAGGATAAAGATACTGTCGTAGTATCCCATAGAGAATATTTAAGAACAATGATACCTACTACTATTGATAATTTACATGAAACTATTAAAGAGCCAAGAACTGGGTTTGTAACTGGAATAACTAAGTTTGGTGTATTTGCTGAATTTGATGAATGCTTAACTGGTTTAATACCAAGAGCTGAATTAAGTGAAGATTTTCAATTAGCATTAGATAAAAGATCAATTAAACCTGGTGATGAAGTACAGTTTTGGGCTAAAGAAATTATTTCAGATAAGAAGATTATATTAAGTCAGCTAGGCCCTAAAATTGATTTGTGGGATGGGATTGACGAAAAATATAAACCTATGATGGTTACTGAAGGTACTGTCACTAAGATAACATCGTATGGTGCATTTGTTGAATTAGAAAAAGGAATAAGTGGTTTAATCCATAAATCTAAACTAAAGGCTGCTGATCTTACAAGAGGTGATGTTATTAATGTTAGAATTGGTAGTGTTAATACTAGTGACAGAAAGATTACAATGAACATAGCATAACTGCAGTCCTGGTTTGGAATATATAAACAAATCAGGAACTACATGTATACTAACGAACAGCTAAATGCAATATATGGATCTAAGATTGGATTAGAATTTGAATTCTTTGCCAATGAAGGATTAGACGAAGTTAAAAGAAGTTTATCCCAAGCTTTAAATAAACAAATAA
>Ga0307986_10002398_pt1 | contig 13471 bp, 13 predicted proteins | sample EllFjometageno82_FD_203170 | JGI IMG/M metagenome (GOLD analysis project Ga0307986, IMG submission 203170) | Marine microbial communities from Ellis Fjord, Antarctic Ocean - #82 | ecosystem: Environmental > Aquatic > Marine > Unclassified | place: Southern Ocean | collected 2014-10-09
CGACAGGAAATCTTAATAAACACCTTGCACAACAAAAAGAAATATTAGAAAAGGTGGTTGGAAAAATTAACTGATGTCTGAAAGTATACTAGTCCCTGTCCTTGGAGAATCTGTAACGGAAGCTACAGTAGCTAAATGGCTAAAAAACGAAGGTGATAAAGTTAATGCCGATGAAGCAATAGTTGAGCTAGAGACCGACAAAGTTAACGTAGAAGTACCCGCTCCTTCAAGCGGAGTAATAGAAAAAATTTCCGTTAAAGAAGGACAAACTGTAAATGTTGGAGCTTTGTTAGGAACCATTATAGAATCAAAAATTAACGAGAAAAGTACAGATGCAGAAGAAAAAAAATATTCACCTCCATCAAAAAAACCACAAGTTGACAAAGAAGAAGAGAGAGTTGAAGTCGTAAAAAAAAAAGAAGAGAATATTGAAGAAATAAAATTATTTAAAAAAGAGAAAAAACAAGAAAGTAAAGAAGAGCCTCTTGTGCTGACAGAAGTTCATGGCGAACAAAAAGTTTCAATAAATTCAAATACAAACATTATTTCTCCAGCTGCAAGGAAATTAGCAACAGAATCGAATATTAACCTTAACGAGGTTAAAGGTTCAGGCAAAAATGGAGTTGTTTTAAAAGAAGATCTTCTAGATTTGATGGGCACTTTGCCAAAACCTTCAGAAAGAAAAACTACACATGGACCTGAAGAAAGAATCAAAATGACAAGATTAAGAATGACGATAGCTAAAAGACTTAAAGAGGCTCAAGAAAACGCAGCTATGTTAACTACTTTTAACGAAGTAGACATGAGTACAGTTATTTCAATGAGAAGTGAGCACAAGGAAGAGTTTCAAAAAAAATATGATGTTAAATTAGGTTTTATGTCCTTTTTTGTAAAAGCCTGTGTTGTTGGTCTTAAAAATTATCCTATTATAAATGCAGAAATTCAGGGAGATGAAATTGTATATAAAAATTATTATAATATTAGTATAGCTGTTGGTACAGAACGAGGTTTAGTTGTTCCTGTCCTGAGAAATACGGATGAAATGTCTTTTGCAGAAATAGAAAAAAATATTAATCTACTTGGGCAGAAAGCAAGAGATGGAAAAATTGTTATTGATGATTTGCAAGGAGGAACTTTTACAATTACGAATGGTGGTATTTATGGCTCTATGCTTTCGACGCCTATCTTAAACCCACCTCAGTCCGCTGTATTAGGCATGCACAATATTATAGAACGGCCTGTAGTAATCAACAAGAGTGTCTCTATTAGACCGATCATGTATCTAGCTTTGTCATATGACCATAGGATTGTTGACGGAAAAGAAGCAGTTTCTTTCTTAAAAATGGTTAAAGAGTGTCTTGAAGACCCTAGAAGGTTATTTCTAAATTTATAGTTATGGAAAATAATTTTGATGTAATTATTATTGGTGGTGGACCTGGTGGATATGTTTGTGCAATTAGAGCAGCTCAATTAGGCTTGAAAACCGCATGTATTGAGTCAAGAGGAACACTAGGTGGAACTTGTCTTAACGTTGGATGTATACCATCTAAAAGTCTTTTAAACTTATCTGAGACTTATCACAAAGCTCAAAAAGACTTTAACGCACAAGGTATAGAATTTACAGGTTTGAAACTTAATTTAGATAAGATGATGGCCAATAAAAATAAATCAGTACAAGTTTTAACTAAAGGAATTGAATTTTTATTTAAGAAAAACAAAGTAACATATATTAAAGGCAAAGGTGTTTTGTTTTCTAAAAATGATGTTGTTGTTTATGAAGGAGAAAAAAAAACACCGTATAAGTCTAAAAATATTGTTATTGCCACAGGTTCAGGTCCATCTACGTTGCCCGGCATGGAAATTGATGAAGAAAATATTGTATCTTCAACAGGTGCACTTACGCTAAAGGAAGTGCCTAAAAATTTTATAGTAATTGGTGGTGGATATATCGGATTAGAAATGGGTTCTGTGTGGTCGCGTCTTGGATCAAACGTAACTGTTTTGGAATATTTAGACCACATCACTCCTGGAATGGATAAAGAGATTTCATCAGAATTTATGAAAATTTTAACAAAACAGGGATTTAAATTTAAACTAAACTCAAAAGTAACCTCGGTGAGCAATAAAGGAGATCAAGTGGAAGTTGCTTTTACAAACAACGATACATCAAAAGAAGAAAAAATTTTAGCAGATAAAGTTTTAGTTGCAGTTGGAAGAAAGCCTTATACAGAAGGATTAAACTTAACAAAAATGGGGATTAAAAAAGATAAGCAAGGAAGGATTGAAGTAAATGAAAAACTGCAAACTTCGATAAATAATATTTATGCTATTGGAGACGTAATAAAAGGTCCAATGCTTGCGCATAAAGCTGAAGAAGAAGGTATTGCTGTTGCAGAAATCATCGCAGGTCAAGCTGGGCATGTTAATTATAACATTATACCTGGTGTTGTTTATACATCACCGGAAGTTGCAGTTGTTGGAAAAACGGAAGAGCAACTCAAAAAAGAAAATATAAATTATAAAGTTGGTAAATTTCCTTTTCTGGCGAATTCGCGTGCTAAAGTAAACAACGAAACAGATGGTTTTGTAAAAATATTAGCTGATAAAAAAACGGACAGAGTTTTAGGTGTCCATATGATCGGCCCACATACTGGTGACATGATAGCTGAAATGGCTTTAGCAATGGAATTTGGTGCTAGTGCCGAAGATATTGCTCGAACATGCCACGCCCACCCAACTCACACAGAAGCTGTAAAAGAAGCAGCCCTAGCTGTTGATAAAAGAGCAATCCATTTTTAATTGATATAATATTAACTAGATTCTTAAAATGAAAGTTCCTGTTTTAATTCCGAAAATATTTAATTTTCCATTTACTTATGATTCAGGATATTTAGAAAATCTAAAACTAGGGGATATAGTTCTTGTACCATTCGGAAAATCTAAAGAAATAGGAGTTGTTTGGGATAAAATCCAATCTTCTAGCAAAGAATTTAAATTAAGAAAAATTGAAAAAAAAATAGACAATTTCAAAATTAATAAAAATTTAATAAGCTATATAAACTGGTTTTCGTCTTATAATTTAACTTCAAAAGGTATGGTTCTAAAGATGTGCCTCGGAGATAAAAAAAATACATTTAAAATTGAAGATTTGAAAAAAGAAAAACTTGATAAAAAAAAATTCTATTTTTCTTTAAATAACGATCAAAAAAAAAGTTTAAAAGATTTAAAAAAATTTGGCAATTCTTTTAACGTATCGTTATTGCAAGGGGTTACAGGCTCAGGAAAAACAATAGTCTACTTTGAGAGAATAAAAGAAATCTTAAAAAAAAACCAACAAGTGTTAATACTATTGCCTGAGATATTTCTAACTGGCCAATTTAAAGATAGATTCGAAGAGTTTTTTGGTTTTACACCCGCAATTTGGCATTCAAAAATAGGAATTAAAAGTAAAAGAAAAATCTGGCAAGGTATTATCAGTGATAATTTAAAATTAGTAATTGGTGCTCGTTCTTCTTTGCTGTTACCATTTAAAAATTTAGGATTAATAGTTTTAGATGAAGAGCACGATCCTTCCTACAAACAAGATGAAGGAATTATTTATCATGCACGTGACATGGCTATTGCAAGAGCTTCTTTTGAAAACATACCTATACATCTAATTTCTGCAGTACCTTCACTAGAAACTTTTAATAATATAAAAAATAAAAAATATAATCATACAAAATTAATTAATCGATTTAGTAAATCCCCCTTGCCAGAAGCAAAGGTAATAAATTTACAAAAAGTTCAACTTAAAAAAGATCATTTTATTGCAGAAGAAACTATTATTACGACTAATGAATATTTAAAAAAAAAAGAACAAGTATTATTTTTTTTAAACCGAAGAGGATATGCTCCTTTTTTAATTTGTAAAAAATGTGGATATAAGCATCTGTGTTCAAGCTGTTCAATTTATTTAACGTACCACAAATCTATTAATAAATTAATTTGCCATCATTGTGGAATTAAAGTCAAAAAAGACAATCTTTGTAAAATTGATAAAGAATTTTGCGACTTTCGCATGTATGGACCTGGTGTTGAAAAAATATATGAAGAATTAAAAATAATTTATCCCAAGAAAAGAATAAAAATATTTTCAAGTGATTTTTTAACTAAAAAAGGCGAAACAGAGTCTGTCCTTAAAAAAATAGAAAAAAATGAAATCGATATTTTAGTAGGAACGCAATTAATTTCGAAAGGATTTAATTTTCCGAAATTAAATTGCATTGTTGTTGTGGACGCAGACTTTTCCGGAATGGGTTACGATTTAAGAACAACAGAAAAAAATATTCAACTTTATAATCAATTAAGTGGAAGAGCGGGAAGATTTTCAAAAAAATCAACAATTATCTACCAAACTATTACTCCATTAAATGAGACGTTGAGAGACGTGCTAGAAAATAATCCTGAGAAGTTCTTGTCTAACGAACTAGCAATCCGTAAAAATAAAAATTTACCTCCTTTTTCTAGACTTATTGCTCTAATCATATCAGCAAGTTCCAGCCAGGATAGCTTCAGAGCAGCGCAAGAAATTAAAAAAAAACTAAATATTCTACAAGATATTCAAGTTTTAGGCCCAGTGGACTCACCTATATTTAGAATAAAAAAAAAATTTAGAACTAGGCTCCTAATTAGGTCAGAAAATAGCAATTTAATTCAAAAAAAAGTTGGAAAAATTCTTAATAATTTAACCATTTCTAAAAAAATAAAACTTACGGTTGATGTTGATCCCATTAATTTTGCTTAAAAAAAGCTAACCACCTTGAACGATACCTGTCCTTATGTTAGTAGAGCATCATATTTTAAAATATTTTTAACTTAAAGGTATTAAATTGAGTACTAATAAATCATTTTCATCAGAAACGGCAAGTAGATACGCTTTAGCGTTGTATGAACTTGCTAAAGAGAATTCTGAACTAGACGCAGTTGAAAAAAATGTTAACGACATTCTTGTGATTTACAATACTAGCCAAGATTTTAAAAATTTTATTAAAAATCCAACTCAATCTCAGTCAATTCAATTGGAAATAATTAATAAGATATCCAATCAAATGAATTTATCCAAAATAACTATAAATTTCCTTAGTGTTTTGGTAAACAAGAGAAGAATTTTTTTTATTAATAAAATTTTTCTAAATTTTTTAAACCTATCCTCAAAGAAAAAAGGTGAAGTTAGCGCGTCTCTAACTTCTTCAAAAAATTTAACAAAAGATGAACTAGAAAAATTAAAAATAAATCTTTCTCAAACAATGGGTATGTCAATAGCTCTCGATTACAAAATTGATGAAAATCTAATTGGAGGTTTAAAAATGCAAATAGGTAGCCTCATGATTGATACTTCAATTAAAAATAAATTAAATAAATATAAACAAACAATGTTAGAAGTATAACATGCAAATTAATCCTTCAGAAATTACCAAAATATTAAAAGAACAAATAAAAAATTTTGGAGATAAAGCAGAAGTATCTGAAGTAGGAAAAGTTTTATCTGTAGGTGACGGAATAGCTCGAATCTTTGGTCTTGATAACGTTCAAGCAGGAGAGATGGTTGAGTTTGAAGATGGCTCTAAGGGGATGGCTCTTAACTTAGAAAGTGACAATGTAGGTGTTGTTATTTTTGGAGATGATAGAAAAATTAAAGAAGGAAGCACGGTAAAAAGAACCGGCTCAATTGTTGACTCACCTGTTGGAAAAGAGCTTTTAGGAAGAGTTCTAGATGGATTAGGAAATCCAATTGACGGCAAAGAAAAGTTAAGTGAAAAAATTGAAAGAAAAAGGGTAGAAGTTAAGGCTCCAGGAATAATTCCTAGACAATCCGTTAGCGAACCAATGCAAACAGGATTAAAAGCCATTGATACTTTAATACCAGTTGGAAGAGGACAAAGAGAATTGATTATCGGAGACCGTCAAACAGGAAAAACGGCAGTAGCTATTGACGCAATAATAAATCAAAAAGCAATAAATGAGTCTGATGACGAAAAAAAAAAACTATATTGCATCTATGTTGCCATCGGTCAAAAACGTTCAACTGTAGCTCAAATTGTTAAAACCTTGGAAGACGCTGGCGCTATGAAATATACGACTGTTGTTGCAGCAACAGCCTCTGATGCAGCACCACTTCAATTCCTAGCCCCTTACACAGGCTGTACTATAGGAGAATACTTTAGAGATAACGGAATGCATGCCTTAATTATTTATGACGACCTATCAAAACAAGCAGTGGCTTATAGGCAGATGTCATTATTGTTAAGAAGACCTCCAGGGAGAGAAGCATACCCAGGTGATGTGTTTTACCTTCACAGCAGACTTCTAGAAAGAGCTGCAAAACTAAGTGATGCAAATGGTGGAGGCTCATTAACAGCATTACCTATCATCGAAACACAAGCAGGAGACGTTTCAGCTTATATCCCAACCAATGTAATTTCAATTACCGATGGGCAAATATTTTTAGAAACCCAGTTATTTAACCAAGGAATCAGACCAGCTGTTAACGTCGGTCTTTCAGTTTCAAGAGTTGGATCTGCAGCACAAACAAAAGCAATGAAGAAAGTTGCTGGATCGATCAAATTAGAACTTGCTCAATATAGAGAGATGGCCGCTTTTGCTCAGTTTGGTTCAGATTTAGACGCTTCGACTCAAAAACTTTTAAACAGAGGCTCAAAATTAACAGAACTTTTAAAACAAAAACAATACGCACCACTAACAGTGGCAGAACAGGTTATTACGGTTTTTTCAGGAGTAAGAGGATATCTAGATGACGTAGAACTTGATCAGATTAGAAATTTTGAAAAAGATATTTTAGAAAAAATCAAAAATGAAAAAAGTGAAATTATAAGCACCATCCAATCCACTGGAAAACTAGAAAAAGAAACAGAAGATTCATTGATACAAATAATACAAGAATATAAAAAAAATAAAAAATAATGGCAAGCTTAGACGACTTAAGAAAAAGAATTGTTAGCGTAAAGTCTACGCAAAAAATTACTAAAGCCATGAAGATGGTTGCAGCAGCAAAATTAAGAAAAGCTCAGGAGAGCGCCGAACGAGGAAGACCCTATAGCGAAAAAATGCAAAATATTATTCTTAATTTAACTGAAACAATTAGCGACCCTTTAAATGCACCAAGATTATTAGTAGGCACAGGTAAAGAACAAACTCACTTATGTGTAGTAATGACATCAGACAGAGGATTGTGTGGTGGATTTAATTCTAATATCTGCAGATTAGCAAAAAATTATTTTTTAAAAGTTTTAAAAGAAGAAAAGACTCTACAAATAATTACCATAGGTTCAAAAGGATATGACCAGTTGAAAAGAGAATACAGTAAATATATAATTGATAAAATCAGTTTTAAAGACAAAAAAAAAATTTCATTTAATGAAGCTGAAGAAGTAGGAAAGATAATATTAGATTTATTTGAAAAAAATAAATTTGATAAGTGTATTTTATTTTATAATAATTTTAAAAACGTTATTACTCAAATACCACAAGCTCAACAAATTATTCCTGCTGAAAAAAAAGAAAGTTCTAAAAGAAATGAAGAAATTTTTTATGAATTTGAACCAGACGAAGATGAAATATTAGAAAATCTATTGCCAAAAAATATTTCAACACAAGTATTTAAGGCATTTTTAGAAAACTCAGCAAGCGAACAAGGGTCAAGAATGACAGCAATGGATAATGCGACAAGAAATGCTGGTGATTTAGTTAAAAGCTTAACAATAGTTTATAACAGAAGCAGACAAGCAGCGATTACCAAAGAGTTAATTGAAATAATATCAGGAGCGGAGAGTTTATAATTATGAGCAAACCAGGAAAAATTACACAAATTATTGGAGCCGTAATAGATGTAAATTTTGAAGGAGATCTTCCAGAAATTTACACTGCTCTTCAGGTTGATAACCAAGGAAACAAATTAATACTCGAAGTTGCTCAGCATTTAGGTGAAGGTAGTGTTAGAACTATAGCAATGGACTCTACAGAAGGATTAAAAAGAGGCGACGTTGTAACAAATACTGGGTCACCAATAAGTGTTCCAGTTGGTCCAGAAACATTGGGCCGTATAATGAATGTTATCGGGGAACCTATTGATGAAAAAGGGGAAGTTAAAACAAAAGAAAAATGGCCTATCCACAGACAGGCGCCTAAATTTACAGATCAATCTACAGAAACAGAAATGTTAGTTACTGGGATCAAAGTAATAGATTTATTAGCTCCATATGCCAAAGGTGGAAAAGTAGGTTTATTTGGAGGAGCAGGAGTTGGAAAAACAGTTACTATAATGGAATTGATAAACAATATTGCAAAAGCTCATGGAGGATTTTCAGTTTTTGCTGGTGTTGGAGAAAGAACAAGAGAAGGAAATGACCTTTATCATGAGATGATAGAGTCTGGAGTAATAAAGCCAGACGGTCCAGGTTCTAAGGCAGCTTTAGTATATGGACAAATGAATGAACCACCCGGAGCTCGTGCTAGAGTAGCTCTAACAGGACTAACAGTTGCAGAGTACTTTAGAGATCAAGAAGGGCAAGATGTACTTTTCTTTATTGATAATATTTTTAGGTTTACCCAAGCTGGCTCAGAAGTTTCAGCCTTATTAGGAAGAATACCCTCAGCCGTAGGATACCAACCAACTCTGGCCACAGACATGGGTAATTTACAAGAAAGAATTACATCAACAGCCAAAGGTTCAATAACATCAGTACAAGCTATTTACGTTCCTGCAGACGATTTAACTGACCCAGCCCCAGCAACATCGTTTGCCCATTTAGATGCCACAACTGTGCTTTCAAGACAAATTGCGGAGCTAGGAATATATCCTGCAGTAGATCCGTTAGATTCAACATCAAGAATATTAGATCCAAGAATTGTAGGTGAAGAGCACTACAGGGTTGCTAGGGAAGTTCAAGAAATATTACAAGCTTATAAATCACTACAAGATATCATAGCAATTCTTGGCATGGACGAACTATCAGAAGAAGATAAACTTACAGTTGCGAGAGCAAGAAGAATCATGAGATTTTTATCTCAACCATTTTTTGTAGCTGAAGTATTTACAGGTTCTCCTGGAAAATTGGTTGATTTAGACTCAACAATTAAAGGGTTTGCTGCTATATGCAAAGGAGATTATGATCATCTTCCAGAATCAGCGTTTTATATGGTTGGAGGAATTGAAGAAGCTGTCGAAAAAGCTGAGAAAATGGCACAAGATAATGAGTAGAAATGTCTGAAAATTTTAACTTAGAAATAATTAGTCCTGATCAAACATTATTCAATTCTGAAGTTAAAGAAGTAGCTATCCCTGCCCACGAGGGAATAATGACAATTTTAAAAGACCATATTTCACTAATAACCTTTTTAAGGCCAGGTTTTATTGAAATTGACACCAATAACAAAATAGAAAAATTTTATATTGAAGATGGTACTGTAGAATTTTTCAACAATAATCTTTTAATTTTATCTCCTTCAGTAATTCAAGTCGAAAAACTTGCTAAAGACAGTATAGAAAAAATGATTGAGGAGTCTAGAGAGCTTTTACAAAATTCTAATATTAAAGATAGTGAAAAACATATCTTAAGTTACAAAATTGATACTCTTCAAAAAATTAACTAATAAACTTTTTTAACTCTACTGATACTTCTTCGTAGACATGTTTTTTAAATTTTACAATAAGATCTGGTAAACTATTTATTTCAACCCATTTCCATTCAATAAATTCTGGGTATTTTGTATTTATATTTATTTCATTTTCTTCACCAATAAATCTGACTATAAACCATTTTTGTTTTTGACCTCTGTATTTTCCTTTCCATATTTTACCAATTAGATTTTCTGGTAGTTCATATTCAAGCCATTGATCAATTTCCTTTAAGATTTCAATATTTTTAATACTAGTTTCTTCTTCTAGTTCCCTTTTCATCGCTGTTAATAGAGGTTCATTTGTGTCTACACCGCCCTGAGGCATTTGCCATTTATCAAAAGGATTATCCTTCCTCTTGCCTACAAAAACTTGATTTTTTGAATTTAAAACTGATATTCCAACGCCGGTTCTTAATGGAAGGTCTTTATGCTTCATTTTAAGATTTTAATAAATCAACAGCATATTTTAGCTGGTTATCTGTTTTACTGTTAATTCTAAAATTATCTCCAGCTTCTTCTACAAAAATATCAGGAAGAACACCTATTTCTGAAATTGACTTTCCCGAGGGTAAATAATATTTTGATATTGTTAATCTAATTCCACCGCCATTTTTTAAAGGTATTATAGATTGAACTGAACCTTTGCCATAAGTACGTTCTCCCAAAATAATCGCTCTTTTATGATCCTTTAAAGCACCAGAAACAATTTCTGAAGCTGATGCAGAGCCATTATTAATGATTACTATTAGAGGTTTTCCGTTAATTCCATCTCCTTTTTTGGAAAAAAACCTTCTAGTTTCACTTACCCTCCTTCCTTTGGTCGACACTATTTCTCCATCATCTAAAAAAAAATCAGTTATACTAATTGCTTGAGTAAGTAACCCACCTGGATTATTTCTTAAATCAAGAATATATCCATTCAGTTTATTATTTTTTTCAAATTTATTTATACTTTTAGATAATTGTTCGTTACTATTTTCATTGAATGACTTTAATCGTAGGTAGCCAATTTTTTTTTTTTCTCCAATAATTTTAGCAACAACTGATTTAACTTCGATAACAGCTCTTTTAATTTTAAAATCTAAAGCCTTTTTCACATTTCTTCTTCGAACTGTTAAGTTTATTTCTGATCCCACAGGTCCACGCATAAGCTCAACGGCCTCGGTTAGTGATTTACCTTGAACCTGTACCTCATTAATTTTCACAATATAATCACCAGATTTAATTCCTGCATTAGAAGCTGGCGTGTCATCAATTGGAGCAATCACTTTAACAACTCCTGATTCCATTCCAATTTCAATGCCAAGACCGCCAAACTCACCTTTAGTGTCAGTTTGCATGCCTTTGAATGATTTTGGACTCATATAAGCAGAATAAGGGTCTAAAGATTGCAAGATTCCATTAATGGCCGAGTCCATAACTTCTGCCTGATCAACCTCATCAACATATTCTTTCTTTATAGTCTCCAAGACTTCACTAAATAAATCTATCTTTTCGTATAGTTCATTTGAATTTTTTGCATAAAGATAACTACTATCAATCACAATATTAAGAAACGCTATTATTATTATAGTACTTATTTTTTTCATATTGACACTTTCTCTCCAGGTATTTGCTCTGCCCACATTTTTTCAAGATCGTAAAACTCTCTTTTTTCAGGATGAAAAATATGTATTATTATATCTATGGCGTCCACAAGCTTCCAATCATTACTATCCCTACCTTCCATTCTACAATTATAAATACCTATTTTTTTAAGCTCTGAAATTAAATTTTCAGCTAAAGACTGTAAGTGTCTAGAAGAGGTTCCTGAAGCTATAATCATATAGTCTGCTATATAAGATTTTTTTTTAAGATTAATCGAAACAATATTTTTAGCTTTATTACTATCTAAAATTGTTTCAATTTTTTTTTTAATTGCTGATATCTCCATAGTATTTATGATATTTTTTTCCTAATTTGGGTAGAAGAAATATTTATAGATTTATTTTTAATGAATATTATTTTTTTCACTGATTTCATCATAACAGATTTTTTAGCTTTTTTATCATAGTCCTTTCGAGAAAATACAACAATATTGGTTAATTCTAGCAAAAGTTTCCAATTTTTCCATTTATGAAACTTAATTAAATTATCTGACCCAATAATCAAAAAAAAAATATTTTTTTTATTTTTTTTTTTTAAATAACTTATTAAATCCACAGTATTAATTGATTTTACCTTATCCTCAAAAAATTTAATTTTAATTGTCTTTATTTTTTTTGTTATGGTTTTACTTTTTTTAATTCTTTCTTGTAATGGAAAAAGAGCCTTATTTTTTTGTGGATTTTTTTTTGTTACACACCAATAAATTTTATCTAAAAACAATTTTTTTAGTGCTATTTTTGAAATTTCTAAGTGGCCGTAGTGTGGAGGATCAAAGCTACCACCAAAAATTCCTATTCTCTTCTTACTAGATCCAATCATTTTTGATTAAGACCTGGCTATCCCTTTTCCTGTCACTATGTATTTGTATGATGTTAGCTGATTAATTCCAACAGGACCTCTTGGCGGCAATTTATTTGTTGAAATTCCAATCTCTCCACCAAATCCAAATTCACCACCATCAGCAAATTGAGTTGAAACATTGTGCATAGCTATTGCACTATTGACACCGTTTAAAAATATTTTTGCAGTTTTAGAATTATTAGTTATAATAGCGTCTGTATGCATTGTACCATATTTTAATATATGATTTTTAGCCTCATGTACTCCACCGACTGATTTAATAGAAATTTTTGCATCTAAATATTCAGTTTTCCAATCAATTTCTTTTGCTAATTTATATTTATTTTTAAATATTTGATTAATTTTTTTGTCTACAACAACTTCGCAGCCTAATGAAGTTAGTTTATTAATAATTGGAACAGCATGTTTTTTTATCGCTTTAAAGTCTACTAACAGCGTTTCAACCGCTCCACAAATACTTGTTCTACGCATCTTTGCGTTGACAACGAGTTTTATGGCCATATTTGTATCTGCGTCTTTATCTACGTAAATATGACAAAGACCCTCTAAGTGTCCAATAACATTTATTCTTGAAAGTTTTTGAACTTTTTTCACAAGTTCTTTTCCTCCTCTTGGTACAATTACATCTATATATTTTGACATACTAGATAAAAGATAGTTTACAACTTTTCTATCTCTGTTTTCAATAAATTGAATACAGTTTTGATTAATACTATTTTTTTTTAAGGACTCTCTAAATAGATTGGCTAACAATTTGTTTGAATTATAAGCTTCGGAGCCACCTCTTAATATTCCACAATTTCCTGATTTCAAACACAGGGCGGAGACATCAGCAGTTACATTTGGCCTGCTCTCATAAATTACGCCTATTACTCCTATTGGGGTCGTAATTTTTTTTATATTTAGACCACTCGGCCTTTTCCATTCTTCCAAGACTTTATTCAGAGGATTTTTAAATTTTAAAATATCGTTAATAGAGCTTCTCATGCCATCGATTCTTTTATCGTCTAACATCAACCTATCTACAAGATGTTTTCTTTTTACATTTTTAACATCTTTATTATTCTCTTGAAGAATTTGTTTCTTATTTTTTAGTAAAAGTTGATTATAATTCAGAAGTACTTTGTTAATTTTTTTCTCATCTAAATCATTGAGTATTGTAAAAGCTTTTCTTGCATTCACACCTATTTGTTTTAATTCTTTCATAAAATTACAATATCGTCCTTATGAACTATTTCTGATTTACTTGCATAACCAAGAATATTTTCTATTTGACTGCTTTGTA
>Ga0307986_10002400_pt1 | contig 13465 bp, 15 predicted proteins | sample EllFjometageno82_FD_203170 | JGI IMG/M metagenome (GOLD analysis project Ga0307986, IMG submission 203170) | Marine microbial communities from Ellis Fjord, Antarctic Ocean - #82 | ecosystem: Environmental > Aquatic > Marine > Unclassified | place: Southern Ocean | collected 2014-10-09
GTTTTCAAATGGTAATGATTTTTATATTTCTGTAAATAATTTATCTACAAATGAGAATGAATTAATAAAAATTCAATTAGATAAAATAGATTTTAATGGATCAAGTAATCAATATAATTTAATGAATGAATTGGATGATTACATGAATAAAAAATCTGCGAAAGATATTTCAGGATTGAATGACTTAAACAGTAATACGACAACACCTACTGCTCAAATAAAACATGAAGACAATGATACAAAAAGCGTAAGAATAGAATTTAACAATAAAATGAATTTTTCAGATGTAGAATCTAAGGTGATCATAATTGATAACTCTTCGAACAGTGGTGTTGGCTTTATGCCGATATGGAATAACAAAACACTACACCTTGTAGTAGATACTGATAACGGAACTTCAAGTACAGTTGAGTCAAATCCATTAACATCTGGAAAAACATATAAAGTTACACTACTCGGATCTGCAAAAGATAGTGATGGGAATACTTTAGGCAGTGACGTTGTGAAGTATATCACTCCATAACACCCACTAATTCTTCACAGTCAGACGATACTTAGCAAGCATCAAAGCATAAAGCTATTACATACAGTAGCTTAGGGGTGAAAGTGGTTGACTTATAGTGCTTATTTCAAAACAAGATAAGCAAGATGTATCAACCACTTAGGTTTTAGTATGGTATAGTTATCCTGCAATAAACAAGATGAAAACAAGATGATCAGCAACATCATACTGACAGGATTGTAAAATCATATTTAACGCCACAGGTGATCAATATTGTAGGCCTTTTTTATCTCTTCATCCCTCCTATTCTGTGTCAGTGATGCCGATACTGTTGCCGAAATGGCTGCTTTTGTACTGAATAGAAAAGTATACTGACTCCATCAGGTGTTTGTCTGCCATTTATTTCCATTCTGAAACTATTAGTGGAAGCATCAGTATCATAGATAATCTGATTGGTACTCATCATCCTGTTGCTGGACCCTATGTCAATACTTCCTGGCTCAGAGAAGCTATATGATCTCTTCGTAGACACCTGCCTCTTTTGTTTTTAAGTTCTCTTTATAGTTATGGGTACCTGATTGTGGTACCCCTTTAGTACCTGATTGTGGTACCCCTTCAGTACCTGTTTCGGGCATGGTACCTGATTCGGGTACGGTACCTAATTTGGGTACTGTTATCTGGTAGTTATATTTCTTAGTATCTGTGTCCCAAAACTTTCGGAGCCAACCCAGCTTTTCTAACTGAGTTGTAGTGGTGGATATTCTTGTGATCCTAATGCCAGTTCGTTTTGAGATAGCTTCCCGTGAAGGAAAGCATAGGCTAGTGTTTTTATTCCTGTAGCTATACAATGCCAGCAAAACCTTGAGTTGAAGTAAGGTGAGCCTTCCGTCTTGAATTACCTCTCGACTACAAAATTTGAAACCGTCAGGGGCTTTATTCATTCCTCATCTCCTTGAATTGGTACTAACTGTAATGGTGGTCTATTTCTCGGTTGAACTCTCTACAACAGACAATTTGACCCTATTTCAGCCCATTCTATCAGCCATAAAACAAGGCTCATTTTATACGGCTTGAAAAAGCCCAGAACCAAAAACAAAACGGCTAACGTATATATTTTAGAGAGAACGCCACACAGTATATGTAATATATACTTGTGGCTTATCTCTTAAAATATGTAGACTACCGTCAAAATCAGGCCGGTATTTTCTAGCACAATATGACAGCCGATAATCACAGCATGATCTGATGATGATGGATTGAAAGAAGGAAGGAAAGAAGAAGGGGAGAAGACCAGCCGAAGCATGCCAGCCTGAAAACTTCACGTGTATAACATGCCAGCATGATCAATACAAGATAGCATTACAAGATACTAGGCCAAGACTAGCTGTAATACGTTGCTATCACTAGCTTTACGGTGCTATAACTACTGATACTACATAAGTCAACCGTCTGCCAGCCTTTGCTACTGCTGGATTTAGCTGTTTTTGACCCCCCCTGAGAAATTATTAGGCCGGCCGTTCCAGAACCTACTTCTCTCCCCCCAAAGGAGGTTTCTCAAATTTTTTACTTCCGTGTCGGAAATTTTTATATTAAAACATAAATATGAAAGTAAAGAACTCCTGTTGACTTTAGCAACTATACTTCCAGAGGACTGGATCATAAGAGCTAAGGGGATGTACTTAAAGGGAGTACCATCAAGGGCTGATACAAAGAACCTTTACTAGTTTTAAGATCTTAAATATATTTAAAATAAGGGAACGGCAAGTACACATCAATTTAACTTAATTTTTAACAATAAAAGGAATCTATTATGAAAAAAATAATAAAATATTGTGAAAACGTTATTCAAAACCATGCAGAGAAGAAACATTCTCAACCTGTTTTTTTTGAGGATCGGGATGAAAGTGTATCTCTAATTCAGATTGGAAATAAGATAAACTTAGTAGCTCCTCTTGTCTGTTCACAATTGCAACAAAAAGCTGCTCATACACTCATTCAATACTTGAATAAATAAAAATGAATCACTAACAAAGATATATACACGTCAGTAGATTGTTAATTGAGTCCAATTGATAAAACAATATTTAAGGATATTATTATGAGTCAAGCACCAAAACTAGAAGAGCTGGAAATACCAAACCATACAGAATTAGCAGTCGATCTTCGTGATGCAGAACAAATATTGTTTAAGGTCGTCCAGATGTTAAACAGACTAGATTTTAAGGGGCACAAACACTTCAAAAAAGGATGTCGACAAAGGGCAGATGTGATTTACACACAGGCTAGACTGTTGAGAGAGTCCATAGGCAATGAGTTTCAACAATATTTCGTTGGGTGGGGCAAATATGATGAAGCAAGACTACAGTATGCATACAGGGGGAATGGTCGTCAGGAGATTGAAAATAGATTCAGTAAGGTTGAGGAGGTGGTAAAATTTAAGTGACACCCCACTGAAGTTAATAGGATGGAGCTCATACTCAAAGGCATCACTACATGCAATTTATTTATCAGATACGAGTAACAATTCCTTTATCACGATTAGATTCTCTTTTCCTTATTCGTGACACTTTCAATCGGTTTGTTTTACAATGTGTGTGGGATTTTCGATATTGTAGTGTTTTGGGGATAGGTTCGTAGATGTGAGCATTTGACTTGGCGGTATTTTTTTGGGGTGTTTGTTTTAGTGGGGGGTTATTGATATACCCATTTTCCATTCATAACCTTTCCACGGATGTTTCCGTTTTTGTCAGATTCAGTAATGTTCAAAAACTTCCCTTCCTTGAATTCCCCAAATAACTTACTTCCATTAGGATAAGTTTTAGTTCCTTGATCATTCTCTTTTCCATCCTTAAATTCACCTACATAACGTTCTCCATCAGGCTCACGGAATGTTACTGGATTACTATTAGACTTAGAATAAATTAAAGATGGGATGTATTCTTTGTGTTTTTTATCGTCCTCATTTATATCTATCTTATGAATATTTAAATTTTCAACTTCACTTTTCTAGTCGTCATAAAAAATCTCTAACAACTCTTTAATTTTATTCCCCAATCTAGGAGAACATTCAAACCATTCATTCTCATCTCGTATTCTTTCTTCAGAGAATTCTCTATGGAGATTTGATTCATCCTGAAATGTTCCTTCAATATATCCTAATAGGATTAGTTTATCGGGATTTCCTGTTTGAAAATCTTTTAGTCTCCCTTTAGGATGCTTTTCAGAGAAACCTATCATTATACGATCTGTTTCTTCTTCTTGAATGAAATATACAAATCCATCACTCATTTTAATTAGCCATATTAGAAGTTAGATGAAGTATTGAAATGATAATGAGTAGGTGTTTCATCAATTGTCTGTCAAATGAAAATTTTATTTCCATAATAACCTAATCTTTTTTATCTAAGAAATTATATCATTAATTGTTTATTTTATTATGCTCCTCTTGAGTGTTTTCCTTTACATTTTTCAATATTTTTTGATGTGCTTCGTCTTTTATATCATGAGGAATTTCTATACCATCAAGATTAAAGTCTTTTGAAAAGTCTTCTTCATCCAATGCTAATAGGAATCTTTGTCCTCCTTCATTTTCAAGAACTAATTCGAATGTGTTCCAATAATCATCAATCATATAATCTTTTACAGTCTCCTCAAAAACTTTCCCAATGTCTGTTTTTAAATTATAAGTATTAATAAGTTCTATAGTGTGACCGTATAATCTGTGCGCAGAGGAGTATCAATGAAGATATATTCTGTATTCATCAGGATACTCGATATATAAAAACGTGTATTCTTCAATATCCATATCGTTCCGAAACCATATACACCAATCTATATCTGCAACTAAACTAGAATTAGATGGGTAGTCAACATCAAAAGAATATATAAAGAAATTATATTTTTCTAATTCTTTAATTAATCCTTCATTACCTCCTTTTTTAAAAGAATCAGTAAGTAATTTCTTAATTACATCTTCATCCAAATCTTCATCAAATAGAATTCCACTATCAGATTCTGAAATATTTGAAATAATTCTTTCCAAGAAAGTTTCGTCAGAATTGAGTATTGTTTTCTATTATCTCTGGTTTTTATTGGAATATTTTGAGGTTTAAAGAATGATTGATAGGATGGTGAGTAGGTTTTTCATAGTTCATTTATTTGGTTGCTTTATGGGAGGACCCAACATTGGACATCAATCGGTTTCATTTACAAGAATGTGAGATTTTACTTGGAGTGTGTCTGACTGTGAAGAATTGGGGGGGGTTACTCACAGGAGATTATGTGTATGACCCTGCAAAGAGTATTAGTGTTTGAAGAGGTTAATGCTTAACTTTAGCAGGATTGAATCTTTTACTACTGTTTGGAACTTTTCGTGCTGTAAGTTACTATCGTGGCTAGTACCATTCTTTAATTCTCTTTCTCCTGTAACTAAAAATAGTTTTAATATCCTTTAGAATGAACCAATGTAGAAGGTTACCGCCGAATCGAGAAAAAGGAAGGCGATATACAACTTTGTCTTTAAGTAAAACTCCTTCAGCTAAGGGTTTAAAAAGATGACGGTGGTACCACTTAGAGTACGGTCCCTTAAGCTGTACATCTGCAAACTCGTTCATAGGCTGCCAGTTTGTAATTAGTGACGTCCACTTAGCAGGTACACCGCGTATCTTAAGTTTATAATTGATTTTGGTTCCTTCTTGAATATTTTCAGTCGATTTATCAACGACTTTAAAGTTTAATAATGGAGGAGTTAGTACTTCAAGGTTTTTCACATCACTGAAAAAATCAAACACCTCATTAAGGGGCCTGGGAGTCCATTGTTGCTGTTCAAATAATCTGTCGTGACAGGATTCCTTCCAACTAAATAGTGAGCTAAATGCATCAGCTAATTTAGTGTATTTGAAAGTATAATTATTCGCAGTTACCTTTTCAGGTAAAACTTTTTGGCTCGACAAAACTACATCAGCCATTTCACCCAATACTAACCTAAGAGCTATTTTAGGCACGGGTAATAGAGCTTTTGTTTTCAATGCACTTGCTAAAAGTTTAGTAAATTCTCTGTTTCTAACTGGTTCTGGAGAAACAACGTTTATTTGTCCAGCTAACTTAGGGTCATGAAGGGTTTTCATTGTAATTCCTACAACGTCTTCAATATGAACCCAACTCATCCATTGAGTGCCTGATGATAAGGGTCCCCCAAAAGAATTTTCAAATATTGGCACCATTTTTTTTAGCGCACCACTATCGTTCGATAAAACAATTCCAAACCTGAGTTGAGCATTTCGGCAGGAGGATTTCCTTGCCTCCTGCTCCCATTCTTGACAAAGATTTGCTAAAAAATTGTCGCCGATTATTGACTTTTCCGTTAAGGTGTCATCTCCTTTGTCTCCGTATATACCTATGGCAGAGGCAGTCACAAAAACTTTAATACGTCCTAGGGCATTCTCAATCGCATTTACCATGTTTTTTGTGCTGTTTATTCTAGATGAACGAATTTCAAGTTTTCTTAGCTCAGTCCATTTTTTCCCATCTAATGGCTCCCCCATGAGGTGAATAACAGCGTCAACATCCATAGCCTCAACTGGAGGCAAACTCTTTACGGGGTTACTCCATTGAAAATATTTGCAGGGCAAAGAAAAGTCCTGGCGAAAATTCGACTCAGTCTTCCTACCTAAAACAATAAGTTCAATTTCGGACTCTAGAATGGCCAAACATATATTGTAACCAATATGGCCGGAGGCCCCTGTAACAAGTACCCGTTTAATTTTATTATTCATGATGTCACTACCTTTAGGATCGCGTTTGAAACAATGCTATTATTACCAACAACATCATTTATCTTAAATTTATGATGGGGATAAATTGACTGTAAATCAAAAACCATTGTCTTGATGTCTTTATTAAAATGAACACCAGCAGAAAGAAATATGGGATGAATAGTAATGGTTGATATTTTAGGATTATTATCCGTTAGATCATTAACGGTTTCACTCAGACTGGGTCTACATAATTCCAGATAGCAGAGGCAGAATATTTTATTTGGCGAATGTTTTCTAATCTTTTCTAGGATATTTTCAAATGACGTTCTCCATCTAGGATCTTTTGATCCATGGGCCAGCAGAATATTAGCTGTTACTGTTTGTGATTTATTATGTTCTTTCATTTCACTCATTTCTAGCGGGAGTTTTCAATACAAAGACGTACAATTATAATTTTATAATCTCTTATTCATTTTACAACTTGTTCCTATGCATAATTGAAGGCTAGAGTCAAAAGTAAGAATACGGTTTTGATGTGTATTTCCAAGTGTTGAGTCTTGAGTTCTAATGCATTTTGTTAATTATTTCGAACCCATAAATGCGTCTGAATCTCTGAAACCCTCTCAAAGCATAGTAAAACCGCTGTTCTGTGTTAGGCCTTATGAGGTATCACTTTTTAGAGGACTCATCTGTTGCAAATTTGTGTTTGAGGATAGTGCCTTATCAGCGATTCCACGCAACATGCCTGCAAAAACCAACTGATGTAAAGGGTATAACGCATACCAGTAAATTAGTCCGAGTAACCCGACCGGATCAAAAATCGCTGTTTGATGAATTGTTGATGAAAAGTCGTCACCCACAACTTCGAATTCCAGCCATGCCCTGCCAGGCATTTTCATTTCAGCAATCAGGCGTAATAAATGGTTAGGATCGAGCTCTTCTACACGCCAAAAATCAACAGTATCACCAACTCGCAGGGTTTCAAAATGTGCTCGCCCACGTCTCATTCCTACACCACCCACAAGCAAATCAATAAATCCACGTAATTGCCACAACCAGTTCCACGCGTACCAACCTGTATTTCCACCAATTCTCTGAATTGGCTTAAAGATGAACTTAGGTGGCATATTTACTTTTATTGTCCGTGAATCAACCAGTCGCGATCCGAAACTCACACCAAACCATGAAAACATCTTCCCCGATGATGAGATAGAATCAGACCAGCGTGTTTCGGCAAACTCCTTGTCTTCATTGTCTATGGCCCGGCGAATAGCATCATCGACCCCCATCGGTTGTATGTTGAATGCTTTTAATGCAGATTCATCACAAACCACAGTTGGATGCACGATACTCTGAATAAGTTTGCGGCCGATGCGTGCATACAAAGGAGTAATCAGTCCCAACCACAAGCTGGAAATATGGGGTGATAGAAACGGTATTGGAATCATTCTAACAGCTATGTTACGACAACTTCCATAAATACGCATGATGTCCGCATATGACACCTGGTCCGCACCACCTATTTCGTATACTCTACACCCTGAATCCGGCACAAAAAGTGCTGCTTCAAGGTACTCAATCAAATCCTCAATGGCAATTGGTTGTGCAGCAACTTGGACCCACTTTGGTGTAATCATTATCGGCAACCGCTCCACGAGTGAGCGGATTAACTGAAATGACAAGCTCCCTGAACCAATTACGATCGAGGCACGAAACTCTACCAAAGGTATTCCGGATTGCCGCAAGATATTGCCAACCTCCTGCCGACTACGAAGATGAGGAGAGAGGTCATCTTCATCATTTCCCAAGCCGCCTAGGTAGATAATTCGCTCGACACCAGCAGCTTTTGCAACTTCTCCAAAGTTGTGAGCCGCTTTTCGGTCAATTTCTTCAAAAGAGCCTTCCGAACTCATTGAGTGAATAAGGTAGTAAGCCACACGAACTCCTTTTAGAGCGACTTGAAGACTGTTAATGTCAAGTACGTTCCCTTCTACAACTTGTGTAGATGTGCTTACCTTAGAGGTCAGAATATCAGGTCGTCTGGCCATACAACGAACGCAATAACCACGATGCTCCAGTATTTTAAGTAAACGTCCTCCAACGTACCCAGTAGCTCCGGTCAGCATAATAAGCCGGTCATCAAATTTATTATCTTTAGTCGGTTTGTACTTGTTCATAAAATTTTATCTCATATACCTATATGTTTCGTGTATCATACGCCCAATGCAACAAGGCTTGCCGTTGCCTAGGTCTACAGTCTATATCACTAGGACGACAGTTTTTAGTGATCTGCCCTATGTGTCGACGCATGCATTTCCAGCGTTTTATTTGGCGAACGTCATCTCCACATCTACGTCCCATATAGTACCTGCAGTACCATTGGAACCACCCACGGGGGTCTTCTTTGTAAATCCAACCTTTTCTTCGCCACTCGGCTAAAGACTGCGAAGCATTAACACCAAATAAATTTAGTTCAGGGTCATGAATTTCAGAACATAGTCGAGCATTTTCGAACCAATCTATTGGAAATTCTGCAGTACAGTCACTCATGTATTTCCCTCCGAATACTCCAAGTTCCAACATTTCCTTTGGTGAGAGTTGAGGACGAAAATCAGCATGAAAATTTTTACCAACCTGTTCAGTAAGAAAGTAGACATAGCCCATTTGCATTAGATCACTGTCCACTACAATTTGTCTTTTCATAGATTGTTCTCCAACTAAATGTTTACCCTTAAAATTATCATTGAGTGATGCCTATTAATAGACATCACTCAACGATAATAGATTCCGCTAAATAATAACTGAGATTCTATTAAGAAAATCCACAGAATATAATTTAGAATAAGTTTTTATATCAGCATTTAATGGGTTTTAAATCCGTATTATTAATGTTCAAATTCTACCTTTTGTGCAGAAATATAAATGATTTGGAACATTCACACATCCATAAATTATCGTCTGGATACTGTATCAATTAAGTGAAAAATATTTGTTTAAATCCTATCAACCTCGAGCAAAAACTCTACGAAGTCAGACAATTCAAGTACATATTCTTTACTTTTAACTTATATGGTGAATTAATTTGTTTTGGCATTAAGTAAAAAAGAATATTATATCAGTAGTTTGTCTTCAAAATACGCAATTAATTTAAATTATTTGTTAAAAAACTGCAATTAAATGTTGTGTAGTTATTGTTTAAGTAATATACTATACAAAAATTAAACAAAATACACTATAAAAATATGAGCATACTACAAATTTTTTGTATCAACGTAATATAAAATGATTATGGAGCCAAGACCTACACAATCAGGACCAGGTGCAAATGATGTCAGCTCTTTGAGTCATAAAATTCTAAAGGAGTGTGATGGGTATACACTGAAGTTGATTTGGCAAAGACCAAACCGGAGTTATTAATAAGGGAATAATAGGTTTTATTCTTTTTTGTATTTTAAGAAACATAAATTATTTTTGAGGTGGTATGGATAAATCAACAAAATATGTATTAACAGCAACATTTCTGTCTTTTTTGTTTTCAATATATCTTTTCTTCTTTATGGACAGTCCAGACAATAAACTTTACGGAATATTTGTGGGTATTTGGGTCCCGTCCATATTAAGTGCTTATACAGTGCTAAAGCAATCATTCAGCAAGGAGAATTAAAATGAGAGAATATTTTAATGATTCAAATTCTGTATTAATCTTTGTAGTTGGGGTTTTAGTAACAACTATTTTCATTATAGGAGTTTGGGAGTTAATGAGAAAAGGGATGACTGGAATGCCAGGGACATTATCCATGAAAATTAAAAGTGGTGAGCCTAATGAAAGTAAATAAAATAACCAAATAATTATTTTATAAAACTTATATTTCTAAACTAAAGAAGATTATTCTTAACAAAAGAATAACTTATTTTAAATTGATTTTATCAAATTATAAAGGAACTAGATGACAGACACATTAACAGATCCATTATTTTTAGTAACAATAATGCAAATAATTACTGCTGCCTCTATATTATTTGTATGGGTTGTAAGGTACAAAAACATTATTAAAGAGTTTGAGCAATATAACTTGCCTTCATGGCTTAGAGATGTCGTAGGTATTTTTAAGATTTCTTTTGCAATTATGCTTCTAATAGGTATTTTTGATGAAAGACTTAAGATCATAGGTGCTGGAGGACTCTCACTACTTATGGTTGCAGCATTACTTACTCATTTACGAGTTAAAAATCCAATTTATAAGACATTACCTGCCTTAGCTTTATTATCAATCTCAGTAATAATTTTATTGAGTAGTTTTATGTGAAGTTCGTTTAATTATCTGACTACTTCCCACTGTTAATTTGAATATAATTTTTAATAATACTAGGGAATCTCCTTCACTACATCGTATATATGGATTACCAAGGTTCGAACCAGACGTTCGACATAGAAAGTACGGGCAGGGGCGATTCTAACTTTTGGTTTTTGCATGACGCTCACACCAGTTTAAAGGAAAATACTATTTCACATTTGGTGACTTAGTTAACAGGATATGAAGAAAAAATTGACTATGATTACATCAATAATTGCACTTATTCTTATCGTAGGAGTACTAGCAGGACCTGTGATGAGTGATGTGGAAAAGCCAGACTATAAAGTTATTCAATCTGAACAAAATATTGAGATCAGGCAGTATGAGCCTATGATTATTGCGGAAGTAGAAGTTGATGGCAAACGTGAAGATGCTGTTGGTGATGGGTTTCGTCTAATTGCTGACTACATCTTCGGTAACAATACAGTAAAACAGGATATAGCCATGACGGCCCCGGTTCAGCAACAGGAGAGTCAAAAAATTGCGATGACCGCTCCAGTACAGCAACAATCAACAGGTAGATCTTGGCAAATAAGCTTTGTTATGCCCTCCAAATACAGCATGGAGTCTTTGCCTGAACCTAATAATGATCGTGTACGCTTAAAGGAAATTCTGACTAAAAAGTTTATCGTTATAGAGTTTTCAGGCACAAACTCGAATGAGAATGTAACCAAACATGAAAATCAGTTGATGAACTATATAGAAGCAAACAATCTTAAAATCACTGGTTCACCCAAGTATGCTTTTTACAATGCTCCATGGACTTTGCCATTCATGAGACGCAATGAGGTGATGATTGAAATTAACCAGCAACAGTAAGAGTTTCCAATGAATGAAAATTCTTATACCAATCTTAACTTAAGGTAATTAAAATGACTAGAAGATGTATTTATCAGGTATTACTAACTTTTTTTTTAATAGGATTTCAAGGAATTAGTTTTGCGTCAAGCAATATTTATGAATTAAAAGCTACAAATATAGATGGAGATGAAATTTCTCTAAAACAATTTAAAGGAAAAGTATTATTGGTCGTAAACACTGCATCAAGATGTGGATTTACACCTCAGTATAAGAGTTTGGAGCAAGTATTCAATAAATACAGGGAACAGGGATTTGTGGTTTTGGCATTTCCCAGCAATGATTTTCGTCAAGAGCTTTCAAGTAACCAAGAAATAAAAGACTTCTGTGAGGGTTATCAGATTAGTTTTCCAATATTTGCTGAGGGAACAGTTAAAGGATTTGGAAAACAAGATGTATTTAAATATCTGACTGAAGATTCAAATGGAAGAAGTAAAGGAGAAATTCGTTGGAATTTTGAAAAATTTCTAGTTAACCGTGAAGGAAAACTTTTCAAACGTTTTCGCTCTAGTCTGGACCCAAATCAAAAACAAATAACTCAGGCTATTGAATCTCTTCTATAAAGATAGCATCCTTTTGTTTGACAATAAAATAAATGTTACTTATTAATCTCATCGGCTGAGAAAGAAGTCTCTAAATACTTAATTATAGAGTCTACAGTTTTGAAACAAGAAATCGGTAGAAAGTTGAAAACGGTTATCATGGATTTATATATGAAGATATAAAACAAATAATACAGAGAATTAAATGAAAAAATACATAATAAAAAAATACCAAAAAATTAGAGAGTGGGGGTGGAAGTACCGTAAAGAGACTTTACACATAGTTCCTGAAACAAGGTATTGAAAACCACATCACCTCAAGTTTGAGGAACATCATTCCAGTGAGTAATATATAAAAGAAAGAGATTAACTTTTTTTCAAGGAACAATTATTATCTCTGTTCCTTGAAATTTCTCTTCAATCTTACCACTAACATATTTATAAAATAAGCTAAATGATGATTTGTTTTTATAAATAAAATATTTAAAACAATAATGATTAGAGAATCAGGAAAAATTCGCTGTTTACATCCTCATTCTTATCTACTTATGATGGTCTCGTAAAAAGTCTGCTCGATTTATTTTTTAAAATTTCTGATGCTCAGAACTCTGCGTATTGAAAGAACTAGGGATGTCTAATGATTTTAGACCCCCAAATTAAGCCAACATTTTCTAGCAACGTACTTTTTACGAGACCATCATACATGATGGTCACGTAAAAACTATTTTAGACAAACCTTTAAGGCTGAGATGTCTTTGGTGGGAGGCTAATATCCATCCCTCAGTATTAATATCTTCTATTTACAAAAAATATTAATAAAAATTAAGTATTTATTCTAAAACACTTCTCGTTCCATTCAAGTATGAATCCCATGAAAAATTACTGGCAATTAATTTTGCTGATTGTACTGATGTTTTTTTTATTTTCAGGCTGTGAAAAAACTAATTCTGGTTCAACAGTATCAAATAAAAACGAATCTATAGACCAAGCAAAAAGTTTACAGAAAAAAGTAGCAATTAATGGTGAGACAACATCCAGTCGACAACCAAGTAAAAATCGTGATAATAAAAAGAAGACCAATGTACGTGTTCATGAGGTTGATCTGGAGTCAATCAGTATTCAGTCAACTTATGTTGGGAATTTACTTCCCAATCAACGATTAATTATGAAATCACAGATCGATGGTGTCATAGAGAACATATATTTCGATGAAGGTGAGGAGATTGTTAAAAATAAAAAACTGCTTGATATCTCTACTAAAGAACTAAGTTTAAAACTTAAAATTGCATTAGCTGACTCAAAACTTGCTGAGAGCAATCTTAACAGGGATGAAAAATTAGCCAAAAAGAATCTTATAGCAAATGCACAACTTGATCAGACAAGGACTTTTGCAGAAAGAGCTTCACTTAATAAAGAACTTGCAAAAATAAGTCTAAACAAATCTTTAATCAA
>Ga0307986_10002401_pt1 | contig 13464 bp, 14 predicted proteins | sample EllFjometageno82_FD_203170 | JGI IMG/M metagenome (GOLD analysis project Ga0307986, IMG submission 203170) | Marine microbial communities from Ellis Fjord, Antarctic Ocean - #82 | ecosystem: Environmental > Aquatic > Marine > Unclassified | place: Southern Ocean | collected 2014-10-09
CTATATCGGCTAAGGTTGTTTCAAATTTAATTACTAATGCTGGTGCAAATAGAATAGTCACGGTTGATTTGCACGCTGGGCAGATACAAGGCTTTTTTGACATCCCGGTAGATAATTTATTTACAACACCTTTATTTGCAAGATATATTAAAAAAAAATTTAAATCAAAAAAGCTTATCTGTGTTTCTCCAGATGTTGGAGGCGTACAAAGAACTAGAGGGCTAGCAACTAAAATAAAAGCTGATTTAGCAATTATAGATAAAAGAAGACCTGAGCCTGGCAAATCAAAAGTTATGAATATTATTGGAGATGTTAGAGGAAAAAATTGTATTATAATTGATGATATTATTGATAGTGGTGGAACAATTATTAATGCTGTAGATGCTCTTAAAAAAGCAGGAGCAATTGATGTTTATGTTTTTATTACACATGCGGTTCTAAGTGGTGATGCAGCTGAAAAAATTAAAAAATCTAAAATAAAAAAATTAATAATTACAGATTCTATAGATAATTCCTTAAAAATAAAAAATAATAGTAAAATTGAGGTAATTTCTATAGCACCTCTTATGGCCGAGGCAATAAATAGAATTTCAAACTCTACTTCTGTCTCTGATTTATTCAATTAACACTTGTTTTATTGACTAACTTAAGTTAAATAGCACATCCAAATAAAAACATGAATAATTTAAAAGCAACTAAAAGAAAAACCGCTACATCAGGTGAGCTAAAGAAGCTAAGAGATAGTGGTCTAATTCCCGGTATATTATATGGGGGGAAAGATCCTAATGCTAAAATTTCTATTGAAAAAAAAATTATCAAAAATATTTTAAACTCAGATTCTTTTTTATCTTCTGTGCTTGACCTTGATTTAGACGGAGATAAACTAAAAGTAATTCCAAGAGATGTAGCGTATAACGTAATTTCTGATGAACCTATTCATATTGATTTGATGAGAGTTGTTCCTGGTACAAAAATTATCTTAGAGATTCCAGTAAAATTTATCAACAATAGCGATTGTCCAGGACTTAAGGTTGGTGGAGTTTTAAACATAGTTAGACGAAAAGTTGAACTTAAATGTCCTGCAGAAAATATACCTGAAGAAATAATCGTTGATTTAAAAGGTTTAGAAATTGGTACAAGTATCAAGATATCTTCAATCAAACTACCTGAAAACGTAACTCCTACAATTATAGGTAGGGACTTTGTTATTGCTACAGTGGCTGCCCCTACAATTATGAAAGAGCCAGAAAAACCAGCTGAAGGTGTTGCTGCAGAGGGAGCTGAAGTAGCTGAAGGAGCTGAAGGAGCTGAAGGTGCAAAACCAGCTGAAGGTAAAGAAGGCGATACTGCTAAGAAAGACGATAAAGCCCAAGCTACAGAAAAAAAACAGCCTGAAAAGAAATAATTAAATATGCAACTACTTGTCGGTTTAGGGAATCCAGGACCTAAAGATGTTAATAATCGTCACAATATTGGTTTTAAAATTATTGATGCGGTTAATTTACATTTCAAATTGTCTAAACAAAAACCTAAATTTAAAGGTTTGCTCACAACGGGAATTATTAGCGAGCATAAAGTGTATGCAATAAAACCTCTAACATTTATGAATAACTCAGGAACAGCTATCAAAGAATTAATCGACTATTTTAAAATTGATGCAAAAGATGTAATTGTTTTTCATGATGACTTGGATATTGATTTTGGTAAAATAAAAGCTAAATTTGCTGGTAGTAGTGCTGGTCACCACGGTATTGAGTCAATTGATAAATTTATTGGCAAAGACTATTCTCGTGTAAGGATTGGAATTGGACATCCTAAAAATAAAAAAAAAGTAAACAATCATGTTCTTGAAGATTTCAAGGAAGACGAAGAAGATCAAATAAAAGAAATTGCTGACAACATAGTTAAGCTGCTCCCAACATTATTAGAAAAAAAAATAGATCTATTTTCAAGTAAAGTTAACTCTAATTTATTGTCTCTTATCTAAATGGGTTTTAAGTGTGGCATCGTAGGCTTACCTAACGTTGGTAAATCTACTTTATTTAATGCCCTAACCGCTTCAAAGAATGCTGAAGCAGGAAATTTTCCTTTTTGCACAATAGATCCAAATATTGGTATAGTTGATGTTCCCGATGAAAGACTTGATCAGCTAGCAAAACTATCAAGTTCAAAGAAAAAAATTTTTACTAACATTACTTTTGTTGATATTGCAGGTTTAGTTGAAGGAGCCTCCAAGGGAGAAGGCTTAGGTAATAAGTTCCTTTCTCACATAAGAGAAGTGGATGCTATAATTCATTTGGTTAGGTGTTTTGATTCTGCTGAAATTACTCACGTTAATTCTGAGATTAATCCTCTTAATGACTTAGAAATTATAAAAACTGAAATTCTCTTGTCAGATATAGATATAGTTCAAAAAAAATTAGAAAAAGGGAAAAAAAAATTACTAAGTCAAAAAGAGATACAAACTTTAGAAAAAAAATTAGAAATATTAAATAATGGTGATGAGAACTCAAGTTCTCTCAGTAAAGAAGAAGTAAAAATTTTAAATCAATTAGGTTTGCTTAGCCTCAAGCCTAAAATTATAGTTTGTAATGTAGACGAAGAAAGTCTTGCAAAAGGAAATAAATACACCGACGCTGTTAAAGATAAGTTTTTAAATGAAAAAGTGGTAATTATTTGTGCTGATATAGAAGACCAAATTATGGGCTTAGATAATGAAGAAAGAGAAATTTTTATGAAAGAGATTGGTTTAGGTAAAACTGGCTTAAATAAATTAATTAGAGAGGGTTATGATTTATTGAATCTTGATACTTATTTTACATCTGGACCTGAAGAAAGTAGAGCTTGGACTGTTAAAAAAGATACTCTAGCGCCTCAAGCAGCAGCCGTAATACATACTGATTTTGAAAAAAATTTTATAAGAGCAGAGGCTGTCTCATGTGATGATTTTATTAAATATGGTAGTTCTGAAAAATGTAAAGAAAATGGTAAATTAAGAATTGAGGGAAAAGATTATATTGTTAAAGATGGAGATGTATTATTTTTCCGCGTCAACCCTTGACCATATTCTTTTCATGCTAAAATACACAAGTGTTGCTAGTAGAATTAAGTAAATAATAACTTTAGTCCCTGTTCTGTGTCTTGCTTCTAAATGTGGTTCTGCTGCCCAAGTAAGAAAAGCTGTAACATCTTTTGCCATTTGTGCTTGTGTGGGACTAGTTCCATCGGTGTATTCTATTAAGTCGTTCGATAACGGACTTGGCATTTTGATTTTGTTCCCATCCATATACTTATTGTAGTAAACACCGTCTTCTAGTTCAAAGTCAGCAGGTTTTTCTCCGTAGCCCATTAAAACAGAGTAAATATAATTTGCTCCACCTGGTCTTGCCTTAACTAATACAGACATATCAGGAGGGTAAGCGCCTCCATTAGATGCGATTGCTGCATTTACATTTAAATATGGGTTTACAAAATGGTCCGATGGTCTTGCGGGTCTCACAAACATATCTCCATCACTATTTGGTCCGTCTTCGACTTCATAACTTGCAGCAATAGCTTTAACCTCTTCTAGGGTAAATTCTGGCCCACCCTTCTGGCTTAAATTTCGATAACTTAGATATTGCATTGAATGACATGAAGCGCACACTTCTTTGTAAACTTGATACCCTCTTTGCAAAGAGTCTCTTTCAAATTTTCCTGTGATACCAGCGAAACTCCAATCCACTTTTAACAGGTCTTTACTTGAGGAATATGACTTTCCACAAAAGAAGGTTACTATTAAAATAGTTGCTAATGATTTTATAAAGTTATTTTTTTTCATTAATTATTTTATCTGACCTAGTCGGCATAGCACTGAAACCACCTGTTAGAACAGGTTCTGAAATGCTTGCTGGTAATGGATCTGTTTTTTCAAAAAAACCTAAAGCAGGTAAAACAACAATAAAGTGAAGAAAGTAATAAGCAGTCGCTACTCTAGCTAGAAATAAATAAATACCTTCCGCTGGCATTGCACCTAGATAACCAAGAGCAAGGACATCGACAACAAAGATCCAAAAGAACTGTCTGTACATAGGTCTAAATACTGCTGATCTGACTTTATTAGTATCAAGCCAGGGTAAAATTAGTAAAACAAATAACGCTCCAAACATTAGTATAACTCCTCCTAATTTGTCTGGCACAGATCTTAAAATTGCATAGAACGGTAACAAGTACCATTCGGGAACGATGTGTGCTGGTGTAACAAGTGGATTAGCTGGAATATAATTATCCGCATGTCCTAAAACGTTTGGTGAAAAGAAAACAAAACCTGCAAAAATAATCATAAACATTAACAAAGCAAAAATATCTTTCACAGTAATATAAGGATGAAAGGGCACTGTATCCTTTGAAGGTTTTTTAATATCTATTCCAACGGGATTGTTATTTCCGGGTATGTGCAAAGCCCATATATGTAAAACAACTAAACCTAATATTAAAAATGGAATTAAATAATGAAGACTAAAAAAACGAGTAAGAGTTGGGTTGTCAACAGAGTAACCTCCCCACAACCAAGTAACAACACTTTCTCCAACCAAAGGGATGGCACTAAATAAATTAGTAATAACTGTTGCTCCCCAGAAACTCATTTGGCCCCAAGGTAAAACATATCCCATAAATGCTGCGGCCATCATTAAAATATAAATTAACATTCCAATAATCCAAATTAATTCTCTTGGAGACTTGAATGAACCAAAAAATAAAGATCTAAAAATATGTATGTATACAGCAAGAAAAAACATTGATGCACCATTACTGTGTATGTATCTAATAAGCCAACCGTAGTTTACATCTCTCATTATTTTTTCTACACTCTCAAACGCAAGATCTGCATGAGCAACATAATGCATTGCTAAAACTATGCCTGTAACTATTTGTGTTATTAGACAAAAAGTTAATATTCCACCAAATGTCCACCAATAATTTAAATTTTTAGGCGTAGGATAATCAGACAAATGTGCGCCTAAAGACAAAAGTGGTAGCCTATCATTAAACCACTTTCCAGCTTTTGACTTAGGTATGTATTCGTGATCACTCATTTTTATTATCCGATCTTAATTGTGTTGCTGTTTACAAATTCATATTTTGGTATTTCCATATTTTTTGGTGCAGGTCCTTTTCTGACTCTTCCTGAGATATCATAGTGAGAACCGTGACAAGGACAAAACCAACCATTAAATTCTCCTTTGTCTTTTAAAGGTACACATCCTAAATGCGTACAAACACCTACCATAACTAACCACTCATTTTTTCCATCCTTAACCCTATCTTGATCTTTCTGAGGGTCTGGCAAATCTTTTAAATTAACTGATTGGGCTTCTAGAATTTCTTCAGGTGTTCTTCTTTTAATAAAAATCGGCTTTCCTCTCCATAAAACTGTAATTGATTTTCCTGGCTCTACTTGGCTTATATCAACTTCCGTAGTAGCGAGTGCTTTAACTGACTCGTCTGGATTCATTTGGTGAATAAACGGCCATATAGTTGCGCCTATACCTACGGCACCAACTGTATAACTAGCTGTAAAAAGAAAATCTCTTCTATCTTTTTTATCTTCTTGTTTGCTCATAATTAACTATTTATTATTAATGAGTGATTAATTAAAACTAATTCTACTGCTTTTCTAGGGTCAGAATGACACATAAATTAACTACAAATGATAAATATAGTACTTTATAAACCAGATATACCTCAAAATACAGCAGCTATTGTCAGGTTGTCAGGTTGTTTAAACTTAAAGATTCATATTATCGAACCATGTGGATTTAATTTAGATGATTCAAGGTTTAAAAGAGTAGCTATGGATTACATAAAACTTAGTTATATAATCAGATATCCAGATTTTGATAGTTTTAAAAAAAAAAATTCAAGCTCCAGAATAGTCTTAATGACAACAAAATCTAAAATGTCTTATTATAAATTTAAATTTAAAAAAAATGATTTTCTTTTTTTTGGAAGAGAAAGTGCTGGTGTTCCAGTTGAAATTCATGAAAAAATTAAAGATAAACTAAAAGTACCCTTGAGTGGCAAAGCAAGATCGCTTAATGTGGCAATGACTGTTGCAATAGTTGCTTCTGAGGCTCTAAAACAAAATAATTTTTTTAAATGAAAAACTTAACTGAAATAAAAAAAAAAGTTGGTAGTGATTGGTTTAAATCACTTCAGATTAAAATTATTAATCAATTTCAGCTATTAGAAAATGAAACTAGTAAAGAGAATAAAAAAAAATCAAAAATATTTATTAAAAGAGAATGGAAAAAAAATAATAAAAAAGAAGGTGGCGGAGTTTCTTATCTTTTAAGCGGTGGAGAATTATTTGATAAGATAGGAGTAAACCAGTCAACTGTATCAGGTCAATTTGAAAAATCTTTTAGGTCTAAAGTTTTAGGAGCAGAAAAAAATGGAAAATATTGGGCCACAGGAATTTCTGTTGTTGCTCATATGAAAAATCCTAAGATACCAGCATTTCATTTTAATACGAGATTTATTACAACTTCAAAAGAATGGTTTGGAGGAGGTATGGATGCAACACCAAGTTTTAAAGATACAAAAGAAGAATTAATTATTCACCAAAAACTAAAAAAAATATGCTTAATAAATCAGAAGGATTATAGTAAATATAAAAAGTGGTGTGATAATTATTTTTATTTACCCCACAGAAAAGAACCAAGAGGAATAGGAGGAATTTTTTTTGATTACGAGACTAAAAATTGGGAAAAAAATTTTAAGTTTGTACAGGACCTTGGTGCTGGTTTTATTGATATAACAAAGCAAATAATTATGAGTAAAAAAAAATTGAAGTGGAACGTAAAAGATAAAGAACAACAGTTATATAAAAGAGGAAGATATGTTGAATTTAACCTTTTGTATGATAGAGGTACAAAGTTTGGATTAAATTCAGGAGGAAATACTGATTCAATTTTAATGTCATTGCCTCCTCAAGCTAAATGGAAATAAAATGAACAAAGAACCAATCACAGTTGAAGGTTTAGAAAAACTAAAATTTGAACTTAATCAACTTAAAAATATTAAAAGACCTCAAATTGTTGCTGCTATTGCTGAAGCAAGATCTCATGGCGATTTAAAAGAAAATGCTGAATACCATGCTGCTAAGGAACAGCAAGCTCAAATGGAGAGCAGAGTTATTGTAATAAATGATACCATCGCAAGAGCAAATGTTATTGATATTAAAAAAATTGAAAATATTGGCAATATAGTTTTTAGTTCAACGGTGACAGTGAAAGATTTAGAGGCTGATAAGAAAAAAACTTATAAGATTGTAGGTAAAGATGAGGCCGATATTTCTAAGAACTTAATCTATTTTAAGTCACCTATCGGAAAGGCACTTATAGGCAAAAGTCTTGAAGATATGGTAGTGGTTGAAACACCATCAGGTGAAAAAACTTTTGAAGTCTTAGATATTCAATATATTTAGTTTTTTTACTTTATCGACTATTAAAATAGCTTCTTGAGTGTTCAGGTTAAAATTGTTTTCGATCCATTCTTTTTCTAATTCTTCAAGCGCAAATCCAATTTTTTTTCCACTTTCTAGGCCTTGAGCTATCAAATACTTACCGTTAAATGGGAATTTTGGTACTTCTATTTTATCTATATCACTAGTTACTTTTCTGAATAAATTATGTGTAAAATTTTTTTCAGCACAATAAATAAAAGCTATTAATTTTTTAATATTAATTTTTCCAAATTTATAGATATTTTTTTTAAGGTCTTTTTTTAAATAATTTTTTTCTTCTTTAAATTTTATATAATTATTTGCAATAAAGCTTAAATCTTTTTTTAATTTGTTAGAGGCTTTATATTTGTGGCAAAAATATTCAAAATTATCCTTTTCATCTATTAAAAATATAGAAAAGATAAACTCGGGTGTTTGAGTTACAATGTGCTCTTTAGTTAGATGATGAAATTTTTCTATTCTATTTAAATATTTGAACTCGGGAAATATAACAAAAAAAATATTTTTGATATCTTTATTCTCTACAATATTATGAATATTTTTTAATTTAAATATTTTATAAAGCTCAGTTAAAATTCGTTCTTTGGAAATATTTTTTATACCACTAAGATTAAGTTTTATAGAATCTATTATTTTGGGGTCAGACTGTTTACATTGATAGTAAATTGAAAATCTGATAAATCTAATTATCCTTAAATAATCTTCTTCTAGTCTCAACGCAGGCTCTCCTATAAATTTTACTTCCCTTTTACTTAAATCATACCTACCATTTTGCGGATCATATATTTTTCCCTTTCTATCCATATAAATTGCATTAATAGTAAAGTCTCTTCGTTCTGAATCTTGTTGCCAGTTATCTGTGAATAAGACCTCTGCATGCCTTCCGTCAGTTTTAACATCTTTTCTCAATGTAGTGATCTCAAATTTGCTCGATTTTATAATAGCAGTTATAGAACCGTGTTCTAATCCAGTGTCTATAATTTTAAAATCCGAATTTTTAAACTTTTCTTTTATCTCTTCTGGCGAAAAAATAGATGCAATATCGATATCATCAATATTTTCATCGGTTAAAAATTTTCTTACACATCCACCGACAAACATAGCAACTTGGTTATTTTTATCTTTACCTTTCTCAAGAATATAAAATAATTTTTTAATATCTTTTGACTTGTAAAAAGGAAAAAAAAAATTTTTTATTTTGTGAAAAAGAGTTATATTTTTTGATAATTGTTCCATTGTTTTGGCTGGGGCACTAGGATTCGAACCTAGGATGACGGTATCAAAAACCGCTGCCTTACCGCTTGGCTATGCCCCAGTATTATCGATTTGATATACCATAAATAGAAACAATTAAATAGATTTTGTAAGCTTACACCAGTAATTTGGAAATTCCTTCTTTAATACCTTAGCTGCTAAACTAGCTGATTTTCTGCTAGAAAATGTTCCAAAGCAAACAGAGCCTGAACCCGTCATTCTTGAAAATAAACAATTTTTTTGAAGTCTGATTATATTTATAATTTTTTCAATTTTTTTGTGTTTTTTTTCTACAATTTTCTGCAAGTCATTAGTTTCATTTATTAAAAATTTATTATATTTGCTCTTAGAAACTATTTTTGACGGATCTATTCTAAGTGGTGTATTAAATTTTTTAACTTTTGCATAAACTTGTTTAGTTGAACTTTTAATGTTTGGATAAACTAACAAAAAATAAAATTTATATTTTTTTTTAAATGACTTTATATTTTTTAAGTTTTTTTGAAATGAGTGACTAAAAAAAAACAGCCTTAGATCAGAGCCTATTTTTTTTTCAAATATATCTAGTAATTCCAGGCTTAATTTTTTTTTAAGAAAATATTTAAGTATAGTTGCAGCGTTACCGGTCCCTCCCCCGAGACCACCAAATACTGGTATTCTTTTGTTTACGGTAATCTTATAACTTTTATTTGGATTTATTAGGTTATGAAATCTTAATAATGATAAGGTATTAGTTACTGAATTTGTAGTAGTGTTGATGTTAGCTCTAAAAGTTCCAGTAAATAATATTATATCTTTTTTTTTTGGTATTTTTTTAATACTTATTTTATCATGTAAGTTCAAAAGCATTACGGTTGACTGTATGTTATGCAAATCCTTATCATTTTTTTTTAAAACTCTAAGAAATAAATTAATTTTTGAATAAGATTTAATCATTGATTCTTGTTTAGCTCTTAAGACCAAATAATAATTTTTTTTCTATTTCTCTTTTTAACTTTTCTTCTGTTTTTTCTAATTTTAAAACGTAGTTCCAATAATATCTTGCTTGTAAAGATTTTTTGTTCATCCATAATGAATCTGCGTAATGATCATTAATTACTGGGTCTGAGGCCATACGACTAACTGCAATCTCTAAATATTTTTTTGCTTCTTTATAATTTTTTAATTTAAATAGTGCCCAACCCAATGAATCAATTATATAACCATCATTTGGTTTTAGTCTGTTTGCTCTTCTAAGCATCATTAAAGATTTTTGAATATTAATTCCTTTTTCAATCCAAGAATATGCTAAATAATTAATTACGTAAGCATTGTCTGGTGAGGCGCTTAATGAATTTAGTAAATCTACCTCACCCTTATCCCATTGCTCAGTTCTTTCATATGCTGTTCCTCTGCCATCCAATATTTGTGAGTAGAGAATATGCTGTGAGTCAATCACACTCAAAACTTGTGAGTAGTACTTGATTGATTTTTTGTACTTCTCGTTATTTTTTAAGAATTGTGCATATTCAAATTTTTCGTAAACTGTTGGTTCAACTATTTTTATATAAGCATTCTCTAAATTTTTAAGTGCTTTTGCTTTTTTATCAAGCTTGATGAGTATTGATGTGATCTTTTTTGCTGCATACCAATTATAGACTGACCCTTTTTTTTCAATTTCTTTAAAAATTTTATTGGCTTTTTCATATTCCTGAAAAAGGAAAAAATTTTCAGCATGTAATACATCAAATGAAACAAAATTTGGATTCAGATATTTAGATAAACTTAAGTAAAAATTAGACGCTGCATAGTTATTTTGTGAGGCTAGTGCATTTGAGGTAATATAAAATATTTCAGCTATTACATTTGCAGAATTTTTACAGTCGAATTTATTATGAAATTTTTTTCTTTGTTCAAGATCTATTTTTAATTGATTAAGTATTAAGCTTCTAGGATGTTGCTTAAGTGAGTAACTTAAAATTTTTTTTGTTTCTTTTTCATTATTTTTGGAAATTAAATAATTTGCATGAAAGAAATTATATCTTGAATAGTCAATATTAGAACTGGATGTTAACATTTTAAACATCTCTTCTGTTTTAGGTGAATCAAAGTAACAATGTGCAAAAGTTATTTGAATATCTTTTATATTTTTAAATTGTTTGGGGATGGCATCTAACATGTCAATCGCCGACTTAAGATTAGTAGTGTCTTCAAAATTAACCCAACTACTTAGAGATGTTGATAGTAGATTTTGAATTGCTCCTGGTTGATTTTTATTTACTATTCTTTGAGAGTAAATAGAGGCACTTTTAAAATCTTTTTTCTTTAAATGGTAAACTAAACTTATTAAATTGCTCTCAAAGCTATCCAGCCCTTTATCTTCTAGCTTTTTGGAGTAATTAGCTGCGTCTTTTAATTTATTAAGAGCTATTAAAGAATACTGATAATACTGAGAGTAATTATAATGGTTATCTTCTAAATTGTTTAATGACTTTAAGTGCTTATAAGACTTCTCGTATTGACTGTCTTGTATAGATAAAATACCTGATAGGTAATTAGAAAAATTATTTGCATCAAATAATTCATCTGAATTTTTTGCTAAAATAATATTAGATATGTTTAAAAATAAAATAAAATAAATTATTAACTTGAACTGAGATTTTAAGTTTTTCATAATTGCTTGAATGATAAAAAAAATTAATACTAAATTTATAAAACTAATAAAATATTATAGTTTAATTAATCATAACCTAATATATGAAAATGAAACCATAAATCGATACAAAATTAATAGTAATTTAGCTATCAAAGGCTTCAAAGGTAAAAAATTACAAGAACTTAGAGATTCAATAAGCAAAATTAAAAATTGTGAATTAAAAAAAAACTCAACAAATATTGTTTTTTCTGATGGCAGTCCCGACGCGAAAATTATGGTTATTGGAGAAGGTCCTGGAGCTAACGAAGATTTAGAAGGTGTTCCGTTTATTGGTAGAACAGGGGAATTACTTGATAAAATGTTGTTATCAATTAATCTAGATAGAGATAATGTTTATATTTCAAACGTAGTTAATTATAGACCTCCAGAAAATAGAAATCCAACTGAAAAAGAAATTGCTCGTTACCTTCCCTACTTAATTAAACACATAGAAATTATAAACCCTCAAATTTTAATTCTTTTAGGAAGCAGTGCTTTAAATGCAATTATTGGAAATAGCGAAGTTATATCTGATGCTAGAGGTAAGTGGATTGAAAAAAAAATAGGAAGTTGTACCACCTCAATTATTTCCTCTTTTCACCCTGCTTTTTTAATGAGACAACCCGATCAAAAAAAATTGTCGTGGATAGATCTTAAAATGATTAGAAAAAAGATTTTAGATCTTAAGATTAATATTGGAAAATAATTTAATAATAGCTGGAGTAGATGAGGTAGGTAGAGGCTGCTTAGCGGGACCCGTTGTTTCAGCTGCTGTAATACTTAACGGTAAAATAGACTTAAAATTAATTGATGACTCAAAAAAAATTAATTTTCAAAATAGACTAAAAATAGCAGAAATTATTAAACAGAATTCTTATTATGCAATTGGCATAGCTTCTGTTGAAGAAATATTTAAAATTAATATTTTACAAGCTGCATTGCTTTCAATGAAGAGAGCTATTGATAAACTTGAAAAAAAACCAAATCAAATCCTAATAGATGGGCCCTTTGCTCCAAAAGGGTTAAAAAACTACAAAACAATTATTAAAGGAGATGAAAAAATTAAGTCTATTGGTGCCGCTTCAATTATCGCAAAAACATATAGAGACTTACTTATGATTAAATTATCAGAAAAATTTACTCATTATGCTTGGGAAAGAAATTTTGGTTACGGAACTAAAGCTCATATGGAAGGATTAAAAAAATTTGGTATTACCTCTCATCATAGAAAAGGATTTAAGCCCATACACAACATGTTGTTAAAGTAAGATTCTAAAACACAAGAGTAACCTTTTTTTACATAAAACTGTTTGACCTAAGATTCAATTTAAAGTTGAATTCAAATATGTCAATATTTTGTAATAAAATTGTGAACGGAGATAGTCTTTTCGAATTAAAAAAAATTCCAAATAAAACTTTTGATTTAGTTTTTGCTGACCCTCCTTACAACATGCAAATTGGCGAAACTTTAAGAAGACCGGATGCTAGTAAAGTGAAAGGAGTTGATGACAAATGGGATCAATTCGATAGCTTCAAACATTATGATGATTTCTGTAAAGCTTGGCTAATTGAATGTAAAAGAATTTTAAAAGACAATGGCAGTATCTGGGTTATAGGCTCTTACCATAATATTTTCCGTCTAGGCTATCACTTACAAAACTTAGATTATTGGTTATTAAACGACGTTATTTGGAGAAAAAATAATCCAATGCCTAATTTCAGAGGAACAAGATTTACCAATGCACATGAAACTTTAATATGGGCATCTAAAGGTAAAAAATCAAAATATACTTTTAACTACCAGTCTTTAAAGTGCTTAAACGATGACTTACAAATGCGTTCTGATTGGATGCTTCCAATCTGCAGTGGAAAAGAAAGATTAAAAAAAAATGATGGTAAAAAAGTTCACTCTACTCAAAAACCTGAGTCTCTTCTACATAGAATTATATTAGCAACAACTAATAAAGGTGATGCAATATTTGATCCTTTTTTGGGAACAGGAACTACTGCGGTGGTAGCTAAAAAATTA
>Ga0307986_10002402_pt1 | contig 13464 bp, 16 predicted proteins | sample EllFjometageno82_FD_203170 | JGI IMG/M metagenome (GOLD analysis project Ga0307986, IMG submission 203170) | Marine microbial communities from Ellis Fjord, Antarctic Ocean - #82 | ecosystem: Environmental > Aquatic > Marine > Unclassified | place: Southern Ocean | collected 2014-10-09
AGTTAAAGTGTGTCAAGAAAGAAAAAACGAACTTTTGTACAATATCTTAAGCTAAAAAGAAAAAAGAGAAACACAAAAGGTATACTTAAAATAATTAAAGAGGCTAAAAAAAAATGTCAAAAAGATACAGTGGAAAATCATTTAAAGACTCAAGTGTGATGAAAAAATCTAAGCTGAATATTAAAGAAAAAAGAAAGCTTAAAAAAGAGAAAAAAAAGAAATAAAATGTGTGGTCGATATGTTGTGACTAGACCAGTAACAAAAACTGCAGATATAGTTAAAACCTCCATCAAAGTTGTGGATAGAGATAATTATAATGCACATCCGACACAGAAACTCCCAATTATAAAATCGTATACTAACGGTAGGACACTTGAAAATTTTGATTGGGGTCTTGTACCTTCTTGGGCTAAAGACAAAAAAGATTTTAGACCCTTAATTAACGCTAGATTAGAAACTCTTATGGAAAAAGTTTCTTTTAAAAAGCTTATACAAACATCAAGATGTTTGGTTGTTGCGGATGGTTACTATGAATGGAAAAGAGAGAATGAAAAAAAAACACCATTTTATTTTTCAAGATCAGATAGTAATTTAATATTTTTTGCAGCTATACATCAAAATAATCAATTTTGTATTATAACACGTAGTGCCACTGATAAGATTAAAGAAATTCATCATCGTGAACCTTTAATATTGTGTGAAAAACAAATCTCAAATTTTTTAGATGTTAAGAAAGAAGGAACAGATATATTAAAATCAATTAAACCACCTGAGTTAAAATTTCACGTAGTAAGCAAGGATGTCAATAAACCTATTAATAACCACTCTTCTTTAATTAAGGCTACGAATTAATAGTGGTTAAGTGTCCCATTTTTCTTTTTTCTTTTACTTCTGTTTTTAAATAATCAAAAAAGAACTCGTTTTTAGAATATATTTTTTTTCTATAAGCTTTGATGTCTTCGCCTATAATATTAATCATTTCAGCATTATGAATTTTTTTTAATTCTATTTTTTCAAGATTACATACTGCTCTAATATGATTTTCAAATTGACTTATATTATAAGCGTTAATAGTTAAATGACCAGAATTGTGTACTCGTGGTGCTATTTCGTTAATTAATAAATTATTATTTTCATCTATAAAATATTCAACACACATTGTTCCGATGTAGTTCAGTTTTTCTGCAATTATTTTTGCTTGTTGCTGTGCTTTTTCAAGAATATCTTTAGTTATGTCAGCAGGTATTAATGATTTATTAAGTATTTGATTAACGTGATAGTTTTCAAATGGTTCATAGATCAAAAAGTTATTACCTAGAAATCTCGTAACAATAACAGATATTTCTTTTTTTAAGTTTACTTTTTTTTCTAGTATATACTCTTTATTTAAGTCTATTTTTAATCTATCAATTTCTTCTTTATTATTTATAGCAAATTGACCTTTACCGTCGTAACCTAGTGTGCATGTTTTGAGTATCCCTGGAAGGAGATCTTCATTTTTGAAAATATCAGATTTTTCTTTAATTAATGCATAATTCGTCACTTTAATCTCTAGTTTATTGAATGTACCCGCTATATTTCTAATAAATTTTTTTTCTAAAAAGCGATTTTGAATAATTTGATTCACAGCTGGTTTGGGTAAAACTGGTTTCAACTTTTCAATATGCTCAAGAATTTTAAAGGGAATATTTTCAAATTCAAAAGTAACAATATCTACTTTATTTACAAATTCTTCAATATTTTTAACTTTCTTATAATCTGAAATAATGAGCTCATCACAAAAATTTTTTGCAGGAGCATTAGGATCATCGCTCAAAATAATTGTTTTAATTTTTAGTTTCTTAGCAGCTGTAGCTAGCATGCTTCCCAACTGACCACCGCCAATAATTCCTAAAATTGGATTTTCTTTAACCATTTTATTTTGGTTTTTTTTTAATAGCAGCAGTTTGTAGTCTTCGCCATTTTTCCAAATTTTTTTTAACCTTGCTGTCTGATAATGCAATTATAGATGCAGCAAGAAGACCTGCATTAAAAGCTCCATCTTCTCCAATAGCGACTGTTCCAACTGGAATACCTTTTGGCATTTGCACAATGGAAAGAAGACTGTCGAGTCCTTTTAATTTTTTTGTTTCGATAGGAACGCCCAATACTGGTAAAGTTGACATAGATGCAATCATACCTGGTAGATGTGCAGATCCTCCAGCACCCGCAACTATCACTGCAAAATTTTTTTTAATAGCAGTTTTTGCAAAGGTAAACATTCTATCTGGCGTACGATGAGCGGAAATTATTTTCGTTTCAAATTTAATTTGAAATTTTTTTAAAATTTCTGCACATTTTTTCATTATTACATAGTCAGATTGACTTCCCATTATAATAGCTACTTTTTTTGTTTTTTTGTTTATTGGCATTTAAATTAATTTAACAATCTAAGAAATAAAAAACAATTTTTATTTTTTAGATATTACAGATTAACTTTAGTTGCTTCAATCAAATTAGCTGTACTTTGAGCTCTGGAAATAATAGCTAAAAAAACTATCTTTTTTTTATTAATTTGGTATGTATTGCAAGGTATGGATCTAACTATTATCATAATACTGTGCACAATCATTACTTTGGCTCTGATAATTTTTCCTCTCATTATTTCACATAAAGCAGAAAGATTAAAAAAAGAAAATGAATGGGATAAAATTGCAAATTATGGTAATAAAATAAATAAAAAATCTCGTAATAAAAAATTATATTAAGTTGATTTATATCATATGAAAAAACTTATTTTATTTATTTTTATTTTTATTTTTAAATTAACAGGACCTATAAATTCTATGGAAAAAAAACCTTATCACCATAATTTAGATGGGACTTTTAGGAATCCTGAAGGCTCTCCAGTTCGAGATTCAAATATTAAATGGTCTTATAAAGTTTTCAATAAAGAAAGGAAAAAAATTGAAATAGATTTCCCTTCAAGCCACGTTGTGCCAAGAGACAAAGTATTAAGTGATTTAGAAGAAAATAAAAATGAAGATTATATTGCATGGATTGGTCATGCTACATTTATAATTAAATTAGGTAATACTACCATTATTACTGATCCTGTTTTTTCAAAGAATACTGGTCCATTAATTTTTGGTCCCAAAAGATATGTAGAGCCAGCCATAAAGCTTAGTGAAATACCTCCGGTAGATTTGTTCTTATTAACCCATAATCACTATGACCATCAAGATATGTCCACTATCAGAAACTTTCCTTATAAAAAAACTAAAGTTGTTTTACCACTTAAGCTGTCTAAATATTTTAAAGGTTTCAATGATGTTAATGAATTAGATTGGTATGAAGAAATTCAAGTTAATAAAGATATAAAGGTAACACTATTACCTGCAGTCCATTGGTCAAAAAGGAGCTTAACAGACACTAACAAAACTTTATGGGGAAATTTTTTGATAGAGTATAAAGGTAAAAAGTTCCTTTTTGCTTGCGATACAGGCGTTGGTAATATTTATAAAAAATTGGGTGACCAGTATGGTCCAATAGATTTAACCTTTATAAATATTGGCGCTTATAATTTTTATCCAATGATGCCAATTAAAGATAAATCAATTTATCACACAAATCCTGAGGAAGCCCTTCAGGTTGCTAAAGATTTAAAAAGTAAAAAAATTATTGGTATGCACTGGGGAACTGTAGTTTTGTCTTTAGAGCCTATTATGGAGCCGCCTATAAGATTTAAAAAAAGTGCAGAAAAATACGGATATAAAGAATCTGACGCAATAGTTTTTAAAATTGGAGAAGTTAAGAAAATTAATGAAATTATAGATTAATTAGTTTTTCTTTTTTTTCTTTCCCTATCTAATAGGTTTGTTAAAGAGTCTACCATCAAATCGCTAGCTTTAAAAATTTCATTAGTTTTAAATTCATGAGAAGCATTTTTTTCAGAATTAGATTTATCTTCTATAATAATTCCTTCTTCAGGCGAGTTATTTTTGATATAGATAAGAATTAGCCAATCTTCGTCAGGCGCATCATCCCACTTAATAAATATTTCACCTGTCTCAAATCTTCTGTCAATTACTCTTAAAATATTTAAATATTTTGGTATGTATCTTTTATTTATCTGAAAGCATAAACTATGCGCTGATCTATAGAAACTTTCTAAGGCAAATTCTATTTTTTGTCTTTCGTGATTATATTGTCTTTCTTTTTCTAATAAAGAAGATCGATCTTCACCGTCTTCAACTTTGATTCCTAATTGTTCAACACGTTCTCTAATTTTTTGATCTCTAAGAGCTTGATATTTTTGTTTGATTTTTTCTATTCTTTCTTCGACACCTGCGTAAGAGTCTCTTTCCTGGCTTAAAACAAATTTCTCTAAATTTTTAATTTCTAAAGCTTCTCTTTTTCTAAATTGTTCTATTTTTTTCTCTAAACGTATGTTTTCTAAGAATTTTCTTTGTTTTTGAGCTTGTTCTTTACGAACGAGTGCTTGTTCAATTCGAATAAATCTTTGTAGCTCTTTTTTCCTTTCGCGTTCAAGCGTTGCTTCTTTTTTAAGTTCATTTTCTTTCTCTTTTTGTGCTAAATCTTTGTCCAACTTATTTTTTTTAATAGTCTGCATTTTTTCAAATTCTATTAATTTGATCTTTATCTTTTTTTTTCTTTCTCTTTCTTCTGCTAAGACAGATTTAAAGTTATCTATTGTCACAGAGATAGATTGAAAGAAGCTTAATAGAAATCTGTCTAGACTAAAATTAAATTTAAAATTTGGTGTGAGCTTATCTTGAAGCCTTACAATACCAAGTATAACTTGTCTTGTTTTATTATTTATTGAAGTTTTTTTTTTTTCTTTTTTTTTTACTTTAACTTTTACCTTTACTCTTGATTTTGACTTATTTTTTGTTTTTACTTTTTTGGGTTTAAATTTTTTCTTGTTTATTTTATTTCTTTTATATTTTGGTAGTTTTTTATTTTTTTTTTTTTTAATTTTAAATCTTTTATTTTTTATTTTTTTTAAAGATTTATTTTTTTGTACAGTTTTAACTTTTTTAATTTTTTTAATTTTTTTTTTTTTCATTTTGTTCAATTCTTTAATAGCAGTTACGTATCTATAAATATAGTCTCTAGTAACATTTAAAAGCAGTAATATTTTTAAGCTGTAAAGTCTAATTCTTTTAATTTACTCAAGAGTTCTTCTCTTAGCTTAGAATTTAATAAAGTTAAAGGTGGTAAAACATATGAATAATTTTTATCTTGAACTGACAAGAAAGAATGCAGAGCTGAAATCAAAGAATATTTATCAAAAGTCTTTCTAACATTTACAAGTTGTTCGTTCACACTTTGCTGTTTTTTGTTTACAAAATCATCAAAAACTTTTCTTGCCAATGAATGGGTGACATTAGTGACAGCTGATATACAGCCACTACAGTCAAGCTCTAATCCTTTTAATAGTTTTACTTCCGATCCCGGAAATATTTTAAAATTAGGTATCTTAAGGTTTTCAAAAAGATTGTAGCTAGAATCTTTACATCCAATAATTTGTTTTGGAAAATTTGAAACTAATTTTTTAACAATTTCTGTGTTAAATAAGTACCCACTTAGTTTTTCAAAATTGTATAAAATAATTTTTATTTTTGGAATTCTCAATATAATTTCTGAATAAAAATTATATATACCTTCGTCTGTGTTACCTTTGTAATAAGCTGGGGGCATAATCAAAAAAGTTTGAAAACCATATTCCATAGCATAACGTATAAGATCCAAATTATCGTTAAGTGAGTTCACGCCTGTACCAATATAAAATTGATCTCTAAACTTGCTAGTTGCAGTTTTGGATATAAGTTCTTTTTTTTCCGAGATTGAGAGTAATTGACTCTGGCCAGTTGAGCCAAAAAAGAAAACTCCGTGTAAACCATTTTTTATGGCCGATTCTGCATGAATTATTGTTGCCTGAACATTAAGCGACATATCTTTCTTTAAAATACTTAATCCAGCAGCATATATGCCATTTTTAATCATATTTTTTCCTAACTTTTATAACTAAGTTATATTAATAAATTAATAAATATGAAAGTTTTAGTTGTTCAGCAAAGAATGGGTATAGGTGATATGGTTATCTTCTTGCCCTATGCTCATGCTATATCTAAAAAATTACAATCTCAAGTTTCACTATTAGTTAAAAAAAACTCTAGGGCAGAACAGCTATGTCAAAATGATAAATATATAGAAGATATTATTTATTTAGATAGAAATAAAAATAACTCAGGACGACATGATGGTTGGTTGGGTTTTTATAAATTATTAATAGAAATTAAAGAAAAAAAATTTGACAAAATCTTTATTTTTAATGGCTCGTTAAGATTTTTATTACTTGCAAAATTGTGTGGGATTAAATCAATTTTGCAGTACCCTTTATTCACTAGGAAAAATAATATTGTTTTAACTGCTAAAAAATTTACTGAAAAATTTATTGATAATACTATTTCGACTCAACCAATAATCTATTTGGATGAAGGTTCTGTAAAAAAAGCAAAAGATAAATATAATTTCAATAAAAATTTTAAGCATATTTGTATCGGTTTCTCTGCTAGTGGAATTACTAAATGTTGGCATGTCGAAAATTATATTAAACTTGCCAATGAAATAAATAAAAAAATGCCGTGTAAATTTTATCTAGCTGGAGGTAAAAATGATCATGAATTATTTGCAAAATTTTTAAATTCCTCGATTGCTAATTATTGCGTTTCTTTCAAAGATTTGTCAATCCAAGAAACATTACCTATTATTAAAAACTGTAATATTTATATTGGTAATGATACTGGCTGGCTGCATATTTCTTCAGCTTTAGGTAAAAGATGCTTAGCCCTTTTTATGGACAGTCCAGTTCTGGCATATGGAAAATATTCTAAGAATATTTCAGTAGTTGTACCTGAAGGAGAAACTGAAAAAACTACAAGTCATAATACTAGAGGTAAGGAAAAAATTAATTTTGACTATGTTTTACGTAAGTCTCTAGATTTGTTAAATTAATTAAAATCATCTTTTAAAATTCTATCTTTCGCTTCGTTTACTAATTGACTAAGCCTTTCAGTGTCCATGTCTCTATTCATATCAGGATGAATTTTTTTTTGTAATTTAACAGTAGCTTTAATTACTTCATCTTTTTTACAACCTTTTTTTAATCCTAAAACTTTATAAGATTCTTCCGTTGTAATACTACTGCTTGCTTTTGATCCTGAGCTAGAGCCAAAAGTAAATCTTCCAGAGCTTCTCAGGTATTGAATTAATCTCCATAACTGAAATATTTGAAAAGTTGAGAGTCCTTTGATTTTTAATGCATTCAAAAATATTAAAGTTAATGGAAGAGATAGTAAAAATTTGCCTGCATAAGCTAATAAAATAGCTAAACCTATACTAAAAATTAAAACAGTTTTTCTAGTAGCTTGGACTATAGCCTTACTACTGGTTTTTACGAACCAATTTAGTAGTAAATAAACTAGGACAAAAATGATGATTCCAACTAAAAACAAATTCATATAATAATTTTCTTTCTTATGAATATACCAAAATTACGTAAAGAATTGACTGTAAAATCTTGTCACAATATCAGCTGGGAAGATGATTATTCATGGGTACATCAGGAAAATATTCTGGAAGTTTTAAAAGATGGCTCTAAGCTTCTTCCAGAAGTAAAAAAATATTTAAATGAAGAAAATGAATATACCAAAAAGCAACTTTCTCAAACTACACCAATACAAAAAAAACTTTTTGATGAAATTAAAGCAAGAATTAAACTTGATGATGAGAGTTTGCCTTATAAAGATAAAAATTATGAATATTGGACTAAAGTAACAAAAGAAGGAAACTATTCAAAAAAATTAAGAAAAAAAATTGGAGATGATAAAGTAGAAACTTATTGGGATGGGGATGTTGAAGCAAAAGGGAAAAAATTTTTTAGTGCGGGTGATGTAGCAGTTTCTAATAATGATGAATTATTGGCTTACTCAATAGATGATAAGGGCAGTGAGTATTTTACAATTTTCGTTAGAAAAATATCTGATAACAAAATAATTGAGGAAGCTATTCCTGATACAGCTGGTGGGATAACCTGGTCTTACGATGATAAATATTTTTTTTATTCTAAACTAGACAAATTTCACAGACCAAGACAAATATTTAAACACATGTTAGGCACCAGTATAAAAGAAGATCAACTAGTTTTTGAAGAAAAAGATGATCGGTTTACATGCGGAATAGGAACTAGTTCCGATGAACAATTTTATTTTATTTCAACATCTGAACATACAACTTCTGAAGTTTATTACTTTAACAAAAATGAGATGAAACCTGAGCCTAAAATTATTTTAAAAAGAAAAGAGGGTGTTGAGTATTCTCTTGATAGCTGGGGTGGATATTTTTGGATACATACCAATCAAAATGCGAAAGATTTTAAAATTTCAAGGTGCAAGCACGATGATATCAACAAGTGGGAAGATTATATCTCTGCTAAAGAAGAAGTTTTAATTGGTGGATTTATTTTTTTAAATAGTTGGATGCTTAGATCAGAAAGAGTCGATGCTATGCCAAAATTATTTATTAGAAATTTAAAAACCAACAAAGAAGAAGAATTAAAAATTTCAGATGAAGAGATTATAAGTCCAGGTATGAGTTTAATGCAAAAAAATAGGAATACTGATGTAATAAGAATTAGTTATGAGTCTCCTAAAACCCCTAACAGAACTTATGAATATAACGTTGCAACAAAAGAAAAAACACTTGTCAAAGAATTAAAAATTCCATCTGGATATGACAGAGATGAATATATTGTTAAACGAGTAAACTGTGAAGCACACGATGGAAGAAAAATACCTATTACTATTACTTATCATAAAGATACAAAGTTAGATGGGTCTGCTAATCTTTTGCTTTATGGATACGGAAGTTATGGTCATACTATTTCACCAAGCTTTTCAACTGCACGTCTAAGTTTAATAAATAGAAATATTATCTGGGCAACTGCACATATACGAGGTGGCATGGAAAGAGGTATGAAATTTTGGGAAGAGGGAAAAATGCTCAATAAAAAAAATACCTTTAAAGATTATATATCTTGTACAAAATATTTAATTAGTCAAAAATATACTGGTAAGGGTAAAATTATAGGCTACGGCGGTAGTGCTGGTGGATTACTAATGGGTGCTGTTGTTAATGAAGCTCCAGAATTATTCTTAGGGATGATTATGGCTGTACCTTTTGTAGATAGTTTAACTACTAATTTAGATCATTCATTACCATTAACTGCAGGTGAATTTAATGAGTTTGGTAATGCAAAAGAAAATATCGAACACTTTAAATATATTAAGTCTTATTCTCCTTACCATAATATAAAAAAAATGGATTATCCTCATATACTTATTACAACTAGCTTATCAGATAATAGAGTGTTGTTTGATGAACCTACAAAATTCACTGCTAAGCTTAGAGAAAAAAAAACAGATAACAACTTATTGCTTTTTAAATGTGAAATGGACGCTGGTCATGGGGGTAAATCTGGGCGTGATGCTGCAATCGAGGAAATAGCATTTGACTATGCGTTTGCTCTGAAAATTACAGAAAAATTAGACACCTGAAAATTTGAAAATTTAAAATGAAGCTCGCGGAGACTTTATCTCCGCAAGTATCTAAAATTTTATTTTTTTAATTAAACGTAAATTTTATCAGCTAATCCGTAACAAAGTATTGCACTCATAATTGTAAAAGCTAATGGACCATATATCGGCTCCATCCCGGTTTTTTTACTTATTCCAGTTCTATCAACTTTAATTGAATAATAGTTACATAAAAATATACATAGATTATTAATAAAAACTATATTGAAAAAAGCCCAAGTTGCATTCAATCCTCCGGATCTCACAAATCCCACATAAATAGACATCAAGAATACAGCAAATAGAAAAGCACCTGCAAATCTAACCGCTACCGCCCCAGATTTGTCAATTCCAAATTTTTTTAAAAATCTTTTTGTACCTATAATTGTTTGGAAGGCGTACATTCCTATTCCTGCAAAATGAACTAAATAGATTGTTAAATAAAAAATATTATTAAATTTTTCTATCATCGCTAATCTCCTTTTATTATAATTCCATTAGCTTCTGAGTTTGCTAATCGAATTGGTTTAATAGGTTTGTATTCCTCAGAATTGTACCACTCTAATGCTTTTTCGTAAGTTGGAAATTTAATAACTACCGTTCGCGGATACTTCCATTCACCTTCCATAACTTTGTATTCGCCACCTCTAACTAAATATTCTCCACCAAATTTTTTAATGATATCACCTATCTTGGCAACATATTCTTTGTAGCCTTCGGGATTTTTTATGTTTATGTTAAATATTACGTAACCATTCATTTTATAAATGGGCTTATCTCAATATTAGAGCGTTTAATCAATTGTTTTTTGTCCTTGATAGATATGTATTCTTTTAAAGATTATCCCAAAAATACACAGCTAAATTAACTTTAGTCAAATTATAATATGTAGCTAATCCGGTTGGACTTGTAACGTTTATATCGCCAATTAATTGACCTTGAATAAAATCGATTCCAGCAAAGTAAATATTTTGTTGTTTTAACAAAATAGCTACTTGTTTACTTATCTTCATTTCTTGTTTTGTTAATTTACTAATTTCTGCCACAGCACCTTTACTCATGTTGGATAAGATACTTCCTTTCTTGGGAACTCTTGTAATCGACCCTTTAACCTTACCGTTGATTATAAAAACTCTTTTATCTCCATTTGATATTTTAGGTAGAAATTTTTGAAAAATAATATGATTATGTTTTTTAATGTATCTTGTAATAATTTTACTATTAAAGCCATTTAGAAGTAAGACTTCGTTTCCGCTGTAACTATTTATAGGCTTAACTATTACTTTTTTATTTGTTTTAAAAAAATTTTTAATTTCTTCAGGATCTTCACTAATTAAAGTTGATGGCATATATTTTGTTAAGCGGATTGAAAACAGTTTTTCTGGAACTTCTCTGATAGATTTAGGATGATTTATAATTTTAACTTTTTTTTCCAGATGCTCTAAAATAAAAGTAGTGTTAATATACTGTTGATTAAAAGGTGGTTCATTTCTTATCAATAAAACTTTTGCTTTAGATAAATCAAAATTTAATTTTTTATTAATTTTATAAAACTTCTTAGTTTCTTCAAAAAATGTTAATTGGAAACATTTTGCGTAAACTTTTCCGTCTATGAAACTTAAGCTTTGTGGTTCATAATAGTAGATTTGATAGCCCCTCTTTTGAGCTTCTAAAGCTAAAAATAAAGTTGTGTCTGTTTCAACGTTTACTCTAGTTAAACTAGAGCCCTGAATAGCTAAAATCTTCTTTTGCATGGCTAAAAAAGTTTAAGTTCCCCTGTTTGTTAAATTGTTCTAATAATAACTGAGCTCGGTTAGTTTTTCTATCAACGATATCCTCTATATGTTTTAGGTATATTGTCTCGTCTTTGTTGCTGGAGTTCATTTCTTTTCTTTTAATTAATCCTTTTTTGGCTAAATCTAAAAAAATTTTTCCCCATTCGTATAATTTCTTTCCTTTTAATTCAGTCTCTAATCCTTGTTTAGGAGATTTTAAATAAGCTTCCATCACATCTTCTTTTGACCATGACTTAACTATGTCATAGGATTCATCTAACGCACCATAAAGAAGTCCCGTAAAAAAAGCAGGTCCATTACAAATACAGCCCCAATCACAGGTGTCTATGGATCTAACTTCTATAAATTGTTTTAATCTAACTTCAGTAAAAATTGTTGCAAGATGAGTTTCGAAATCTTTAATAGTTGCTTTAATTCCTTTCAGAGGTAAAAAGTTCCCCTCCATAAAATCTTTAAATGTTTGTCCGTTAGGTTTAATGTATTTTCCATCGTGCATAACAAAAAGTAAAGAGTAATTTATTGCATAATCTAAATATTTTTCAAAATTTAAATTTTCAAAAACAACTGGCATAATTCCACCTCGTGCTGTGTTCTGCCAAACTTTATTTCGATATGAAAGATACCCAGTAAATTTTTTATCTGCAAAAGGTGAGTTGGCAAATAAAGCTATAGTAAGTGGAACTAAATAGTTTCCAACTTTAAATTTTTTTTCAAAATCTTTTTCTGAAGTATAATCGTAATTAATCTGAATTCCTGATGTTTGATACATCATTTGTAAACTTAGCTCTCCACCCTTTGGCATTTCTTTAGTCATAATTTGATATCGCACTTTAGGATTCTGAGGTACTTCATTGAGGTTATTAAACGGATCGAACCCTATTGAGGCTGTGCTAATATCTAAATTTTTTGATGCTGTTTTAATTTCATTAAAGTGTGTTGAACTTTCACTGCATACTAAATGAATATTTTTTAATGGTGCTCCTGAAAGTTCATACTGCAAACCTGGTTCTGTTGTTATTTGTTGTTTGCCTCTTCTGAGTCCAATAATATTTTCATTTTCGTAGATCGGTTTCCAACCAAAAGTTTCCAAATTTTTAAAAATTTTTTTAATTTGTTCATAATTTGCTCTTTTTTTTTTTTTACCAGTGAATAAAAATTTTTCATGTTCTACACCAATAAGTAATTGATCATTTTTTTTTGCACCTTGAATAAAATAATCTATTAATTGACTTTTGGATTGAATTTCTGGCATACTTTAGAAACAGTTTTTACTGCTAAAGCCTAATACCATATTGTTTTGATTAATTTCAAATTTTCTTTCACACCTAATTTTTAACTTTTGACTCACATACACATAGTATCTACTTCTTGTTTTACCAAAATCAATACGGTCTGGTTTCCCTAAAGAAGAGGTTAATTTAGACTCAGTTTTTCCAATCCATTTGCTAAGTTCTTGCTCTTCTTTTGTAATAACTTTGTCAACTTTTTTGCTAATTGTTTGGCAGCCTAAAAAACTTGATAGAAACAATGTTAAGAAAAATATTTTATAGATTTTTTTCATTTTCAACCTTATGTAGAATATAGCTTAATCTTATAAACAGATACATTACCTTTAGGTTGTAATTTTCACTTATTAGCTGAGATTTCTTGGTTAATCTACGGTATTTAAGGTCAACAAGGAGATTATTATGTTTGAAAAATATTTCGACTATAAAAAAAATAAGACGACTTATAAAACTGAAGTGTTGGCTGGGGTTACTACTTTTTTAACAATGGCTTATATAATGTTTTTAAATCCTTTTATACTTTCTGGCGAATTCGCTGGACCTGAAAAAGGATTTTTCGATTTTGGCGCGGTATTTACCGCAACGATAGTAGCTACCGCAGTAGCTTGTTTTATTATGGGCTTTTACGGCAAGACTTGGCCGATTGGTCTAGCGCCCGGCATGGGTATTAATGCTTTTGTGGCTTTTGGAGTTGTTGGTGGAATGGGTTACACACCTCAAGAGGCATTAGGTGGAGTTTTGGTG
>Ga0307986_10002403_pt1 | contig 13463 bp, 15 predicted proteins | sample EllFjometageno82_FD_203170 | JGI IMG/M metagenome (GOLD analysis project Ga0307986, IMG submission 203170) | Marine microbial communities from Ellis Fjord, Antarctic Ocean - #82 | ecosystem: Environmental > Aquatic > Marine > Unclassified | place: Southern Ocean | collected 2014-10-09
GTCTCCAGCTAAATCTTTAATTTTTATATCTGCATCTGGTATTGATTCAGTTATAAGCTTTGTAATTTCGTCTATCGAAAGAGCCATTAATAATTATTATACCATGTGTTATTAACTTTATACAGGTCATTTATACTTATTTTTAATTCTCCCAAAATTTCAAAATAATTTTTTTGTACTGTTCCGATTAATTCACTAAATATATTGTTTTCATTAAGAATTTTAAGAATTTTATTTAAGTGACTTGCTTCTATTTCAATTAAATATCTACCTTGGTCTTCGCTAAAATAATATTCCATAAGATTAGATAAATTTTTTGGCTTATTTATTTTTATACCATAACCAGACTTAAAAGTCATTTCTGCAAGTGCTAAGATCATTCCACCTGAAGAAATGTCATGAACCGATGAAACTAATTTATCATTTATTAATTTTGAAATTATTAAGCCATTATTTTTTTCATTAGAAAGATTTATTTCTGGTGGAGGGCCGTCAATTATTGAATAAATTTCTTCTAGAAAAACACTTTGATGTAGTTGACCAAAGTTTTTTCCTATTTGTAAAATAATATTCCCTTCTTTTTTTAAATATTGATTGATTTTATTATTAATGTTTGTAATCAAGCCAACTCCTCCTATTACAGGTGTCGGGTGAATACTTTTTTTATTTGTACCATTATACAAAGAAACATTTCCAGAAACCACTGGGTAATCTAAAAACTCACAAGCTTCTTTTATTCCAAGCACACATTCAGCAAACTCACCCATTATTTTTGAATCTTCAGGATTACCAAAATTTAAGCAATTCGTTATAGCAATTGGTTTTGCTCCCACAGAAATTAAATTTCTCCAACTTTCACAAACAATTTGTTTACCACCAGTGTAAGGGTGTGCTTTACAATAATTTGCAGATGAATCTACAGTAACAGCAATAGCTTTCTCTTTTTTATGAATCCTTATAATCGCAGAGTCTGAACCTGATCTTTGCACTGTATCCGCCATTACCATTTGATCAAATTGATCAGTAACCCAGTTTTTATTAGATTGATTTGGAGAAGAAAGTATCTTCAGTAGAGCATCTTCTAGTTTAATTTTTTTTAAATCTTTAATTTGAGTATTCTTTTTTGGTAATTTAGTCTTTGTCCATTTTCTTTCATAAACAGGAGCTTTGGCAGCTAAAGCATCAATCTGAATTTCACCAATAATTTTATTTTTAAATTTTAAAGTTAAGTTATTGGTATCTGTTGTTTTACCTATAACAACAAAGTCCAGGTCCCATTTATCAAATATTTTTTTTGCACGTTTCTCATTTCCATCCTCTAATATAATAAGCATTCTTTCTTGGCTTTCTGATAACATCATTTCATAAGGCGTCATATTATCTTCACGACACGGAACCTTATCTAAATGAAGTTCTATCCCTAAATCTCCTTTCGAGGCCATTTCAACACTTGAGGAGGTTAATCCTGCAGCACCCATGTCTTGTATGGAAATAATTGAATTATCTTTCATTAGTTCAAGACAAGCTTCCATTAAAAGTTTTTCAGTAAATGGATCTCCTACTTGAACAGTTGGTCTTTTATCTTCTGAGTTTTCATCAAACTCCGCAGAAGCCATTGAAGCTCCGTGAATACCATCACGACCAGTCTTAGAACCAACATAAACTACCGATTTGTTTATTCCTTTAGCTTTTGAATAAAAAATTTTATTTTTTTTAGCATGACCTACAGCCATTGCATTAACTAAAATATTTTCATTATATGTACTGTTAAATTTTGTCTCCCCAGCTACCGTTGGAATTCCTATACAATTTCCATATCCACCAATTCCTGAGATGACCCCATTAAGTAAATTTTTTGTTTTTGGGTGATCTGGTGAGCCAAAATGTATAGAATTTAAAAGAGCTATTGGCCTAGCACCCATAGTAAATACATCTCTCAGTATTCCACCAACACCAGTAGCAGCTCCTTGATACGGCTCAATATATGAGGGGTGATTGTGACTTTCAATCTTAAAGACAATTGCGTCACCATCACCTATGTCAATCACACCTGCATTTTCACCTGGCCCTTGAATGACTTGTTTCCCCCTAGTAGGAAGATTCTTTAAATGAATCTTAGATGACTTATATGAACAATGTTCGTTCCACATTGCAGAAAATATTCCAAGCTCTAATAAATTTGGCTCTCTGCCAAGCAATTCTTTAATTTTTGTGTACTCTTCAGATTTCAGACCATGTTTTTCAACAATAGTGCTTGTAATTATCATTATAATTAATTTAACAAGCTAGTAAATAAATTTATCCCATCATTATTGGATATATTTTGATCTACCATTCTTTCAGGATGAGGCATTATACCTAAAATATTTTTTTTATCATTAAAGATGCCCGCTATATTATTTAATGATCCGTTAGGATTATTTTCTTCGTTAATATTACCTTTCTCATCACAGTATTTAAAAGGTATTAAATTTTTATCTTCTAGTTCTTTCAAGTGTTCCTTGTCTGTAAAATAATTTCCTTCGTTATGTGCAATATTAAGTTTTAAGACCTGATTTTTTTTATATTTATTGCAGAATTTATTTTCTATATCAATTGTTTTTACATTTACATCTTTACCAATAAATTTTAAATTTTTATTTCTAAGTAATACACCTCTTAAGAGTCCAGTCTCTGTTAAAATTTGAAAACCATTACAAATTCCTAAAATTAAACAACCATCGTTTGCTGCTTTTATTACTTCATTTAAAATATTAGATTTTCCAGCTATAGCACCTGATCTAAGATAATCACCATAAGAAAAACCCCCAGGAATAACAATCAAATCAGATTTTGGTAAACTAGAATCTTTGTGCCAAATCATTTTGTTTTTAAATTGTAATTTTTCTAACGCAACAGCAACATCACGATCACAATTGGAGCCTGGAAATACAATTACTGATGAATTCATTTTTTAAGCTTTTGATATTTTAAAATCTTCAATAATTAAATTAACTAAAAGTTTATTGCACATTTCTTCAATTTTGTTATTTGCTTTTATTTCATCATTTTCATTTATATCAATTTCAAAGTATTTACCTTGTCTCAACGTTTCAAGTGAATTCATGCCCATATTTAGCAGCGTTTGTTGAATAACTTTACCTTGCGGGTCAAGCACATCTTTTTTTAAAGTAACTTTGACTGAAAATTTCAATTTATTTTTTTTTAAATTTGACTGATGCCGTTTTACCAAAATTAACTTCACTAATATTAGTTTCTTCAGGCATTATACCTAATCTCCTTGCAACTTCTTGATATGCTTCAATAATATTTCCTAAATCTTTTCTAAACCTATCTTTATCTAATTTTTTTTCAGTTCTCATATCCCATAATCTGCAAGTATCGGGACTAATCTCATCAGCTAGTATTATTTCGTTAGCTTCTTCATTTTTATTCCACACTTTTCCATATTCAATTTTGAAATCAACTAGTTTAATTCCAACACTTCTAAACAAGCCTTGAAGTATGTCGTTAATCCTTAGTGATATTTTATCTATAATTTTGATATCTTTTTCTGTTGACCACTCAAACGCATAAATATGTTCTTTTGAAATAACTGGATCACCCAGAGCGTCATCTTTTAAATAATATTCTAGTAATGGTTTTCCCAAAACAGTTCCCTCGGAAATTCCTAGTCTTTTACTTAAAGATCCTGTCGCAACATTTCTAACAATAAATTCTATAGGTACAATCTCAGCTTTTTTAATAAGTTGTTCTCTCATATTAAGTCTTCTTACCAGATGTGTCTGTATTCCGCATTGGCTTAATGAATTTAACAAATATTCAGATATCCTATTGTTTAAAACTCCCTTACCTTCAATGTTTGCTTTTTTTAGAGCATTAAAAGCAGTAGCATCATCTTTAAAATGTTGAATAACTAGATCTTTGTCATTTGTAGCGTATATGATTTTTGCTTTACCTTCGTATATTTTTTTTCCTTTATTCATAGAGTTTTATTTTTTTAAACTGCGTTTGAAAATTACATTAATTCGTTTTGTATGGTAATTAAAATCAAAAAGTTTTTTAAGTTTATTAACAGGAAGCTTTTTATTAATTATAGGATCATTTACTAAGTTTTCATAAAAAGAAGTTCCTTTATCCCATGAATGCATGGCATGCTTTTGAACTAAGCTGTAAGCTTGCTCTCTAGTAAAACCTACTGTTGTTAACTCAATCAGTACCCTTTGAGAAAAAAAAAGTCCATTCGTTAAGTTCATGTTTCTAAACATATTTTTTGGGTAAATATTTAGATTTTTAATAACGCCATTCAATCTTGTTAAAGCAAAATCTAAAGTAATTGTAGCATCTGGACCTATATTTCTTTCGACAGCAGAATGTGAAATATCTCTTTCGTGCCAAAGAGCAATATTTTCTAAAGCTGGCACAACACATGACCGCACCATTCTTGCGAGTCCTGTTAAATTCTCACTTAAGATAGGATTTTTTTTATGGGGCATTGCCGAAGAACCTTTTTGTTTCTTTCCAAAAAATTCCTCTACCTCTAACACTTCTGTTCTCTGTAAATGTCTAATTTCAGTTGCAAATCTTTCTACAGAACTAGCTATAATTGCTAAAGTAGAAAAAAACTGAGCATGCCTATCTCTTGGAATTATTTGAGTTGAAATTGGTTCAATTTTTAACTTTAGTTTTTTTGCAACATATTTTTCGACACGAGGGTCTACATTTGCAAATGTTCCAACAGCACCGGATATTGCACAGGTTGAAATTTCACCTATAGAATCCTCCAGTCTTTTTTTATTTCTTATAAATTCTTGGTAGAAGGTTAACATTTTTAAACCAAAAGTTATTGGCTCAGCATGAATTCCATGGCTTCTTCCAATGCATAAAGTTTTTTTATGTTTAATAGCCTGTTTTCTAATTGTCTCTAGTAAATTCTTGATATCTGTTAATAATATTTCACCTGATTGTTTTAGTTGGAGATTAAAACAAGTGTCTAATACATCAGACGAAGTCATTCCTTTATGAAGAAACCTTGCTTCTTTGCCTGCTTGTTCAGTTATCGAAGTCAAAAAAGCGATAACATCATGCTTAACCGAATCTTCTATTTTCAAAATTCTAGAAACATTTATTTTTACTTTAGACTTAACTTTTTTTACTACACCTTTAGGTATAATATTAAGTTTTTCCATTGCTTCGGCTGCAGCAAGTTCAATGTCTAGCCAAATTTTATATTTGTTTTCATCAGCCCAGATATTTTTTAGTTCTTTTCTGGAATATCTTTCAATCATATAGAGTAGGGTGGATGATCCATTCCACTTTTTGACAATGTAAAAATTTCATATCCTGTATCTGTTATACCTATAGTATGCTCAAATTGTGCAGATAGTTTTTTGTCTTTAGACACCGCTGTCCAACCATCATTTAACATTTTAGTTTGATAATTACCTTCGTTGATCATCGGTTCTATTGTAAATATCATACCTGGTTTAAGCTTAGGGCCCGCACCTTTTTTTCCATAATGCAAAATATTCGGTTCTTTATGAAATACTTTACCTATACCGTGGCCGCAAAAATCTCGAACAACAGAAAATCCTTCTTTTTCAACATATGTTTGAATAGTTGAGCCAATGTCTCCTAAAGTAGTATCTTTGTTTAAAATTTTAATGGCTTTCATCATTGAATTATAAGTAACTTCAGTAAGTTTTTTTGCTTTTATTGAAACATCTCCCACATAAAACATTCTACTTGTGTCCCCATGCCAACCATCTTTGTAAGCCGTAACATCAACATTAACTATATCACCTTCTTCAAGAGTTTTATCTCCAGGTATGCCATGGCAAATAACATGATTGGTGGAGACACAACATGATCTAGGAAAACCTCTATAGAATAATGGCGCGGAAAAACCACCATTATCATTTATATATTCATAACACAAATTATCTATTTGACCTGTTGTTATTCCAGGTTTTATATTTTTTGCGACTTCATCTAAAGCACCAGCAGCTATTGCTCCAGCAATTCTAGTTTTATCAAATGAATCTTTAATATTTTCATTCATTAATTTGAAATTTAATTTTTTTGTTTAGTCTTATTCCTTTTGATGAAAATTTACAATCGTAGCAAAGAATTTTTACATTATTTTTAACAGCTTTTATCAAAGTTTCTGCATACACGGGGTCAATATCATTTGCGATATCAAATTTTTTACAATCATTTCTTTGAATCACAAATAATAGATAGGCTTTAAAACCTTTCTTTGTGGCATTGATTAATTCATTTAAATGTTTTGTTCCTCTAGACGTAACCGAGTCGGGAAATTCAGCAATTTTAGACTTTCTTTTTAGAGTTACATTCTTAACTTCTAAAAAAGTTTTTTTATTTTTTTCCTCCAAATAGAAGTCAAATCTTGTATGTTCTCCAAATGTTTGTTCACTTTTAATTTTTAATGTTTTACTAAAATCCTTAATTTTTTTTTTTTGTAAGGCGTGACTAACAATTTTATTCGTCAAATGAGTGTTAACACCAACCATAGATCCATTTTCCTCTATTATTTGTAGTGTGTATTTTAATTTTCTTTTTTTATTAACCGCTTCTGTTATCCAAACTTTATTATTTTTATCTAGAAGACCCATCATTGAACCTGGGTTTGGACAATGCGCTGTAACAATTTTATTCTTTATTTTTATGTCTATAAAAAATCGCTTGTATCTTTTTATCAGCACTCCTGGTATTAATTTGTTTTCAAAATTCATATATTTTAACAAATGAAAAAAGCTAAAAAAAATATTAAAGCAGCTATTCTCATTATAGGCAACGAAGTTCTATCAGGAAGAACACAAGATTTAAATGTTTCATTTATCTCACACTGGTTAAATATTAATTGCGGAATATCAGTTGAAGAAGTTAGGATTATTCCAGATATAGAAAAAAAAATTATTTTTAATGTTCGGGACTTAAGTAGGAAATTTAAATATGTTTTTACCACAGGTGGTATTGGACCAACGCACGATGACATAACTTCTTTATCAATTGCAAAAGCTTTTAAGGTAAAATATTGCTTTAACAAAGTCGCTTTCTCAATATTGGAGAAGTATTATGGGAAAAACCATTTTAACGAGGGTAGAAAAAAAATGGCTAAAATGCCATCAGGTAGCTCTTTAATTCTCAACCCATCTAGTGCTGCGCCAGGTTTTAAAATTAAAAATGTTTTGTGTCTACCGGGTGTGCCGTCAATTTTGAAATCTATGATGGGAAACTTAAAAAAATATTTGATTAAAGGAAAGGTTGTTAAGGAAAAAAATGTTAGTCTCTATACAGTTGAGAGTAATATTGCCTTAGCATTAGAAGAAATTCAAAATAAATATTTGAATAAAAATGTTACTATCGGTAGCTATCCTTTTTTTAGATTAGGAAAAGTTGGTGTTTCAGTAGTTTTAAGATCAGATAATAATTTATCACTTGTTAAATGTTATAATGATATTAAAAAAATGATTATTAAAAAAAAAATAAAAGAATTTAAATGAATAAAAAAGCAATTATCACTTTAGCAGACTCAAACTATTATTATATGCTGCTAGAGTTAATAGATTCAATCAAAAAGCACCCGGAAAGCAAAGATGTTTCTATTTGTATCCTTGATGCAGGATTAACCGAAACTCAAGTTAAGGAAATAGAAAAGAAAGTTTATAAAATAAAAAAAGCTACCTGGGACATAGAGGTACCGAAATACAAAACTATAGGAAAAGAATGGTTGAAGAGTCAAGTATCCAGAGCTTTTTTACCAAACTATTTTCCAGAATTTGAAAAATACCTTTGGATAGATTGCGATGCCTGGGTTAATTCATGGAGCTGTATAGAGATTTATTTTAATGCTTGTGACAATGGTAAACTGGGTATCACTCAATCTATGGGTCCAGGTTATAGGATAATGACAAATGTAAAATGGTTATTTGGAAAATTAGCGTTAATTAAGTCTCAAAACTACAAACACGCTAGAAGCTCAGGAATAAATGAAAAGGATGCAAGAAAAATTGCCTTTTCACCTCATTTAAATATTGGAGTATTCTCACTAGAAAAAAATTCACCGTGCTGGAATACGTGGCAAAAAAATTTAGAAAAAACTTTAGCTAAAGGAAAAATATTTGGTTCTGAAGGTTTAGCAATTAATCTTTCAGTGTATGTAGATAACGCTCCAACAGAATTTTTACCCCTTTACTGTAATTGGATTGCAAGCAATCTTTTACCAAAATATAACTCTGAAAAGAACACATTTGTAGAACCAAATTTGCCTAATTATGAAATTGGCATTATGCACTTAGCAGCAGGGATATGGATTAACAACCAGGATATGAGGTTAAATAAAGATTTAAAAATTGAAATAGAAACAATTAAAGGGGACAAGGAGATAAAATCTCTCAGATATCAAAACTAATTTCATTTTTTATGAATTTTTTTTACCTAACTTGTCAAAATAAAAAAGTGTATAAAAATAATATTATTTTTAAAGACCACAGTAATTTTAAAAAAATAAATCAAAAAATTCAAGCTTATAGCTCTATCAATCAGAATCTATATTTAAATGATTAAAAAATTAATTTTAGGCACTGCAAACTTTGATTTAAATTATGGTGTAAAAAATAAGTATAAAAAACTTAGAATAAAAGAAATAAAAAAAATAATTATTTATTTAAAAAAAAAAAATATTAGCTACATTGATACAGCCCAAAGCTATAATAACACTGAAAAAATACTTGGAAAAGAAAATGTTAAAAAATTTAAAATTATTACAAAATTTGACTTTTCCAACAAAGATAATAGCCAAAACCATGCCATGAAAAAATTTTCAATTTCAATTAAAAATTTAAAAATAAGCTCTATAAATACAGTCTTATTTCACCATCCAAAAGTTTTATTAAAAAAAAATGGAAAAAAAATATTCAATGAAATGATAGCTCTTAAGAAAAAAGGATATATAAAAAAAATTGGTATATCTGTATATGAAAAAAGTGAACTAAAGAAAATACTAGAACAATACAAAATTGATGTTGTCCAAATACCAATAAATGTTTTTAACCAGTCATTTCTGAGTAAAGATATTATTAAAGAAATGAAGAAAAAAAAAATAGAAATTCACGCAAGATCTATTTTTTTACAAGGCCTATTATTACTAAAGGAAAAGAAAATACCAAAAATATTTTTCAAATACTCTTTTATATTTAAAAAATGGCAAATTTGGTTAAAGGAAAACAAAATTAACAGTCTTGAAGCATGTCTAAATTTTATTTCAAGTCAAAAATGTATAAAAAAAATTGTAGTAGGTGTAGATAGTTTAGAGCAACTTAATCAAATAGTAAATTTTAAGAAAACTAAAAAAGTTTTTGACTTTAGCAAGCTAAACACAAGATTCACTAAAGTAAATAACCCTCAAAAATGGTAAATAAAAATAATATTTATGCATTTGTTCAAGCACGACTTAATTCGAGTCGCCTAAAAGACAAGGTAATAAAAAAAATAAACAATAAAACGTTAATAGAGATATTACTTAAAAGATTATCTAAGTCAAAATTAGTAGATAAAGTTGTAGTATTGATTCCCGAAGAAAAGAATGAAAATGAACTTGAAAAACTTATTAAAGAAAAAGGCTTTGAAGTTTTTAGAGGCAACAAAAACAATGTTTTAGACAGGTTCTATAAAGCTTCTAAAAAATATAAATCTCACTACATAATTAGAATTACAGCTGATTGTCCGCTAGTTGACGTCAATATTATTGATAAGTTAATAAAGATTATAATAAAAAAAAAATACAACTATGTATCTAACACTAGTCCAGCAACATTTCCAGACGGTTTAGATGCAGAAATTTTTACTACAAAAACATTGCATCATACATGGAAAAAAGCCAAAACCAAGTATGACAAAGAACATGTAACACCATTTATGATTAGATCTAAAAGTAAAAAAAAATTTAATCTAATGTATAAAAAAGATCTATCAAGTAATAGGTTAACTGTAGACTACATAGAAGATTTTCAACTAATAAAAAAAATATTCAATTATTTTAAGCCTAATATTTATTTTAATTGGGAAAAAGTGTTTGAATTAAAAAATAAAAAAAAACAATGGTTTTATAAAAATAAAGACTATAAAAGAAACGAAGGATCAAAAAATATTAGATGGTAATACCCACACTTAAAAAATGAAATTAAATTCTAAAAAAGGCCAAGCTTTATATAAAAAAGCTAAAAAAATTATACCGGGTGGAAATATGCTTTTGTCTAAACGACCAGAGATTTTCTTGCCTAATGCATGGCCACCATACTTTAAAAAAGCCAAGGGTTGTTATGTATGGGATATTGATGGAAACAAATATACCGATATGAACCTTATGGGTGTTGGGACCAATATTCTAGGCTATGCTAACAGTAAAATCGACAATGCCGTTATAAAAGCAATTAAAAATGGGAGTATGAGCTCACTTAATGCGCCAGAAGAAGTTTCTTTAGCAGAAAATTTAATTGATATTCACCCGTGGGCTAAAATGGTTAAATTTGCTAGAACAGGCGGCGAAGCTAATGCAATTGCAATCAGAATTGCAAGAGCGGCATCAAAAAAAGATAAAGTCGCCTTCTGCGGTTATCATGGTTGGCACGATTGGTACTTGGCAACTAATTTAGAAGGAAATAAGAATTTAAATAACCACTTATTGCCAAGCTTGCAAATCAAAGGAGTTCCAAAAGATTTAAAAAATAGCATTTACCCTTTTAGATATAACAATTTTGAAGAACTGGAAAAATTAGTTAATCAAAAAAAAATAGGTGTAATTTGCATGGAAGTTGTAAGAAATGAAGAACCAAGAAATAATTTTCTAAAAAAAGTGAGAAATCTTGCCACAAAAAAAGGCATCGTTTTAATCTTTGATGAATGCACGTCTGCTTTTAGAAATAATTTTGGAGGAATACATAAGCTTTATAATGTTGAACCAGATATTGCTCTCTTTGGGAAAGCACTTGGGAACGGATATCCAATTACAGCAATCATTGGGACAAAAGAAGTTATGGAAAATGCTCAAGACAGTTTTATAAGTAGTACTTTTTGGACAGATAGAGTAGGTCCTGCAGCTGCTTTGGCAACCTTACATGAAATGAAGAAAATCAAATCCTGGAACATAATTACTAAGAATGGAAAAAAATTAATTCAAAATTGGAAACAATTATCTAAAAAATACAATTTGAATATAACTATACAAGGATTGCCCGCACTGTGTAATTTTACATTTACGAGCAAAAATTCAAAAAAATATAAAACCTTAATAACACAAGAAATGTTAAAAAAAGGTATCTTGGCAAGTACCGCTGTTTATTCATCCATAAGTCATTCAAATTCAATATTAAAAGAATATTTTTATGAATTAGAAAAAACCTTTAAGATCATTGAGAAGTGTGAAAATGGTGAAAATATTAACAAATACTTAAAGTACCCAGAAAGTCATTCTACATTTGAGAGATTAAATTAAATAAAAAAATCACACAACGATTGTTCACCATCATTCATTCTATTTTTTAATATTAACATACAGGGCAAATAAACTTAATTTTACAGAAAAGTTTATAGGGAATTTCACTTGTAATCTTAATAAATATTTTGTGTTAAGATTATTAATAATAAAATTATTATTAAGAAATATTTAATTTTAAGCAAATGAAAACAAAAGAAAAACATAAAGACTTAAAAAAAAAAGTAACTATAGCTGAAAAAAAAAGAAACATAAGAAGAGGCCAAAAAAGTTGGCACGACTTAAGAACACTAAAAAAACTAAAATTAAATATGAAGGATAAATTAAAAAAAAAATAAGAAAAAATTGCTCTGTTTTTAAGTATTAATTTTTCTGATAGTAATTTATTGTTTTTTTTAAGCCTGAATTAAATCTTACTTTAGGTCTCCATCCAGTTAATTTAAAAGCCTTGCTTATGTCAGGATAGGAGGTAATACTTTCTTCATTTCTCATCTTAACTTTTCCTATGACAGGCCCACCTTGACCAATTAGACGTTTAACTAAAAGAATGATATTTTTAATTTTTTTAGGTTTACCATATCCAATATTGAATACCTCATTTTTTAACTTTTTATTTATTATAATTTTTTCAATAAAATTAATAAAATCATCAATAAATAAAAAATCCCTAAATTGGACGCCCGATGTACAGGGAAAGATTTTATTTTTTATACAGTTCGAAATTAACCTTGGAATAAATCTATTCAAATCTTGATTGGGGCCATATATCTGGTACGGGCGTACAATTAAAGCAGAGAAGTTATTTTTTTTATAATTGTTTAACAATTCTTTTGACGCTAATGTTTTCGCTTTTGCATAATTTGATATTGGTTGTAATTTAAAATGCTCTCTATGAGGAGATTTAATCTTTCCGTATTCAAAAGAAGTTCCAATTTGAATAAATTTTATCAAAAATTTATTTGAAAATAATTCAGATAAATTTTTCAAACCCCTGTAATGACTTAAAAAAGTTTTTTTTATGTTTTTGTGCTCAGCTTCACCTGCAAAATTTACTAAAAAAACTGCGTTCATGTGTCCCTTCAGTTTTTTTTGAAGATTTTCTTTATCTGTTATGTCTGCTTGTATATACTTAACATTTTTAAGAAATCGTATTTTTTTTGGTTTTTTTCTAGACACACTAACAACTATCCACTTTTTTTTTAAACATGCTTTGGCAAAATGGAACCCTAAAAATCCTGTACCACCTGCTATAATTATTTTTTTTTTCATAATTTACACATTTTTGGTTGATGGACTATCTTTTATCCAATTATAGTTTTTTTTTGGTACTCGCCAATTTTCACCATAAACAAAAGTTAAATATTTTTCTGATTCTTCAGGAACAGTTATAAAAATATTTTTATATTTTATTTTTTTAAAATTCTTGAATAAAATAAAAGGTACTGTATAGGCAAGATTTTTATAAAATAAATTTTTTTTTATTAAAAATAATTTAAATTTTTCAAAATAATTTGAAAATATATTTAATTTATTTATAAAAAATTTAAATTTCCCTTTATAATTATTTGCTAAAGATAATACGTCAATAATTTTACAAAAATTATTTTTGGGTACAAAAAATTTAACGTATGCCGTTTCACCCAAACTATTTATTTTTTTTATTTTATAAAAATTTATATCGACTTCTATACTGTTATTTTTTTTAAAGGTTAAAGAACCATCGTCAATATATTTTGACTTTAGCACATATTTATTATCAATCATTATATTTTTAATTTTATTTTTTAAATTTTCCGAATACCAAACAGCAAAATCTATATCCTTATCCCAATCAATAAGTTTGTTGTCTCTAATTATTCCAAGCAACGTCCCATGACATAACCAGTAAGGTATGTTGTTTTTTTCCATAATTTTTATAGTCTCAATTAAGTTTGAGTCTATTTTACTA
>Ga0307986_10002404_pt1 | contig 13461 bp, 10 predicted proteins | sample EllFjometageno82_FD_203170 | JGI IMG/M metagenome (GOLD analysis project Ga0307986, IMG submission 203170) | Marine microbial communities from Ellis Fjord, Antarctic Ocean - #82 | ecosystem: Environmental > Aquatic > Marine > Unclassified | place: Southern Ocean | collected 2014-10-09
TCCACAATGAGAGAATTACTGGAATCAGTACAAACATCACGATTAAGTGGTGCTTTTGAAAAGTATCTACCAGCCGTACTTAATGGCGGTTCATCTAAAGTTGCTGAAAAGCAATCATTAAATGAATCACGTAAAGTCGTAACTGGTAATAAAAACACTGCTAAACAACAAGCTAAAGTTGACACAGGTGCCGAAGGCACTGTAGTTGATATCAAGCGTTTAGCAGGGCTATAATGACCAATTTTAATTCTTAGGAGAATAAATAAATGTCTACATTATTAGAAGGCCGTTGGAATGATACCAAAACAGCCCTGTTAGAAGGACTTGACGGTAACAAACGTTCAACAATGCAAACAATTTTAGAAAACACACGTACTCAACTATTAGAGAACGCTACTTCAGGAAGCACCGCTTCTGGTAACATTGCAACACTTAACCGTGTTATATTGCCTGTTATCCGACGTGTAATGCCTACTGTTATCGCTAACGAAATCGTTGGTGTACAACCTATGTCAGGACCAGTAACACAGATTCATACTCTTAGAGTACGTTATGCTGATGCTATGAATGACACATCTGCTGGTAATACAGATACAGCAGCCGGTGACGAAGCTCTTAGCCCGTTTAAGATCGCTGAAGCATATTCAGGTGATGCAACTACAGGTAAAGCGTCAAGTACAGCAGCACTTGAAGGCCAGCCAGGACGTAGAATGAACGTTCAATTAGTTAAGAAAGTTGTAGAAGCTCGCACACGCAAGCTATCAGCTCGCTGGACTTTTGAATCAGCTCAAGATGCGCAAGCAATGCACGGCTTAGATGTTGAAGCTGAAATCATGGCAGCACTAGCACAAGAAATTACTGTTGAAATTGACCAAGAGATTCTAGGATCTTTGAGTTCTTTGGCAGCAGTTGAAGCAGCTTACGACCAAGCATTGGTTTCGGGTACTGCTACATTCGTAGGTGACGAGCATGCTGCACTAGCAGTTCTTATCAACCGCGTAGCTAACTTGATTGCTCAACGCACTCGACGTGGCGCAGGTAACTGGGCTGTGGTTTCACCAGCAGTATTAACAGTTCTACAAAGTGCAACAACTAGTGCGTTCGCTCGTACTACAGAAGGTACTTTCGAAGCTCCAACTAACACAAAGCTAGTTGGTACTTTGAATTCAGCAATGAAAATTTATGTCAACACCTACGCAAGTGATTCTACTGCTGTATTGGTTGGTTATAAAGGTACAAGCGAAGCAGACGCAGCAGCGTTCTATTGCCCGTACATTCCATTAATGAGCTCTGGTGTTGTATTAGATCCTGATACATTAGAACCAGTAGTTGGTTTCATGACCAGATATGGTTATGCAGAACTTACTAACACCGCATCATCTCTTGGTAATGCTGGTGATTATCTTGGTAAAGTATCTGTTGCTAACCTTAGCTTCCAGTAAAACACCAAAGTAGTACAAGAAGTAAATTTAAAGCCCGCAGACATTCAGCGGGCTTTATTTTGAGTAAAATAAATATGCGGTTTTAATATTTAATAAATAGAGTTATAATTTAATTATAAATTATAATTTACAAGGAGATTTGTATGGATATCAACGAACTTGCCAAGATAGCAAGCAATGGCGGTTTGAACCGCCGCGACTTTATGAAACGCGCAACAGCTATCGGCATTGCCGCACCCTTCGCAGCAACAATATTATCACAGTCCGTTCACGCTGCAATACCGAAAAGCGGTGGCAGATTTGTCAACGGCACAGGACACGGTTCAACTACTGACTCATTGAATCCAGGCACACACGAAAACGGCTTCACGCAGAATTTGGTTTATACTTACGGTAACATGTTAACTGAAATCAGCAACGACGAGGAGTTAATACCCGAACTAGCAGAAAGCTATGATGCAAGCCCAGACGCTAAGGTTTGGACATTCAAACTACGTCAAGATGTACAATTCCACAACGGCAAAACAATGACAGCAGACGATGTACTTGCATCATTTAACTTTCACCGCGGCGAAGATTCAAGCTCGGGTGGCAAATCTTTGTTAGATCCTGTAGTAAGCATTACTAAGAAAGGCAAATACGAAGTACAATTTGTACTTAACGCAGGAAACGCCAACTTTCCGTACTTAGTTAGCGATTACCATTTTCCAATCTTGCCAGAAGTTGACGGCAAATTAGATTGGAAATCGGGCATTGGAACTGGTGGTTATGTTATTGAACAATTTCAGCCAGGTGTAGTAGCTACATTCAAACGCAATCCAAACTATTGGAAGGCAGGTCGAGCTCACTTCGATGAGTACGAAATCTTTGTAATAGGCGATACCACAGCACGACAAAATGCAATAATGACAGGCGCAGTTGATTCAATTAATAAAGTAGACCCAAAAACTGTTCATTTGCTCGAGCGTGTTAGCAGGCTCAATATTTTGGAAACAAAAGGTACATTGCATTACACGTTCCCGATGCGTATGGGTGTTAAACCATTTGACAACTACGATTTTCGTATGGCAATGAAACTATCTGTCGACCGCGAAGAACTTATCGAGAAGATATTAAACGGTCACGGTGCTCTTGGCAATGATCATCCAATAAACTCAACAAATCAGTACCACAACTCTGATCTTGCACAACGCTCGTACGATCCAGACAAAGCTCGCTTCCACTTAAAGAAAGCTGGTATGGAAGGTGTCACGGTTGATTTAAGCGCATCTACAGCAGCCTTTTCAGGTGCTGTAGATGCATCGATACTAATCAAAGAAACAGCAGCCAAAGCAGGCATTAATATTAATGTGGTACGGGAGCCTAAGGATGGTTATTGGTCAAACGTATGGAACAAGAAGCCATTCTGCGCCGCGTACTGGAGTGGACGTCCAACGCAAGACTGGATCTTTACTAGTGCGTTTATTGCTAGCAGTTCTTGGAACGACACCCAATGGGTTAGCGGACCAAAAGCAGATCGTTTCAATAAAAATATAATTGCAGCGCGCGCCGAACTAGACACAGCAAAACGTCGCGAACTATATTACGAATGCCAAGCGTTAGTAAACGATGACAGTGGTGCGCTGATACCAATGTTTGCCAACCACTTAAACGCGGTTAGCAATAAAATCGGGCACAGCGATCAAATTTCTGGCAGTCTTGAAAATGACGGCAACAAAAACGCTGAACGTTGGTGGTTTAAGTAAAACACCAATTAGGTAAGATCACAGTAGCGAACCTAAGCTTCCAGTAAGCTTTACAGTAACAAAGAAGTAAATTTAAAGCCCTCGCAAGAGGGCTTTTTATTGACAATCACAAAAAAGCCTGCTATATAACTATATTAGCAGGCTTTATCAGTTTATAACTAGGTATTAAGCAGTTTCTTTCTTGTAGATCTGCCATGCACCGTATGCAATTGCCGCGTATGCAGCCCATTGTATAAACGGAGTGCCGATTAACACTGCTACTCCAATTCCTATTAACCAAACACCATTCCACGATGTGCGTTCTGCCCAACGTGCTAGGAGCCATGCTTTTCCTATATCAAACATTTTATTTTCCTCTTGTCGATAATGTATTTATACACAGAAACCCTTGTTTATAAGCCCTTTGCACCGCCTGTAAGTCTTTTAACGCAGCAACCCTTGTTTATAAGCCCTTTGCACCGCTTGTAAGTCTTTTAACGCAGCAAGTGATAAATATATATGACTTTTAACAGTTTTATGCGGTTAATAACCTTTCCGCGTAGTACCTAGAACGTCAACATTTTAAAACTAAAACAAAAAAGGAGATCATTAAAATGGGTAGACCAATTAAGAAAATTTTTATAGGTGAAGCAGGAACGGGTTCCGCTGGCGGACAAGGTATTGCTTCAGTTACACTAGCTGGTACAAATAACTCAACGGGTTATACACTAGGTGCCGCATTAACTATTACTGCTCCAAACGTGCCAGATGGTACACAGGCAACAGGAACAGTTACAATTCAAGCCAACGGCAAGTTAACAGCAGGTGTAACAACATTCACCGCCGCTGGTACTGGAATTGACGGAACTGGTGGTGCTGCTCAAACAGTAGCAACTCTAACAGCAACAGGTAATACAGCAGGTACAGGCGCAGTAGTATCAATTACAAAAGACAACACTAATGGTGTAACTGATTACAGTGACATCTCGGCTGTTACAATCACTACTCCTGGTTCTGGATATGCAATTGGTGAAACAATTACTATCCTTGGAACAGTGTTTGCAGGTGGAGCAAGTGCAGCCAACGACCTAACACTAACAGTAGCAACACATGTCACTAATGGAACATTAGCAACACTTGTTGTTACAAATGCAGGTAGTGGTTATACAGCAGCACCTACAGTAACAGCAGCAACAGGCACTAAAGGTACAGCAACACTAACTGGTGTTCTTACAACAAATGGCGCAAATGTTATAGCAGCAACAGCATTTGTAACCGGCGGCGGAAACAAGAACGCTGATATTCTAGCACAAAAAGGATCAACTACTTATCGTGTTCTTACAGCAGATGGCACAGAAGAATGTACTTTAGTTGCTAAAGTTCCAAACACTGCTACAGAGATGCAAATTGCAGCTACTGATTCAGCAGGTGGAACATACTGGGTTACTAAGTTAATGAACCGTACTGTACTAATTACCAGAAATGGCGGAACTCAATTCGCTTCTGGTGCTCGTGTAAAATGGGCAGACGTTGCAGTAGTAAACGTATCAGTTAAAATTACTTACTAAGTTAGAAAGTAAACGTGATATTAAAGGAGCTCCGGCTCCTTTTTTATTTGCTATCTTGCTCTCACAAATAGACTAATAATGATAGATATAGATAAATAAAAATAGTTATAAAAAGTGTTCAAATTTTGTGCATTTATGTTCAGCAAGCGTTTTCAATTACACGTAAAACCTCGCATAGATAATGGTAGCCAGGCTACCATTTTTTATGACTTCTACTTCTGGTATATTAGGATAAATATAATAAAATAGGAATATGTAATGACAGCAGCAACAAAACAAATTAATGGCAGTTATAAAATAAGTGTTCCAGACAATGAAACTATTACATTGGATACTGGCGCCAACGGCAAGGTGTCTATAACAGGTGACTTGGAAGTATTGGGTACAGAAACAATAGTAAACAGTACCGTCACAACTATTACGGACAACATTATAACATACAACGCCGGCGACGATGTCGGTAGTACAGTAACGCTAGGTACTGCTGGTATTGAAATCCATCGTGGATCGGGCACAAAAGCAACGGTTTTATTCAGTGAAACTGGAGGAGCAAGTAGCACACCAACATGGTTAGTGGACAAAGGAGATGGAACAGCAAGAGAAGTGTTAACTAGCACTGTTTTAGGCAGCACAGCGTTGTTTAATATATCTGAAGACACAACCTCTCCGGCACTAGGTGCAAACTTAAATGTCTCGGGATTTAATTTATTTGGATCAATCAACACAGATGTTGAATTATCCGTATCTGGTTCAGGAGAAATATTAATGTCTGGCCCAGTACATTTAGCATCAGCAGTGTCATCTACACAGGCTGCTGGAGTATCTCTGGGTACAGCAGCAGACACAGGCGGCGGCACGGAAGTGCATTATAGAAACACCACGTCCACTGGTGAACTAATTAGTAAAACGAAAGCTATTGCTTTCGCAATGATATTATAGGATTAAACAATTATGGCAATAACAAACGCAACAATCAGCGCAGTAACACCCGGAACAACAGAAACAGCATTATACACTGCTTCAGGAAATGTTGCTATCACGGTTATCTATCTATGTAACACAGATTCAATAACACGAACAGTTGATATACATCTGCGACCAGCAGGAGAAACTAAAGCACTTGAAAATAAAATATATAGTGCAATATCCATTCCAGCAGGAGACACCTATACAATAGATACAGAAAAATTGGTTCTGGCAAACACAGATGTACTTTCGGCGGTGGTTGGACAAGGCAATACAGCATCGGCAGTTGTATCCACCGTGAGTGCTTTAGCAATATAACATGGGGCGTTTAAATAACAACCTAACAGAAACAATACGAAGCAAATCAGATACTCCACTTTGGATAGACAGCCCTGATGCAGCAGGTGCAATAGCAATATCAGATAACGCAGGTTCTGTTTCTATTAGCACAACCAACGGCGGGCTGCACATTAGCACAAATGGTGATGCAGACACACCTGCTGGCGGTAGCGCAGCAATAGCATTATCTGTGTCATCGGCCAAAGTAACAACATTTAACGGTACAATCGCAGCAACAGTTGGAACAACAGCAGTACCTTCCATTAACATTCCACAAGGAGCGGCACCAACGTCTCCAACCAATGGCGATATATGGGCAACTTCTTCAGGCATGTATGCCCGAGTAAACGGCACTACATATAATTTGGCAGCAGCAGTTACTGATGGTGGATTTGCTGAGCTAACAAGTCACCCAACCACATTGGCTGGATATGGAATCACAGATGCTGCTACATCAACACAAGGTACAACAGCAGATGTAGCACTTCCACTAGCAGGTGGCGCAATGACTGGCCCAATTACTACAAACTCAACATTTGCAGGAAGAAATGTTGCTTCGGATGGTGCAGCCGCACAGGCAGCACTACCAACAACGGGCGGAGCAATGACAGGTGCCATTACAACTAACAGCACGTTTGACGGAGTTGACATAGCTACCAGAGATGGTGTACTAACTTCAACAACTACTACGGCGGGTGCTGCACTACCAAAATCTGGCGGCACAATGACAGGCAACATTGCAACCGCAGGAATTTCATCTGTAACCGCAGGAACATCAAACTTTGTTGCGGGTGTAAATGCTGGTAACTCGATTCTTTCTGGTGGTAACTACAATACTGCGGTAGGAGATGAATCTGGTACCGCAATCACTACAGGTGAAGCCAACTCGTCCTATGGATATCAATCTTTAAAAACTAACAGCACAGGCAATTCCAACACCGCTTTTGGTAAAAGTTCTTTAAGTTTGAATACTACCGGAAGTTCCAATACTGCAATAGGACTAAATGCTCTGCTTAGTAATGATGAAGGTTTTAACAACACGGCCTGCGGTGTGTTCACGATGCAGCAGAACACCACAGGAGATCAGAACACGGGCTTTGGTTATGGCGCTATACAGCAAAATTCCACCTCGAATAACAACACTGGTGTAGGTTACACAACTTTAACTAATACCATAGGTGCTAATAACACAGCAATCGGTGCGACGGCAGGGAATTCTAATACATCCGGGGCAAATAATACCTTTATAGGTTATGGTGCCCAAGGTAGTGCTGCAACCATAAGTAACCAGAATGTTATTGGATACAATGTTCAGAGTGCTGGCACTAACTACACTACGATAGGTTTAAGCACTAATAAGTCATGGCTTTCTCAAGGTGCAACATCGTGGTCTGGTTCATCGGATTCCCGGTTAAAGGACAACATCACATCGTCCACCGCAGGCCTTTTATTCATTAACGACCTACGACCAGTAACCTTTGAGTGGAAAGCTAAGGGTGATGTGTCGATAGAGTTAGATAGTTATCAAGAAGACTCAATCGAAAGAGTAAATGGGTCAGATACGGTACAGCACGGTTTCATAGCACAAGAAGTCAAAGCTGCTATTGATGCTCACTCTGAGATTGGCAGTGGACATGGTATGTGGAATGAACTTGCAGATGGTACGCAAGGTGTTGCACAAGGTCAGTTAGTACCAATGTTAGTAAAAGCAATACAAGAACTTTCAAACAAAAACGATGACCTTGAAGCACGTTTAACTTCACTAGAAGGATAATACAATGAACGACTTAAATTGGTAAAGCAATTAATGAAAAGGATACAAATGAAATAAGCCTCTCGGAGGTTAAAGTATAATGCTACGAGTAGCGACTATGGCGACTAACCTCGTTGTATAAATAGTATAACAAGGAATTAGAGAATGGGACAGTTAGTAAAAAATACGTCAATAACAACCAAAGAAGGTGCTGCGGCATCTGTGTTTCTACCAGGCGGAACTACAGCTGAACGGCCTAGTAGTCCAATAGAATCACTGCTTCGTTATAACGAAACTACTAACACAATAGAATATTATAACGGTACAGCCTGGAATACAATTGCCATAAACGGATTAGTGGCCGTAACAAAAGACACATTTGCCGGCGATGCATCTGACCTAACATTCACGATGAGCAAAGCAGTAACAGCCGAAGAAGACATAGTTGTTCACGTAGGTGGATTATACCAAACTGCCAACGTAGACTACACAACTGATGGATCAACAACATTAACTTTTATTGTTGCTCCACCAAATCTGCAAGAAATAATAGTCATGCATGGATATAACACGGTAGCATAATATGGCATCAAAATTACAAGGACCAATGCTGGAAGCAAATTTATTGCGATATGGCGTTGATCTCGCAGTAGACACAGATACACTTAAAATTGACGTAACAAACAATCGCATCGGAATAAACACTGCAACTCCAGCACAGGCATTAGATGTGGTTGGAAACGCTGCAATTGGCGGCGATGTAGTATTAACTACTGGTACACCAACAATAAGTATTACCTCCAGTTCGGCTGCTGACAGCAAATCTATTATCTTTTCTAGTTCTGCAGGTTTAGAATCGTTTATAGTTCATGACGGCGGCAGCGAAAAACTACAACTAGCAACGTATACTGCTAATCACACTGATATATCATCTTCGCTAGAGATACAACAAACGGGTTCTGTTGTTATATCCACGGGCGGTGTTGATAGTAGCACTAATACCTCACATCTAACATTAAGTGAAAATGGTGCAGGCGTTAAATCTACTGTGATATCCGGTGCTGTTTTTATGGGTGACTTAAACTCCACTGCAATAACTGGTACAGCTACTGATCAACGATTACAGATTACAGACACTGAAGCTTTATTTGGAGAAGATGCAGGATACACTATTGGTAATAACAATAATACACAAGTATTAACTATCTCGGGCGACAGAACAGGTATTCTGGGTGCTAACATTCTTCTTTCCGGTGGCTCTCATGCATCTACTGCTAAGGATATGTCATTTAGATCCGCAGCCACAACATGGATGAATTGGGATGAATCAGCAGGTGAGTTAGTGATAAGCACCGGCACAGGAACAAAAACGTCCGCACTAACAATAGATTCTTCTCAGAATGCTACGTTTGCGAACGATATGATTATAAGCACAGCAACACCCGGCCTGTCTATTACATCTACACAGGCAGCAGACAATAAAACATTAACTTTCTCTAGTAGTGTTGGTGCAGAGGCTAATCTCCAACACACTGGTTCCAGTGGTAACTTTAATATTAATAATTTTGCTGCGGACGGTGCTTCTCTTGCATCAGTTATACAAATGCAAGAAGATGGTGTTGTTTTATTTCAAACTGGCGGCGTAGACAGCAACAGCGCAGACACTATTCTAACACTAAGTGGCGCAACTGGCGCACAAACATCAGTTTTTGTTGGCTCGGTAACTATACCTACATTAGTTCTTAATGGTACACTAACTGCACCTAGCATTATTGTATCAGATTTAACAACGACACGAGTACCATTTGCTACAACAAACGGCGCGTTAACAGATAACGCAAACCTTACATATGCTAGTGGATCAGGTACATTGTCTGTAACAGGCAAGTTAGTTGTAGACAACATGTCATTAGACGGTAATGATATTTCTATTACATCTGGCACAGAATTGTCGATAAACGACGGCGGTCTTGACATAGACTTTCGTGTTGAAAGTGACACAGACGCTAACTGTTTATTTGTAAACGCAGGAACAAACAACTTAGGCATCGGCACAAGCAGTCCAAATGCTCAAGCAAAATTACATGTTAATACAACAGGGTCAATGATTATACCTGTTGGCACCACTGGCAACAGGCCAGACACGCCAGCTACTGGTATGTTCCGTTGGAATACATCACTAAGTACCATGGAAATATATGATGGTTCAGCATGGACATACGGTGTCACTGTTGATCTTATCTCGGGTGGCGGCGGTACTGTGGACACGGCATCTAGCGCAAATGGCATTGAAGTTACAGGCGCTCTAATAAGCAAAGCTAGTGGAACCTCAGTGGGAACCTCAGCGGTTGTAGTAGCATCCTTTCCATTAGCAACATTTAGATCTGGCAAGTATCTTGTGCAAGTAACAAAAGGAACAACGTATGAAGTAAGCGAAGTATTAGTAGTACACAACGGCTCAGTTGCCACACAGGTGCAGTATGGTGTGACATTTACAGATGCTACCTTGGGTTCAACTAGTGCAGCAATTGTTTCTGCAAATGTAGAATTGTCATATACTGGAGTTGCTGCAGGCAACACAGTTAAAGTACAACCAATATTCTATATGGAAGTATAATTCTACTGATTTATTAAATACAGTAACAAATTAAAGCCAAACATGGGAGAATGAACTGATGGCAAACGAAAATTTTATCGCTAAGAACGGGTTAACTGTTCTAGGCACAACAACAACACAGATAGTTTTGCCAGATGGTAACTCAACTCGAAATCTTGGATCATCAACTAAGGCTTGGACCAATATGTATCTTGGAACAGGTTCTTTGTTTGTAAATGGACAAGACGCACTGACAGACAGCGGAAATACAATTATACTTCGTGCTTCTGTAAACAACGATGTTCAGGTAACAACATCAGGCAGCGGAGATGTTGAATTACTAGCATCTGGTTCTGGCACAATTAACTTAAACAGCAACATAGTGGTACTAGCAGCAAAGACCATTACTACATCCAATGCTAGCTCATTGCAAGTAGGTGTTGAGGTTGACATGAACAGTCATAAAATTACAGGCTTAACGAATCCGTCAGCAAATTCAGACGCTGTAACGTTGGCATACTTAAACACAGAATTAACAGACGGTAATACCAATGCTACGTTTAATAACTTAACAGCAACCGGTACGTTAACTGCGGATAATATCACATCCGCAACAGTAACCGTTGCTGGGGCATTAATTACGTCAGCAAGCACAACTTCGAGATCTGGATTAAACCTTCCTGAAGGCACAGCACCAACCTCGCCAGTGGACGGAGACTTGTGGGTAACAGCATCCGATGCAATTGTTCGTGTCAATGGCGTAAACGAATCAATGATATTTGGAAGTAAATCGCTTGGTGATCTAGGCGACGTTGTATCATCCGCCGTTACTGATAAATTTGCGCTAATGGCAAATGGAACAGGGTATGTCGGTCGCGAAGTAGTAATCGCTGACACTGCTGGACTACAAACAGCACTGGATGCTAGATTGCCCTTAACTGGCGGTGCAATGACGGGTGCTATTACAACCAATTCCACCTTTGATGGTGTGGATGTCGCCGCTGCAAATGTCTTAGCTACTAATGCACTTCCTAAAACAGGCGGTGCAATGACGGGTGCTATTACAACCAATTCCACCTTTGATGGTGTTGATATTGCAACTAGAGATGGCGTGCTAACGTCAACAACAACTACAGCAAACGCAGCACTGCCAAAAGCAGGCGGTGCGATGACAGGGGCTATTACAACTAACAGCACGTTTGATGGTCGCGATGTAGCGACAGATGGTACCAAATTAGATAATATAGAAGCTAGTGCCGATGTAACTGATGCAGCTAACGTAACATCCGCTGGAGCAGCAATGCTCGCTGGCGCAACATTTACTGGAGATTTGGCAACAGAAGGCAATATGCAGATTGATGGCAATCTAACAGTATCCGGTACGTCGGTTACTATTGATGTCACTAACTTAGCAGTTGCTGATAATATGATTTATCTCAACGATGGGTCAACTACTGCCCATCCGGATTTAGGAATTTCTGGCAATTACAACGATGGCACTTACGCACACGCAGGTCTCTTTAGAGATGCAACCGATGGTGTATGGAAGTTTTTTGATTCATATACTCCAGAACCAGACGCATCTGCTTTTATAAATATAGCTCATGGAACTTTTGCCCTGGCTGATCTTTCAGTAAAGGCATTAGCTCTTACCGGCGCGTTAACAACAACATCAACAATAGATGGTGTTGATATAGCCACAAGAGATGGTGTACTAACTTCAACAACAAATACAGCAACGGCCGCACTTCCAAAAGCAGGTGGTGCAATGACAGGAGCCATCACAACTAACAGCACTTTTGATGGTGTTGATATTGCTACTAGAGATGGCATACTAACTTCAACAACAACTACAGCTAATGCCGCACTTCCAAAAGCAGGTGGAACAATTACAGGAACTGCAACGCTAGGAACAAACGTTAAGCTTCAATTCCGAGACACAGGGCTCTACATTAACTCTTCGGCAAATGGACAACTTGACATTGTAGCAGACACTGAAATACAGATCGCAGCAACTACTATTGATATTAACGGTGCTGTTGCGCTCGATAGTGCGCTCACAACAACATCAACAATAGATGGTGTTGACATAGCCACTAGAGATGGCGTACTAACGTCGACAACAACTACAGCGGGTGCAGCACTTCCAAAAGCAGGTGGCGCAATGACAGGTGCTATTACAACTAACAGCACTTTTGATGGTGTTGACATAGCCACTAGAGATGGCGTTCTAACATCTGCAAACAATCTTGCAACAGCAGCACTTCCTAAAACAGGTGGCGCGATGACAGGTGCTATTACAACCAATTCTACCTTTGATGGCGTGGACATAGCCACTAGAGATGGCGTTCTAACATCTGCAAATAATCTTGCAACAGCAGCACTTCCTAAAACAGGTGGCGCGATGACAGGTGCTATTACAACTAACAGCACTTTTGATGGTGTTGATATAGCTTCCAGAAATGGCGTACTAACTTCAACAACAACTACAGCTAATGCCGCACTTCCAAAAGCAGGTGGAACAATGTCAGGTGTATTAACAATGGGCGCAGACCTAGATCCAGATGGCGATAATACACGAACTCAAGGAGCCGCTGGCACACGCTGGGCAAACATATATGCTGTAACGTTTACTGGTACAGCAACCATAGCGCAATATGCGGATTTGGCTGAAATATACGCAGCGGATTTTGATTATGCACCAGGAACTGTTGTAATGTTTGGCGGCGAAGCAGAAATAACAATGGCAACACCTGTTACTACGGCAATTGCTGGAATTATATCAACAAACCCAGCTTTCTTAATGAATTCCGAAGCGGACGGCATTCCTGTGGCATTGCGTGGCCGCGTTCCTTGTCAGGTATATGGACCAATTAGAAAAGGAGATTTGTTAGTAGCAGGAGAAAACGGCAAAGCAATAGCACATTCGTTAAAAAACCCAAATGCAAATGCAGTATTGGGTAGAGCATTACAAAATCATGCCGAAGGAGAAGGCATCATAGAAGTAGTTGTGAGTTAGATAGATAAATATACATAATAATAAGGGTTAAAACATGAAGATAGGAGAACTACT
>Ga0307986_10002406_pt1 | contig 13459 bp, 15 predicted proteins | sample EllFjometageno82_FD_203170 | JGI IMG/M metagenome (GOLD analysis project Ga0307986, IMG submission 203170) | Marine microbial communities from Ellis Fjord, Antarctic Ocean - #82 | ecosystem: Environmental > Aquatic > Marine > Unclassified | place: Southern Ocean | collected 2014-10-09
GCCAGTTAAGGAAAAACCGAGAGGTTCAAGCTTAACGGGCAGAAAGGTGAGAAAAGTAGCGCTTTTCATTTTCACCGACTGGCTTGGCGGTAGCGCCTAAAACGACGAGCCAAACTTAAGAATTGAGGGGTGTAAAAACCTCCAATTCTTTGGGTTTAAACACCAGACTTCAATATTCCTTTTCATCCTATTTTACTACTGCTAAACATTTCCTCAAAATTAAATTATTATAAATGCAAAAAAAAATTTCAAGTATAGAATTGGTAAGATTTTTTGCAGCACTGTCCGTTGTACTGTTTCATTATAATATTTGCTTCAATCAAGGGAACGTATTATCTACAGAGCTTCTTCCTTTAAGCACCTATTTTAACTACCTATATAGGTATGGTTATTACGGTGTAGATATTTTCTTTATTATTTCTGGATTTGTTTTTTCAAGTGTATATCTTAATTCAAAAGCAACAATTAGTGCTAAATCTTTTTTTATTAAAAGATTCGCTAGACTTTACCCGCTTCATTTAGCAACATTAATAATTTTAATATTAATCGGTCTTTTGGATTTTAATTTTTTTGAAAAATATCATAATGACAATCAAGTTTACACTGATTTTTATCATTTTTTTTTACAATTTTTTTTTATTTCTTTTTGGGGTTTTGAAGATGGGTTTTCCTTTAACGCACCTAGCTGGTCTATCTCAATAGAAATAGGAATATATATATTTTTTTTCTTTTTAATCAATCTTCTAAAAGTTTTTAAAATAAAACTTGCGCTATTAATTATAATTTTTTGTTTTATCCTAACAAAGTTAAAAAATATTGATTTTATATTTGATCAATATTTGACCCTTTTTTTTATGGGTGTAATTATTTATCAAATTCCAAAATTTAAAAATTCAATACCATTAATTTTAATGGCACTATTTGCTATCATCTTTTCATTTATTGGTAATTTTAAGATACTTTTATTCTGCCCCGCATTGCTAATATTAATTTTAATACTAGAAAACCTTATTCAAAAAAATAATTTTCAAAATATATTTAATTTTTTAGGAAACATGAGTTATTCAATATATTTAATACACTATCCTTTAATTTTTTTCTTTTTAATGCTTGAGAATAAAGAAATAATGCCCAGTAGTTACTATTACAACTTTAGTTTCACGTTTTTCTTTTTGGCTCTCTTGTTTTCACTTTCTTTATTTTCTTTTAAATTTTTTGAAAATCCAATAAATAAAAAAATTAGATCTAAATTTTTATAAATAATTTTTTTTCCACAAAAGGTTTGTCAATAGATAAAAAAGAATCACACCAATAAAATAGTTCCATTCCAAACCATGTTTAAAATGTACATTACCCGAGGTAATTAAGAATGGGATACTAAAAATTGCAACAGTTATTAAAATAAAAACAAGAAGTATTTTTAATTTTAAAATAAAGAGGTTAAAATAATTATTTAATCTATCTTTCAATTTATAAAAATTTACAACCAACATAGTCTGAGCTATTATTTCAAATATTATAAAACTTACCAATACAACTCTTCTTAAAAATTTAAAGATTTTTATATCTGTTTCAACTCCAAGCAACATGGAATGAATCAGTAAAAAAAAAGCGGACATAACACCAAAAATAGCGAAGGCATTTTTTTTATTTTCAGTATTTTTAAAATAGTTTATTAGAAGGTTGTTTTTATACCAGTAAAAACAAAGCAGAATTGAAGTTATAGCCATGCCTGGTTTAAAAACTAAATATTGAGGAAAGGTTCTTGAAGCTCTACTGATGGATAAACTTCCATCTAGGTAAGGTATTGTGAATCCAGACATCCCTATGAAGTCGACTTTGAAGATTGTGTTTTCGAAAAAATGATAGTTAACAGATATAAACAGGCAAGTGTTCACTACGAACAAAGGGATTAGAAAGATCCAAAGACTTAAGGATTTAATTCTAGATATTTCTTTCACTGTTATACTAAAGATTATTTTTTCTTGTTTCTTTTTCTAGCTCTTCTTTTTTTTGAACCAATTTTTCTTCTGCCTCTATGTTTCTTAGGATACCCCATAATTTAGCCTTTTTTATACTCTTAGTTGTTAAAAATCTATATAATGTTAAAACTATCGATTAATTATACTTAAATTATGAAAAAGTCCATAAGTACGCTTTTAAAACATAGTTCTTTTAGCAAAATAAATCGTTCTGCAAATCCAGCTGTAGTTCGGGCATCAACCATCTTGTTTGAATCCATGCAAGAATTAGCATCTCATGAAAAAAAAATATCAAAGAACAGGCCAATCACTCATTATGCCTACGGAAGATACGGGAGTCAAACAACCATCGAACTTCAAAATATTGTTAAAGAACTTGAACGGGCTCATCATGTTTTTTTACATTCTACAGGTTTTGGGTCTGTATCGTTAGCTTTTATGGCCTTATGCAAATCAGGAGATGAGGTTTTAGTAGGTGACAATGTTTATTACCCAACCAGGGAAATAACAGAGAAATTATTACCTAAATATAATATTAAAACTAAGTACTACGATCCTAACAACATTAAGGATTTGCAAAGTAAAATTACAAAACAAACAAAATTAATCTTTGTAGAAAACCCAGGTAGCATAACCTTTGAATTTCAAGACCTTAAAGAGATTGTCAAACTAGGAAAAAGAAATAATATCACTACAGTGATGGATAATACTTGGGGCACACCATTATACTTTAAGCCACTTTCACTTGGATTTGATGCCTCTATTTCTTCCGCAACTAAGTATTTATCTGGACACTCTGATGCCATGGGTGGAACGTTAGCAGTTAATAAAAAAACTTATAATAAAGTAAAATTTTGTGACAAACTCTTAGGCAGTAGATTATCTGCAGATGAAGCTTATTTAATTATAAGAGGAGCTAGAACTTTAGATATAAGACTTAAAGCTCATAGTGAAAATACAAAAAAAATAGTTAATTTTTTAAAAAAACAAAAAAATATTAAAGAAGTTTTATACCCACATAAACTAGGTTCTAAAAACTATAAGATGTGGAAAAAATATTACTCTGGTGCTACAGGGCTTCTTTCGATTGTTATAAAAACTAAAAGCAAAGCATCTGTTTTAAAATTTGTAAACAAACTGGAATTATTCGGTATTGGATATAGCTGGGGAGGGTTTGAGAGTTTAGCCATTTATCACGACATATCTAAAAGTAGAAATTTTTATGATCTCAGAAAAGATGAACACATAGTTCGAATACATGTTGGCTTAGAAGATCCTCAAGATTTAATAGCTGACTTAAAAAGTTCTTTAAAAAACATTAGATAGACAATTTAAGCTGTTCTTAAAACTGGCTTTTCATCAATAGGTAGATGAATAAAACCTGCAAACACTGATAATAATACAGATAGGTACCAGGCATAATCATAACTACCATAAGTATCAAAAAAATACCCACCTAAATAAGCTCCTAAGAAAGAACCAACTTGATGACTGAAAAATACAATTCCAAAAAGTGTTCCTAAATATTTTGTACCAAATATTTGCGCCACTATTCCATTTGTTGGAGGAATAGTTGCTAACCACAAGATTCCAAACAAAACCCCAAAAGCTAGTGCAGTGAATATAGAGGATGGTAAAAATAAAAATAAAATAAGGATTACACCACGAGAAAAGTAAAGAATACTTAATAGAATTTTTTTACTATATTTTGAGGCTAGAAAGCCCATTCCTATTGTTCCAAAAATATTAAAAAAACCAATTAAGGCTAAAATTGCAGCAGCAGTCCATTCTGGTAAACCTTTTTGTTGAATATAACCAGGTATATGAGTTGCAACTAAAGTAATCTGGAAACCACAAACAAAAAAACCAGCAACTAAAAGCATATAACCTTTATGCTTAAAAGCTTCGCTTAAAGCTTTTGAAGTAGTTTGATTTCTTGTAAAAGAATTATGTGTTGTGTCTACATATTCTTTCTTGAATAGAAACAGAGAACAAACAGCTGCAAAGATTAAAAAATACATAAAATACTGAACAGTATTTTGCCAACCATAAGTATCATTAGAAAATTTTGTAAATAGCGGCATAATAAAAAAACCAATTGACGCAGATCCAGTTACTATACCTACAGATATTGTTCTATTTTTATCTGAAAAATATTTTCCTACTGCTGCCACAGGAACAGAGACTGCCGTACCACCAAGCGCTGTTCCAATTATAACCCCCATGCTTATTAGAAAAACTGAATTAGAAGCAGGTTGAGTTAAGACAATCCATGAACCAATAATATAAAATATAAATGCAATAAACGCCGCTTTATTAGATCCATATTTATCCGCAACCATTCCAAACAGAGGTGATGTGATGCCCCAAAAAAGCATTTGTACACCAATCGCTAATCCAAATTGAGTTCTGTTTATTCCTAAATCATTTTCGAAAAATTGAAAAAATAAACCCCATGTTTGTCTTACACCCATCGACACAAGTACTACTAAACTTGCAGCGACCAGAACTATTACAGATTTTCTATTTTCAAAAAATTTTTCTTTCATTCAAATTATATTTTTGCCTTTTTTTACATTATTTACAATCTTATTCACAAATACAGCTAATAGTTGTACGTATTTTAATTGAATGTTCTATACTAATTATAATAAACATAATTAACCAAGGAGATTAAATGTTTTCAAAAAAATTAAACAAAAAATTAGACAAGTATCATTTATTAAAACACCCTTTCTATAAATCCTGGAATGAAGGAAAATTAACAAGAGAAATTATTAAGGATTATGCGGAACAATATTATCAACATGTAAAAGCATTTCCCAGATATATTAGTGCAACACATTCTTTGTGTGAAGACATTGAAAAAAGAAAAATATTATTAGAGAACTTGAATGATGAAGAAAATAGAGATGCAGATCATCCAAAACTTTGGAAAAATTTTGCACTAGCAATGGGTGCTGATGCAAAAAAGATTGAAGAAGTTAAAGCCGATCAATTCACCAAAGACTTAATTGATAATTTCTTTAAAAATGGAAGATCATCCTATGCGGAAGGTCTTGCGTCCCTATATACTTATGAGAGACAAATTCCTGAAATAGCTGAAACAAAAATACAAGGACTTAAAAAATTTTATGGAGTTAACTCAAAAGATGGGCTTGAATTTTTTGAAGCACATAAGAAAGCTGATGTTTACCACAGAGAAGAATGCGAGATACTATTAGATTGTCTTTCTGAGCAAGAGCAAGAAAAAGCTGAAAAAGCAGCTCTATCTACAGCAAAGTATCTTTGGAATTTTTTAAGCGGAATGTCATCAAAACACAATATGCGGGTTGCTGCATAATTAATCTAAGCTTAAAACACTAGCTGGATCAAGTTTTACGTCAAACCAGTTGAGCCTTATGTCTAGGTGAGCACCGGTCGATCTACCTGTCTTACCCACCGTACCTATAACGGCACCTTGCTTGACCATCTGTCCTTTCTTTACCTGCACATCTTTCATATGCATGTAGAGGGTGCTGACACCGTGACCATGATCAAAAATAATTGTACCACCTGTATAATATAAATTTTTCTTTGAAAGTGTTACCACTCCATCTAACATTGCTTTTATTTTTGTGCCCTCTTTTGCAGCGAAGTCTAGTCCGTAATGAGGTGATTTAGAGATTCCATTTAATATTCTTTGACTGCCATACACTCCTGTAATGATGGTATTTTCAATAGGAATATTAAATTTGTTGCTAAAAAAATTTAAATCACTATTTATTGCCCTAGCTTCACCAATTAGTTTGTTATCATCTTTAATTCTTTTATAGACCTCTTTCGGGGGCGTTACCTGTTTTGACGGTAAACCATTTATTTTTTGTATTTTATATTTTTTTTTAAAAACTTTTTTTATAATATCTTTAGAAACACCGTTTTTAATAACCTTAATAAGAACATCATTTTTTCTATCTTTACTCAAGCCATAAGCAAAATAGCCTCGATTAGAAATTTTAATTTTTTTTTTGTCTATAAAAATTTTTGCGTGAGGATCAGTTTTTCCAATAATCAGATTTCCTTGAAAAAAATCACCTCTTAATTCAATCGCATGTAGAGAGTTTAGATTAAGAAATATAATTATTAAGTAAAATAATTTTGCCATCTTTATTGCTATATACACTTATTTTATGGATATATGTATTATAAGTAAATAATATCTTTAATTCTAAAAATAAAGCTATTATAAATCAACAATAATAAATGGCGGGGTAGCTCAGTCGGTTAGAGCGCAGGACTCATAAGCCTGAGGTCAGTGGTTCGATTCCACTTCCCGCTACCAGTTTATAAATTGTGATTAAAATATATTCAAAATAAAAAATAATAAAATGAAACCTAAATACATATACTTATTTAAAAGACTTCTTTATTTTATATACGGAGAAAAATTTTATAAAAGATTGCCATATGACTGGAAGATATACCCCTCCAGAACAGAAATAATAAAAAAAATAATAAGTTATAAAAAATATAAAACTTACCTTGAAATTGGTTGTGATTTAGATGAAAATTTTTTAAAGATAGATTTAACAGATAAAATAGGAGTAGATCCAAAATCTGGAGGAACACATCGTATGACAAGTGATAAATTTTTTGCAAATAATAAAAAAAAATTTGATTTTATATACATAGATGGTCTTCATACTTACGAACAAACAATTAATGACATTAAAAATTCTTTAGATTATTTGAATGAAGACGGTATTATTCTTCTACATGACTGCTTACCTAAAAAAATTTGGAATCAAATAGTGCCGAGAATTTACGGTCATTGGAACGGCGATGTTTGGAAAGCAATAGTAGAAACAAGAACAAAGAAAAACTTAGATACACTTACTATTATAGCCGATCATGGTTTGGGATTAATTAGAAAGAGAAAAAATTCAAATATTCTAAAAGATCAAATTATTAATTTTAAAAAATTAAAGTTTGCCGACTATTATAAAAAACATCAAGATTATATGAATCCAGTTCATTACAAAGATTTGTTTAAATTTATTTAACTAGTTTTGAAGCTTGTTATTTACTTGTGTTGATTTTTTAATATATTGAGAACAAAAGCTAATATTTTCTAACATGGTTTAAATAAATGCAAAATCTACAAATATATTGTTTGTCATTATCTGCCTCACATTTAAATCTTATAAAAGATCTTAAGTATTTACCCGTTGGTCTTGGCGGTAGTTTCTTTGAAGACGAATGGCTTAAGGACGACACATACGAAAACATAGCATCAAAAAATCCTTTTTATGGTGAATATACTTTTCATTATTGGTTGTGGAAAAATAATAAAATAAATTTTCCTGGATGGATTGGTTTTTGCCAATACCGGAAGTTTTGGATAAAAGATTTTGAAAAAAATAAAATTAATAATTTTACAGATTTAAAAAATAATATTTTGTTAAATATTCCCAAGCATATAGAAGGATATGAAAGTATTATAGGGCAAGACTTATTTATTAATGATTTTAAGTTTTCTAAATTTTTTAAAAAAAATTTTAAATCAATGATTTTAAATCCCACTTTATTTTTTAATAAAAATAAAAGAACTATTAAGTTTCATTTTGACATGATGCATGGTGCTGGAAATTTAGACAGGGCAATTCAATTACTTCCACTGAGAGACAAGTTAGACTTCACAGACTTCGTTAATACTGAGGTCTCTTTTAGCCCTCATAATATGTTCATATGTAAAAATAAAAAAATACTTTTTAGTTATTATGAATCCCTTTTCCCGTGGCTCAAAGATTGCGAAAAAATATTTGGTTTTGAAGGTTTGAATAGCTATGGTTTAAAAAGAATCTATGGTTTTCTAGCTGAAAGATACATGTCATATTGGTTTAAAAAATATACAAAATTTAAAATACTGCCTATTAAGTTTCAAGATTTGAGTGATTTTTTATAAATTTTTATAATTTTTTGTAAAATCTTTAAACGTTCCAAGTGCACTATCTTTTTTTGAAATTAAAGGAGATTTACTAGGCCATTTAACCTTTAGTTTTGCATCTAAAAGATTTAATCCGTCTTCATATTTTGGACGGTAGTAATCCGTTAATTTATAGTAAATAATATTTTCTTTTTCATAGCTATAGTAGCCATGAGCAAAACCTTCAGGAATATATAAACTTAAGTTATTTTTTTCTGAGAGGACAATTTTAAAAGTATCACCAAATGTTTTAGATTGTTTTCTGAGGTCAATTACGCAATCTAAAATTTTTCCCTTTAAAACATTTACATATTTTGCTTGTTGAAATTTGTGTTGAAAGTGAAAACCTCTCAATGCATTTTTTCTTGAAGTTGTGCAATATTCATAATTAAAATTTTTATTTTTTAGAATTTTTGCGTTGAAGGTAACTCTCAATGAACCTCTTTTGTCTTTATAGGAATTCTGCTTGATAACCTTGAGCCCTTTAAATTTTGTATCAATTATTTTCATTTTATAACTTTATATAGCTTCTTTAAATTCATGTTTTGTTTTAGAGGAAACTCTCCATTAGAAAATATTTTTTTTATATTTACTTTATCTTTTTTTATAAAGTTATAGATTGTCTGTGACTTGCCACCAATATTGTAAATACCTTTTTTATTTATTAGTTTTAAAAAAATTTTTGCTAAATCTTCCTGGTAAATAAAATTACTTTTTACATTTACGAAAGCACTTTTATGAATAAAAGGCTTTTCTGTCATGCAAACTCTAAGTATTAGTGAATTATCATACATCTGAACAGCGGATTCACCTCCTAATTTAGACCAGCCATAGTTATTCCAAGGTAGTAAGGCATCAGTTTCCTTGTAGTCTCCTTTTTTTCCGGGATAAATGTAACTTGTGGAAAAATATATAATTTTAATTTTGAATTTTATGCAAGCACTTACTAAATTAGCAGTCCCAACTATGTTTAAGTTTATGCTCTTGGATATATTGGTTTCATGTAAGTCCATTGGCCTAGATAAGCCAGCGAGGTGAAGCACTTGTTCGGGCCTATATTTTTTTATAGCCGCTGCTATAGAGTCGTGGCTTAATATATCTAATTCTTTTTTTTCTAAATAGATAAATTTTATACCTGTCTTTATCTTTTTAAGCTTAAGAGCAAATCTTCCTTTACCACCTGTTACTAAAATTCTTTTCATTATTTTTTTACTATCAGACTTAAATATTTTGAATATTCACAATTTCCATAAAATCTTATTGAGCTATCTATATTTTTTTTGCTTATCCATTTATTATTAAAAGCCACTTCCTCGATGCATCCAATTTTAAATCCCTGTCTACTCTCTATAGCTGCAACAAAATTCGAAGTATTATTAAAATCTGAAATTGAACCTGTATCTAACCAGGCACCACCCCTCCCAATAATTTCTGCACTTAATTGATTTTTACTTTTGTATTTATTCAACAAGTCAACAATCTCAATTTCCTTCCTTTTAGACGGTTTTAATGATTTGCTATATTCTACTACTTTATTGTCAAAAAAATAAAGACCCGTAACAGCTAAGTTGGATTTAGTTTTTTTAGGTTTTTCAACAATTTTAATAATTTTATTTTTTTTATCAGTTGTTGCAACGCCATATAAAGATGGTTTTTTTACTGGGTACAAAAAAACTTTTGCACCTTTTGAAAGTTTAGTACATTGAAAGAGTTTTTTTGTTAAACTTTGACCGAAAAAAAAGTTATCTCCAAGAATTAGTGCTACAGAACTGTTACCTATAAATTTTTCACCAACTATAAAAGCATCAGGTAAGCCCTTAGGTTTTTCTTGCTCTACATAAGTAATTTTAATTCCCAAGTTATTCCCGTTGGGTAAAATTTTTTTAAATTGACCAACTTGGCCCTTATTTACAACTATTAAAATATCCTTAATTTTGGCTAACATAAGTATAGAAAGTGGGTAAAAAAAAAGTGGTTTGTCATATAGAGGAAGTAGCTGTTTGTTTACAGCTTTAGTTACCGGACTCATTCTAGATCCCGTGCCACCAGCAAGAATTATACCTTTCTTAATCATGTTTTTAATCCAATCCTATTTGTGTGATCTTTTTTTGATATAGATTTAAAATATTTAATATTGTTAATATACCAATCGATTGTTTTTGTCAGGCCAACTTCAATTTTTGTAGATGCTTTCCATTTTAATTTATTTTTTATTTTTTTAGAGCTTAAAGCGTATCTTAGGTCATGACCCGGCCTATCTTTTACAAATTTGATTTTAACCTTACTGTTAATTTTATATAATTTATTTTTCATTATTTTAAGTATCAATTTTGTTAATTCTATATTCGTTAAATCAGATCCACTACCTATATTGTAATTTTCTCCTATTTTACCTTTTATTGATAGTAGCTCTAGAGCTCTACAATGATCTTCAACATATATCCATTCTCTTGAGTTTAATCCCTTGCCGTATATTGGTAGCGGTTTATTATTTAAAATATTAAAAATTAATTTAGGAACTAGTTTTTCAGGAAATTGTTTTGGGCCATAATTATTTGAACAATTAGAAATAATAGCAGGCAAGTTGTAAGTCCTTATGTATGATTTTACCAAGTGATCTGCACTAGCTTTAGATGCCGCATATGGTGAGCTAGGCTTATATGGAAAACTCTCGTCAGCTCTTTTAGATTTGTTCTTAATATCTCCATACACTTCATCTGTTGAAATATGGATTAGTTTAATTTTTTTTTTTGATTTCTTATTGTAAAATCTTATCGATTCTAAAAGATTAAACACGCCGTAAATGTTGCTGTGTATAAAAGGTTTTGGTTTGTCAATAGATCTATCCACATGTGTTTCGGCTGCTAAATTAAAAACAATCGATGGTTTGTATTTCTTAAGTGTTTTATCAATAATATTTTTATTGTTAATATCAGACCTAACAAAAATGTAGTTAGTTTTATCAACATCGTTCAAATTAAATATATTTCCAGAGTAGGATAATTTATCAATATTTATAACAAAATATTTTCTATTTAAAAAATATTTCACCAAATTACTGCCTATAAAGCCAGAACCTCCTGTTATGATAATTTTTTTCATTCTAAATAAATAGATTATAGTAGTTTTTAATATTAAATTACAAAAAGAAATATTTGTAAAAATAAATAATGTTTAAATAATGACCAATAAAGATCTTACAGTTATCATTACAACGTTTAAAAGTGAAGACAAAATAGAAAATTGTTTAAATTCTATAGATTCGAACGTTAAAATAATCGTTGTAGAAAATTCAAATAACAAAAAATTTCAAAATTATATTGAAAATAGATATAAAAATGCCGAATGTATACTAACCAAAGAAAATCTTGGTTATGGTAGAGCAAATAATATTGCTCTAAAAAAAGTAAAAACTAGATATTCTTTAATTCTTAATCCAGACACGACCTTAAGTAAAAATAGCTTAAATAATTTTTTTTCCTTTGCGGAGTTAGTAAAAAATTTTGCAATTGTTGCGCCAGATCAAAATGAATCGGAGGTAAAAAATAATAAGTTCAAGGAACCAAGAATAAAAGAAGTTGAACAGGTAAAGGGTTTTGCCATGTTTCTAAATATGGAAAAATTTTCTAAAATAGGTTTTTTTGATGAGAATTTTTTTTTATACCTAGAGGAAATAGACTTATGTAAAAGAATAAAAAAAATAAATGAAAAAATATATATTGAGCCTAAGATAAAAGTATTTCATCATGGAGGCAGCTCAGTTAATAAAATATTTTTTGACGAAATTGAGCTAACACGAAACTGGCATTGGATGTGGTCATTATTCTACTTCAATAAAAAGCACCATAATTTTTTATCTGCATTAATTTTAGTATTTCCTAAATTAACATCTTCTTTGCTTAAAATAATTTTTTATAGTTTTTATCCAAAAAGTAAAAAAAAAGATATTTACAAAAAAAGACTAAGTGGACTTACAAACTCTATATTTGGAAAATCTTCCTGGTATAGACCAACTTTAGATTGATTTGTTATACTTATAAATATAATAAAAGTTAAATGACAATATCAAAAAAAACTATAATTGTGACTGGTGGAGCTGGATTTGTAGGTTCCAATTTAATTAGTTTATTAATTATTAAAACTAATTTTAAAATTATAAGCATAGATAATTACACTTCTGGTACAAAAAAAAATCATATCAAAAATAACAGAATTAAATATATTAACGGAAATACTAAAGACATATTTCAACTATTTAAAGATCCAAAAAAAATTCATTCTATTTTTCATTTTGGAGAGTTTGCAAGAATTTATCAAAGCTTTCTTAAAATGAACGACTGTATAGATTCTAATTCAATAGGCTCTAATGCTGTATTTAATTTTTGTTTAAAAAATAAGATAAAACTTATTTATTCAGCCACATCCGCAACACTTGGCAATAATGGTGTAGACAAAAATTTATCACCTTATGCTTTTACAAAAGCTAAAAACTTAGAGTTTCTTGAAAATTTAAAAAAATGGTTTAATTTTAAATTTGAAATAATTTATTTTTATAATGTGTATGGCCCAAATCAAATAAAAAAAGGTCACATGTCAACTGTTATAGGAATTTTTGAAAATTTGTATAAATTAAAAAAAGCTTTAACAATTGTTAGGCCAGGATCTCAGAGTAGAAGGTTTACCCATGTTTCCGATACAGTTGGGATTTGTTATATAGCTTGGAAAAAAAATTTAAACAGACACTATAGTATTTCAAATAAAAAATCATACTCGATAGTTGATGTTGCTAAAATGTTTAAAGGAAAGATAAAATTTTTACCTCCAAGAAAAGGAGAAAGATATACATCTGCGTTGACAAGCAAAAATCTTTCTAACAAAGTTTATAAATATTTTGGTAAAGTTGATCTCAAAGAATACATCAAAGACTTTCTAAGTAAAAATTCTTAATGTCCAGGAAATTCAATTAGGCTTTCAGTAAAATAAGACTTATTTTTTAGTAATTTATTTCCTGGTAAGTCAAATAGGTTAATTAAAAAAATAAACCCAGCAACAACTCCACCAGATATTTCAACTAATTTACCAGCCGCCTCTGCCGTTCCGCCTGTTGCAATAAGATCATCTATTATTAAAATTTTTTCTCCTTTATTGATAGAGTTTTTATGTACTTCTATTGTAGCTTCTCCATACTCAAGTTGAAAATCTATAGAATACCTGTCTGCAGGTAGCTTATTTTTTTTTCTAAGTAAAATTAAAGGTTTATTTGTCAGGTAAGAAACAGTTGAGGCAAAAATGAAGCCCCTAGATTCAATTGCTGAAACTTTATCAAATTCAATTTTTTTTGATATTTCTATAATTTTATCAATTGCATAATTAAAAGCATAAGGGGTTTCGATCAAAGTAGTTATATCTCTAAATAAAATTCCTTTTTTAGGATAATCTGGGATTGATCTGATATGTTTTTTTAAATCCATGCTTCATTAATTACTACAATTTTGATATTAAAAATACAATG
>Ga0307986_10002407_pt1 | contig 13458 bp, 13 predicted proteins | sample EllFjometageno82_FD_203170 | JGI IMG/M metagenome (GOLD analysis project Ga0307986, IMG submission 203170) | Marine microbial communities from Ellis Fjord, Antarctic Ocean - #82 | ecosystem: Environmental > Aquatic > Marine > Unclassified | place: Southern Ocean | collected 2014-10-09
ATCCATTTATTATTATGTTAACTGTCCCTCTTGCTTTATTTGGAGGATTAGTTTTTATCTTATTCTTAAATAGTTCCATTAATATTTTTTCACAAATAGCACTTGTCATACTCATTGGTATATCTACCAAAAATAGTATTTTAATAGTTGATTATGCAAATCAGCTCAGAACAGCTGGAAAAAATATTGAAATATCAATTAAAGAAGCCTGTCAGTTAAGGTTTAGACCTATAATGATGACCTCTATAAGTACCATGATTGCCATGATGCCTCTTGTTATAGGCAACATAGGCCCTGGCGCTGGTGAATCATCTCGATTAGCTATTGGCGCTACTATTCTAGGTGGAATGATTATATCTACTCTCTTTACACTGTATGTAACTCCAACAATGTATTTGGTTCTAGCAAAAAATACTAAAAGAATTGATGCTGTAGATATTGAGTTAAAAAAACAACTTCGTTAAAAAATAATATATTTATTTTTATTTAATCTTTTTTGACACTTTCTTAATTGGGATTTATATTTGTCTGCTTGGTTCTTAACTTTTTTCGCTAGTCCTATTACTTTTGGATTATTCTTGTAATTTTTATATGCCCCCCACCCTTCGTGATAAGCAATATATTGTCTAAAAACATCCTTCTTTGAAATTTTTAAAATAGACTCTGTTTTGTCTGTATACCAACCAATAAAGTCCACACTATCTTTGAATCTCGCTCTTGTAGCCAATTTATTTCCTGTTTCATTTTTATATTGTTCCCAAGTCCCTTTTACAGCTTGTGAATATCCAAAAGAACTTGAAGGTCGTTTAAAGGGTATGACCTTAAACAACTTTCGTCTTGGGGGTTTTGCCAACCAATCAAAATCAGATTCCATCTTAATAATCGCCAACTGAACATAAATTGGTGTACCCCATTTTTTTTCAGTGTTTTTAACATGCTTGTACCAAAGGTATCGTTCGTTGAAAATCGAGCAACCATCCGACGTATTCTGAGGTATAGAAGAGCATGCTGAAATTGAAATAAGTATTGAAATTAAAAAAATATTTATAAATTTAAGCATATCTATTTTTAACCTTATAAATGGCAATTACAATTATAAGGCCAGCAATATTTCCAAATAAATCACTCCACTCGAATCCTCTGTTTGGAATGATTAGGTGAAATAACTCTAAAATAATTGATAATAAAAATAGATATGTTGTTAAGAATTTTATTTTTTTTGTATTTCGATAAGCAAAAATTCCTAAAACTGAGAGAATAATAAAAACATAAAAATGATTAGAAGAAATCCAATAATTAGAAGAAATCGTAAAGTTTGGGGTTATTTGAGGTTGGATATGGCAATTATTATATATGTAACAACCAAATATACTTCCTGGATATAAATAAAATATTATTAATATTAGGTTAATTGAATGAAACACTAAAATTGAAAGTTTATTTATAATTTTCATAATAATTTTATTTATTTTATCATTTTTATCAGTTATCAAAATATAACATATGCCACATTTAATTCTAGTTAGACATGGACAAAGTGAATGGAATCTTGAAAAAAGATTTACAGGTTGGGTTGATGTTGATCTTACCGGACAAGGTAAATTGGAGGCTTGCAAGTCAGGTGAGCACATTAAAGAGCTAAAACTAAACATAGATCATTTTTTTTCATCTTTTCAGCTAAGGGCAATTAACACTCTAAAACTCATTCAAGATACTTTAAGAGATGACAAGGAGCCTATAAGGGCGTGGCAGCTAAATGAGAGACATTATGGAGCGTTAACCGGTTTAAATAAAGATGAAATGAAGAAAAAATATGGTGAAAATAAAATCCATGAACTTAGAAGATCTTGGGACATAAAGCCTAACTCTCTAAGTAGGAATAATCCATACCACCCATTAAATATTGAGATTTATAAAAAAATTCCTACAGAAAAAATTCCAGATACAGAGTCACTTAAGGATACATATGAAAGAGTAATGGAATACTATAATTCTGATATTAAAAATAAATTAATTGATAATAAAAATATTGTGATTTCAGCTCACGGAAATTCAATTAGAGCATTATGCAAATTCTTGTTTAAGCTAGATGATAAAAAAATATCTTTACTTGAAATACCAACTGGAAATCCCCTTCTAATTAATCTTAATTTAAGTCAAAAAATTATTGAATGTAAATACCTAGATAAAGATAGAGCCAAAGATTTACTTGTTTTTTAATAATTTTTTATAGGTCTCAAGGTTAGTTAGGTGATAGAAATTTTCTAAACTTTCGTAACCATATAACTTGTTCTTACTAATTAATTCATTCCAAATATCAGATATTGAAAAATCTCTAACTGAATATGATTTAAATAAGTCTTTGTTAATTATTTGACACCCAGTATAAATTAGATCATTTTCACCATCTTTTTTTATTTTATTTTCTAAAAGATTAAAATCACCTTTTAATTTTTTATCAAAACTAATATTTTTGTTAACTAGTAAAAGTATATTTTTAATTTGATTTGAAAAATAAAATTTTTTCATATCTTGTATGCTTTCAATATAGTTTTTATTCCATAAAGTATCAGGGTTTAATGTTAGAAAATCTGAGTCATTTGAAGAATTCATCATATTTAAAATTCCTCCGCCTGTATTTAAGATTTTCTTTCCATCGTCAATTATTTTAATATCTAAATCAAAATTGTTTAGTTTAATAAAATCTTTAATTTTTTCTTTTAAATAGAATGTGTTTATTATTACTTTTTCTATTTTTAAAGATTTAATTAGATTTATACAATTTTCTAGCAATGTAATTTCATCAACTTTTAAAAGTGGTTTTGGCTCTGTTAATGTTAGAGGGTTTAATCTCTTTCCATAACCAGCACACAAAATTAATGCAGTTTCGATTTTCACTTGAGATTCCTTATTTTTTTTGAAAAATTAAGATCTAGAGTTCTTTTAAGTCCGTCAAATATGTGATTATTGTTAATTCTCGTCTCTATTAATTTCCACGCGTAGGGTATTAATTTTAAATATTTCTTCTTTTTGTCTCTTGCTGCAAGTCTTGAAAAAATTCCAATTATCTTCATATTTCTTATCACTGATAATATTTCAAAATCATTCAATAAAATATCTTTATTAATTTTTTTTTGGTTCAATTTTAAATAATAATTGTAAATAGTGTCTTTTAATTTTTTATCTAATTTAAACCTAACATCATCAATTAAAGATGCTAAATCATATGCCCTATTACCTATTAACGCGTCCTGCGTATCGATAGTTGCTAGTTCTTTTTTATATTTCATTAAATTTGATACGTGAAAATCTCGATGGACTAAAGTGTCATTTTTTAACTTAATATTTGATAGTAAAAATTTTATCTGTGTGTTTATTTCAATATTTAACAGTGATAATTTTTTTTTAGATATATTCTTTTTTGCATACCAGTCAGAAAATATTTTAGCTTCTTTAAATAGTTTGTTATGCTCATAAATCGGAATTTTGTAATTTTTTCCATTAAAATTTTTAATTTTTTTTTGTTTAATTTTTTGAATCTTACAAAGTAAATCAACAGATTTTTTGTATAAGTTAACCTTATTACTTCCACTTTTTTTTAATAGTTTAAATATTGTATCATCACCAAAATCTTCAATTTCTATAAAATTTTTTTTGTAATTCTCTTTATATAGTTTTGGTGCTTTAATTTTATTTTCAATCAACAAACTATTTATAGCATCATATATTAATAGATTTTTTTCTTTTTCTTTCTTCGCATAAACTATAATTGAATTTTTTTTATTATCTGTTTTCCTATAAAAAGATCTGAAAGATGCGTCACCCTTAATTTTTTTTAATGTGTATTTAGCTAATTTCATTTAATTTTTCATTGCTTAAGCCCTTGATAGATAAAAATCTTTTATTCATATCTTCTCCATATTTAAAGAATAGATCAATTTTATTATTAATTTTATTATCAATTTTTTCAGGCCATTCAATTAATGTTAGGATTTCTTTCTGATTTTCAAATAATCCAATATTTTTCGTCTCATCACTGCTTGTTAATCTATATAAATCATAATGTTTAATTGTAAAAATACCTACATCATATTCATTCACCAAGTTAAACGTGGGGCTTGTAACTTCTGTTTCATTTAGGTTGTTATTCACTTGAAGGCTATTTATCAGATGTCTTACAAACGTTGTCTTTCCAACTCCAATTTCACCATGAAAAAATACTATGTCACCTTTTTTTAGTATTTTAGAAAAACTTTTCGCTATTTCAGCTGTCTTAACTTCTAAAGAGATATTTATTATTTCGCTATTAGTAGCGATATGCATCAGGTTTGAATGGGCCTTCTGTTTCAACACTTATGTAGTCAGCCTGATCTTTTGATAATTTAGTGAGTTTTGCACCTACTTTTTTCAAGTGAAGCATGGCTACTTTTTCATCTAAAGATTTTGGTAGAACATAAACTTTATTTTCATAATTCTTATGGTTGTCCCAAAGCTCTATTTGCGCCATTACTTGATTTGTGAATGATGCGCTCATTACAAAACTTGGGTGTCCTGTTGCACATCCTAAGTTAACCAATCTACCTTTTGCCAAAAGAATAATTCTCTTTCCACCAACTAACTCTATTTCATCTACTTCTGGTTTAACTTCTGTCCATTTATAATTTTTTAAGGCTTCTACTTGAATTTCATTATCGAAGTGACCAATATTGCATAATATTGCTCTATCTTTCATATTTCTCATATGGTCTGCTGTAACAATATCTATGTTACCTGTGGCCGTAACAACGATATCAGCTTTACTAATTGCTTCATCCATTAAAACTACTTCGTAGCCTTCCATCGCTGCTTGTAGTGCACAAATTGGGTCTGCTTCTGTAACCATAACTCTTGCACCACTTTGTCTTAAAGATGCAGCGCTGCCCTTTCCAACGTCACCAAAGCCAGCAACAATTGCTACTTTACCTGACATCATAACGTCTGTAGCTCTTCTAATTCCATCCACTAAACTTTCTCTACAACCATATAAGTTGTCAAATTTTGATTTTGTAACTGAATCATTAACGTTAATTGCCGGTATCATTAAAGATCCATCTTTTTCCATTTTATTCAATGCTTTAATTCCAGTTGTTGTTTCCTCTGAAACACCTTTTACTTCTTTTAACAAATCTTTATAATCGCTATGCATCATTGCGGTTAAGTCTCCACCATCGTCTAATAGCATGTTTGCTTTCCAGTCTTTTTTTCCTTCGATTGTTTGCTTTATACACCATATGGCTTCCTCTTCAGTTTCACCTTTCCATGCAAAAACAGGTATTCCTGCTTTAGCTATAGCTGCCGCCGCATGATCTTGTGTTGAAAAAATATTACAAGATGACCATCTTACTTCAGCTCCAAGTTCTGTTAGAGTTTCAATTAAAACTGCTGTTTGGATTGTCATGTGAAGACATCCCAAAATTCTTGCTCCTTTTAAAGGTGCTTTTCCTGAATACTCCTCTCTCAGTGCCATCAATCCTGGCATCTCACTTTCTGCTATAGAAATTTCTTTTCTACCAAATTCTGCTAGTGATATATCTTTAACTTTAAAATCATCCATTGGAAGTTTTTATACAATAAAAATTTGATTAATCAACTTATGATTAAGCTTTAGGAAATACAATCTCTACATTGGCACCTTTTTGTGCAATATTGTTAGAGGCATCAATAGTGGCTCCATGTAAATCTACAAGGTTTTTTACAATATTTAATCCTAAACCGGAATGTTCGCCAAAAGTATCCGGTCTATTACTATAAAATCTATCAAATATCTTTTTTGTACTTTTTTCTTTGAACCCCTTCCCTTCGTCAATAACTTTTAGAACAACTTCTTCACTCTCATTTCTAAAAATTTCAACTGAAATATTCTTGTTATTATCGCTAAAAGAAATTGAGTTATCTAATAAGTTTGCAATGATTTGCTCTATTCTATTCTCTATTCCATTAATGAAATATTCTTCTTGATTATTTATGCTGTTTAAAATTATTTTAATTCCTCTTTTTGCTTCATAAATATTGTTAAAATCATCGACTACTGATCTTGCAATTGGTTTAAGGTTAATTTTTTTCATTTTTTCTCTACTTAAAGCAACCTCATCTTTCAGCATTTGAGAATAATCCGTGATCAATCTTTCAATTCTTTCCACATCATGATTAAGAATATTAATTAACTTATTTCTTTGTGCTTGATCTTCAGTTTCGTGCAGTATTTCCGAGGCACTTTTTAAGGAAGTTAGTGGATTTCTTATTTCATGAACTAGGTCTGTTGAAAAGTTTTCTGCATGAGAAATTCTTTTTTGGAGTTCGTTGGTCATGTCATCTAAAGAATTTGATAGTGTGCCCAGTTCATCATTTCTACTTTTGAGTTCATTTATATTTGTTTTTTTTCTACTCTTTTCTTTAATTATTTTTGTATAAGCAACTAAATTTTTTATAGGTTTAAGAAAGTATCTATTTAAAACAAAAGAGAATATAAAAATTACTATCACAATAAAGATTGCAGTTCTTAATATAAAAGTTTTTCTCTCATCAATTGCAGACTTAATATCATTGGCATTTTCTAAAATTGCCAAATACCCAATATTATTTCCATCTAGTGTTACATTTTTTATTGTAGTTAGTATAAATTGATTATAGCCCTCCTGAACAAATGTATAAGGTCTACCAAAATCTTCTGACCAGGAATAGTTAGATAAAATATCTTCTAAAGAAATAGTTTTTTTTTTATTGATATCTTTTTTTTTAACTATTTCTTTACTTATTTCTTCATTTAAAATTTCTAATTGAACAATGTCTAACCTTTTAGAGAACGATCTTGGATCCAGATCTAATGTATCAGTATCTCCAACTAGGTTAAGTTTGCTATCAAAGAGTATAACTCTGTCTAAATTTTGAAATAAAAACCTAGTTGAAAGTAAAAACCTTTTAATATCCTCTTCTTCAAACCTTATGTTGAGTCTCAAAATATGATCAATTGTATTATCTATTATTTGAATATGTTTGGCTGTTTTTTTTTTGATCAGGTTAGGTTTGACGTTTCCAACATACAAAAGTGTTAGGCTACCTATAACTAAAAAAGTTATCAAATTTATGAATAAAAATTTTTTTAATATTGATATATTTTTTAGAAAATTTCCAAACATTAACCCACGTTCCACCTATATCCACTACCATACCTAGTTTCTATCGCAGTAAATTCAGGATCAATTTTTTTAAATTTTTTTCGTATTCTCTTAACATGACTATCTATAGTTCTGTCTTCAATATCGGTATCTTCTCTGTAGGCGATATCCATTAGTTGCGCTCTTTCTTTAATTATCCCAGGTCTCTTTGCTAATTCTTTAACAATTAAAAACTCCGTAGTAGTAAGCTTATCTGGTAACTGTTTACCATCCCATTCACACTCAAGTTGTGAGGGATCAAGTTTGAGTTTTCCATGAGAAATAATATTTTTTGTTTCCTCAAGGTTAATATTTATATCTTTTTTTCTAAGCTGAACTCTGATTCTTTCAATTAAAACTTTTATTGAGAATCCACCTGATTTTTTTATAAAGTCATCCGCACCTAACTTTAAACCTAGAAGTTCGTCTATCTCATCATCTTTTGATGTTAAAAAAATTACTGGTAGAGATGTTTTTTTTCTTAATTTTTTTAAAAGTTCTTCTCCATCCATTTTTGGCATCTTAATATCAATAACTGCTAAATCTGGTGGAGTTCTGGCTAAGCCAATTAAAGCACTCTCTCCATCAATGTATGTTTGAACTTTAAATCCTTCTTTTTCAAGAGCAATACTTATGCTTGTAAGTATATTTCTGTCGTCATCAATTAGAGCAATTGTTTGTGTGTACATAAACTACTTTAAAAATACTAAATTGTTCTTATTTAGGCAATGCTCTTAATTAATGAAGTATACCCCAATTATTACCAGTATTCACATCTACTGTTAAAGGTGTAGAAAACGAGTGTAAATCACTTTCTGTAACACTGGTCATTTCTTCTTGTATGATTTTAGTTATAGTTTTAATTTCTTTTTCTGGAACCTCAAAAATTAATTCATCATGTATTTGCAGTAACATTTTTGACCTATTGTTCTTTAAGCTTTCAAATCTTTTATCAAGTCTAATCATTGCAAGTCTCATAATCTCTGATGCAGAGCCTTGTATGGGTGCATTAATTGATGCTCTTTCTTGAAAATTCCTAATATTAAAATTTTTGTCATTAATTCCATTAAAGTGAGATCTTCGGCCAAAAATATTATTTACATAACCACTTTTTCTGCAAAATTTAATAGTGTTATCCATGTAAATTTTTATTTCAGGAAATCTATAAAAGTAAGCATTCAAAAAGTCATCTGCTTCATGGTTTGAAACATTGATTTGTTTTGCGAGTCCATATTGTGAAATACCATAGATAATACCAAAATTTATTGCTTTAGCTTTTCGCCTCATATCTTGATCAACTTTTTTAATATCAACATCAAACACTTGGCTTGCAGTTAATGAGTGAATATCTTCATTATTTTTAAATGCTTTTTTTAACTCTTTAACATCTGCTAAGTCTGCCAAGATTCTCATTTCAATTTGATTGTAGTCTGCTGATATTAAAGTGAAATCCTTCTTAGCCATAAATGCCTTTCTTATATCTTTGCCATCTTCTGATTTAATGGGAATATTTTGCAAATTTGGATCACTAGAAGCAAGTCTTCCTGTAGTCGTTGCTGCCAACAGGAAAGAAGTATGAACTCGTTTTGTAGTGGGATTAGTATGCTCAGGCAAAGCATCTGAATAAGTATTTTTAAGTTTAGAAACTTGGCGCCAATCTAAAATTAATTGAGGAAACCTGTGTCCTTTAAATGCCAAGTCTTCGAGGACGCTTGCATTTGTAGCAAAGCTTCCTTTTTTTGTTTTTTTTAATACAGCAATCTTTAAATCATTATAAATTATTTCTCCTAATTGTTTTGGTGAAGCAATATTAAATTCTTTTTTGGAAAGCTTAAAAACTTCTTTTTCTAATTTATTAATTTTTTTACCAAATTTTTCAGACAATGTTCTTAGAAATTTATTATCGACTTTTATTCCTTCGATTTCCATAAATGCTAGTATTTTTATTAAAGGTTTTTCAAAGACTTCATAAATGGTGGTTAATTTTTCTAATTTTAGGTTTTTACTAAAAATTTTATATAATCGATATGTAATGTCCGCATCCTCAGCCGCATACTCCATGGCTTTATCTAGCTCTACATCACTAAAATTTATCTCTTTTTTCCCCGTACCAACAATGTCTTTAAATGAAATTGTTTTATGATGTAGGTGAATCTCAGATAGCGTATCCATATTGTGTCGATTTTTTCCAGCATCTAAAACATAAGACATTAACATCGTGTCTTCCATAGAGTTCATCTTTATCCCTTGCTTAAACAAAACAATAAAATCAAACTTAATATTTTGACCAATCTTTTTTACACTTTTGTCCTCTAAAAGAGGCTTTAATTTTTTAATTACTATTTCTTTTTTTAAGCATCCTTTAAACTTGTGCCCTATTGGAATATAACAAGCTTTACCAATTTTTGTACTTATGGAGATTCCAACTAAGTCTGCTTGATGTGCGTTTAGAGAGCTAGTTTCAGTATCAATAGCCAATTCTCCCACTTCTTCTGCTTCATTAATCCAATCATCTATCTCTTTTTCATGAGTAATTAAATGATAATTTTTTTTACTTATATTTTGTTGTTTTTCCTTGGGTGTTACTTCAGTTTTGGAATCTTCTAGCGCTGACTCTCCGTATGCTGATATAACAGAACTAAGAAGTCTGTTAAACTCCATTTCTCTTAAAAATTTATGCAATTTTTCTTTATCAATTTCTTTTAACTGAAACTCTTCTATCTTTTTTTCGACAGGAACATCTTTCATCAAAGTTACCAATTTTTTGCTAATAATTGCTTTATCTTTATTTTCTGAAAGAGTTTCTCTTCGTTTGTTTTGTTTTATCTCTTGCGTATTATCTAGTAAATTTTCTAAAGTCCCATATTTATTTATTAATTCAGCAGCTGTTTTCACTCCTATGCCAGGAACACCTGGTACATTGTCACTGCTATCACCTGCTAATGACTGCACATCGATTACTTTTTCAGGACCTACTCCAAATTTATTTACTATATCTTCTGGAGTTATAAATTTATTTTTCATTGGGTCAAATAAACGGACATTTTTTTTATAAAGTTGCATTAAATCTTTATCTGAAGATACGATTGTTACTTTTGCACCTTTAGCTAAAATCTGCTCTGCATAAGTTGCTATTAAATCATCTGCTTCATAATTGGGCAGATCGACAGATGGTAAGTTAAAAGCAAGAACTGATTTTCTTATATACTCAAACTGTGGTGCTAAATCATCAGGAGCTTCAGATCTATTTGCTTTATAATCAGAATAAATTTCATTTCTAAAAGTTTTTCTAGCTGCATCAAAGATTACTGCAAAGTGTGTTGGTTTTTGTAAGTTTTCTTTAGACTTTGAGTCTTCTAGCAATTTAAATAACATGCTACAAAAACCACTGACTGCTCCTACTGGTAGGCCATCACTTTTTCTGGTTAGGGGTGGTAGAGCGTAGTAAGCTCTAAAGATATAACCAGAACCGTCTATTAAATAAAAATGGTCTGTTTTTTTTATTTTATTCATTAAATAATATTATCTTAATTATTTTAAATATTATAAATGTATTAACGCATATGGACAAAAAAAATATACTTACTGTCAAAAATCTAAAAAAAATTTATTTCAATAGAAAAACCAGAGACACCCATGCGTTAAATAATTTAAACTTAGACGTGAAAGAGGGTGAAATTTTTGGACTGTTAGGGCCAAATGGTGCTGGCAAAACTACATTTATAAATATTCTGGCTGGTACAGTGATAAAAACGTCTGGACATGTAAATGTATGGGGCTTTGACCTAGATGAAGATCCAAGGCAAGTTAGAGCTTCTATTGGGATAGTTCCTCAGGAAATTAACCTTGATCCCTTTTTTAGTCCTAGAAAGTTATTAGAATTACAAGCTGGACTATATGGAATTAGAGAAAAAGACAGAATTACAGATACAATCCTAAAACTAGTATCTTTAGAAAAGCAAGCTAATAGCTACGCTAGAAGTCTATCTGGTGGAATGAAAAGAAGGTTGCTAATGGCAAAAGCCTTGGTTCACCAGCCTCCACTAGTTTTTCTGGATGAGCCTACTGCTGGTGTTGATGTGGAGCTACGACAAAATTTGTGGAAAAATGTAAGATTGCTTAATGATCTTGGTGTAACAATTATTTTAACAACACACTATCTTAAAGAAGCTGAAGAAATGTGTGATCGAATAGCTATTCTCAATAAAGGAAATGTTGTAGCTCTAGATAGTACTAAAAATTTACTAGATAGAATTCAAACTAAAAAAGCAACTTTTAAAACAGACAAAAAAATTGATGTTCAGGAAGGAGATTTGGAATCTTTAAAAATTATATCAAAATCAGATGCTGAGGTTTGTGTGTCTTATGAAAAAAGTAAGATTAATATGGGAGAATTAATTAATTTAATTAAGAAAAATAACGTTAAAATTATAGATATATCAACTGACGATGGTGATTTAGAGGATGTTTTCTTAAGATTAATAAAAAACTAGATTATTATAATAATAAATAGTAAATTTATGATAATGGAACTTCTTAAAATTAATTCAATTCAAAAACCATTAAAAGTATTTTTAATGGTCTTTTTTGGAACAGTTGCTCTAACTATTTCAGCTAAATTGAAAATACCTTTTTATCCAGTGCCGATGACTATGCAAACTTTTGTTGTTCTTTTTTTAGGATTGGCATTTGGGTATAAAATTGGTCTTGCGACAGTTGGGGTTTATCTTCTTGAGGGTATTTTGGGTATGCCGGTATTTTCTAATTCACCTGAAAAAGGTGTCGGTTTAATTTATTTTACTGGTCCTACAATGGGTTACTTAGTAGGATTTTTATCAGCTGTATTTTTTGCAGGCTATCTAAATTTAACGGGTAATATTTTTATAATTTTTAGTAAGTTAGTATTTTCAGTTTCAACAGTTTATTTGTTTGGGGCTCTTTGGCTTGGAACTTTAATTGGATGGGATAAACCAGTACTTCAATTAGGTGTTACACCTTTTTTATTAGCTGAACTGTTTAAAATTTGTTTATTAACTTTGTTAGCTAAAAAAATTATTAAATTTAGAAATTTTATCTAGGTGATCTTTTAGATAGAATCCTTTGTAAAGTTCTTCTGTGCATCTTAAGTCTTCTAGCAGTTTCAGAAACATTTCTGTTACATAATTCAAAAACTCTGTGAATATGTTCCCACTTAACTCTATCTGCTGACATAGGATTTTCTGGTGGTGCAGCTTTTTTTTCTGGATCTGCTAATAATGCTTTTTCAACATCATCCGCATCTGCTGGTTTTGCAAGATAATCAATAGCGCCTTCTTTAATAGCGGCTACAGCTGTTGGTATATTTCCATAACCAGTTAACATAATAATTCTACTGCTTGGATTGGAGATTTGTATTTGTTTTACTACTTCAAGCCCATTTCCATCAGCTAGTCTAAGATCAACTACGGCAAAACCAGGTTTTTTTTCTTTAACTGATAGGATGCCCTTTTGTACACTCTCAGCTTGAAAAACCTCAAATCCCTTTTTTTCCATTGCTCTAGCAAGCCTGTCTCTGAAAGGATTGTCATCATCAACAATTAATAACGATTTATTGTCGAAATCACTGATTTTTTTTAAATTATTTAGATCGGGCATGCAATTGATATGGGGGTTAATTTAGTAACATCAATGCCTATTATTCCCTTTACATTAATTAATTATTACCTTAATTGCATAATTTATATGAAAGTTTTTAGTATTTAAAAACTTTTTTTTATTAAATTTTTTTTGGAGACTTAATGCAAAAATTTAAAACAGTTGATGAGCTTATAAATCAGCTAAAACCGGAACAACCTATCTATTGTATTAGGAAAAAATCGATACAATTAGCTTCCACTTATTTTAGAAATAGATTTCCTGGTAAAGTGCTTTATGCAGTAAAAACTAACCCTCATCCTGAAGTCTTAAAAACAATAGTTGAGAGTGGGATTGAAAACTTTGATGTAGCCTCTATTCAAGAAATTAAAGATATAAGAGCAATCAACCCTAATGCAAAATGTTCATACATGCATACAGTTAAAAGTAGAGAAAGTATTAAGGAAGCTTATTTTAACTATAATGTTAAAGCTTTTTCACTAGATACCAAAGATGAATTAATAAAGATTATTGAGGCAACTAACCAGGCAAAAGACCTTGAGCTATTTGTAAGAGTGGCCGTTTCGAATGAACATGCTGAAATAGATTTATCAAAAAAATTTGGAGCCTCCACATCTGAAGCAACTGGTTT
>Ga0307986_10002409_pt1 | contig 13448 bp, 15 predicted proteins | sample EllFjometageno82_FD_203170 | JGI IMG/M metagenome (GOLD analysis project Ga0307986, IMG submission 203170) | Marine microbial communities from Ellis Fjord, Antarctic Ocean - #82 | ecosystem: Environmental > Aquatic > Marine > Unclassified | place: Southern Ocean | collected 2014-10-09
GAAATAAAAGAAATAAAATTTGACAAAGGAACAAAAGATTTTCAGCCAACAAATTTAGAAGTAACTAAAATTAATATTGATAATACTGCTGACAACGTTATTCCAGGTATTGCTAGGGCTACATTTAACATAAGATTTAACAATAAACACACGTCCTCTAGTTTAAAAATTAGATTAAATAAAATTTTCAAAAAAACTAACAAAAAAGATAAATCTCTTTTTAAAGTAGAATACCGTGTATCAGGTGAAGCTTTTTTAACTAAGCCCAATAAAACGACATACATGATTCAAAATGTTATAAAAAAAATTACAAAAATTAAACCTCAACTGTCTACAACAGGTGGAACTTCAGATGCAAGATTTATTAGAAAAATAGCTCCATGTTTAGAATTTGGTCTAGTAGGCAAAACAATGCATAAAGTAGATGAGGCAGTATCTATTTCAGATTTAAAGAAGTTAACAAAAATATATTCTGAAATTCTTAAAAATTACTTTTAATGATTTGCATTAAAGCAAATATCCCAAAAAAATTGAGTGATATTGATGATGAATTAAAAGCCATTTATCGCTTTAAAAGTAATGAATTTGTAGAAAGAACCCAAGGAATGCTAAAAATAGAACAAGAAAAATTTTTTCAAAAGTATCAATCTTAAATGAAAACTGGCTTAATAACCTCTGATACTTATCAAAATCACAATACAGGTGATGGACATCCAGAAAAAGTTGATAGAGTTTCAGTAATTATTGATAACTTTAAAAAGTTAGATAATAAGAATTTGATTTGGAAAAAACCCTCAACATTTGACAGATCACTCCTGAAAATAACTCACAACTCTGATTATATAAATTTTGTAGAAAAATCTTTTCCAAAGAAAGGGTTATCTTTTTTAGATGGTGACACGATTGTCTCTCCAGGAAGCAAGGAGGCTACTTTAGATGCTGTAGGATCGATCATTACAGCTATTGATGGTGTTCAAAATGATGAATTTAAAAATGCCTTTTGCGCCGTCAGACCTCCGGGACACCATGCAGAAAGAAATAAAGCTATGGGTTTTTGTATTTATAACAATGTAGCTGTTGGAGCTAATTACCTAATAGAAAAATATAAACTTAATAAAATTGCAATCATTGATTTTGATGTTCACCATGGAAATGGAACTCAAGATATTTTCTATGATAATGAGAAAGTTTTATATATTTCAACTCATCAATACCCCTTCTACCCTGGGTCTGGGACAGAACAAGAAAAAGGTAAACATAACAATATATTCAACATCCCACTTCCAGCTGGCACCACTTCTGAAGAATATTTGAATGCATACACATATGTACTCAAGAAAATAAGTGAATTTAAACCAGAGTTTATATTGTTCTCTGCAGGCTTTGATGCCCATAAAAACGATCCTCTAGCTCAATTTCAACTAGAAAGTAAGGACTTTTATGAAATCACTAAAAGAACTTTAGAATTATCTAAATTGCATTGTGATGGAAAAGTAGTCTCAATCTTAGAAGGTGGTTACGACCTATTAGCACTAAAAGAAAGTACCGAGATGCACGTAAAAGCTTTAGTAGAAATTGATTGATAATTTCTCAATAGACATTAAAGAACTCACAATGAAACTTTATAAAATTACAAAATCAAACATCGATAAAAAAGGTCGGGGTCTTTATGCTGTACAAGAAATAAAAGAAGGTACTAGAATTATCGATTATGTTGGTAAAGTTATTACTAAAAAACAGACTGAAGAGTCTCAAAAATTTGATAATGCTAAACCTATATACTTATTTAATCTAAATAAGAAATATGACATGGATGGGGATGTTTCTTGGAACCCAGCACGTTTAATAAATCATTCCTGCTCTAATAATTGTGACTATAACGGAATAGGTTTAAAATTATGGGTGATAGCTATAAAAGATATTAAAAAAGGTGAAGAAATAACAGCTGATTATGGTTTTGGGTATGATGAGGACTATAAACAGTTTCCATGTAAATGTCGTTCTAAAAACTGTTGTGGCTATATTGTGCGAGCTGAATCAAGATGGAGAATTAATAAAAAATTCAGTATTGGTCAACAAAAAACTAATAAATAATTTTTTCTAAAAATAGTCCTTCTGCAGGCGCAGGTGGTGCACAAAGTGTTTTTTTTTTTGATTTAAAAACTTGATCAAACTTTTTTAGGTCCCATTTTTTTTCAGCCAAATATTTTAAACAGCCAACCATTGATCTAACTTGCTGTTGTAAGAAAGATTGAGACTGAAATTGTATTTCAATTCTGCCTCTATTTGATTTTATCTTAATTGATTTTATGGTACGAATTGGACTTTTAGCATTACAACTTGATGATCTAAATGTAGAAAAATCATTATTTCCTAATAGTTTTTTTGCACCTTGTTTCATTAAAGAAATATCCAGTTTTTTAATTATGTGCCACCCTCTTTTTTTTTCTATTGAAGGCCTGCTCAATCGATTAAAAATTATATACTTATAAATCCTTTGTTTTGCGGAAAATCTTGCATGAAAATTAAAATTTTTCTTTTTTATGTTGATAACCGAAACATACTTATTGTTTACAAAATAATTTATAGATTTCAAAAATTTATCTAAATTTTGAATTTTTTTTTTACAATCAAAATGTGCTGATTGTTCAATGGCATGAACACCTGAATCTGTTCTGCCAGATCCAACTAAGGATATTTTTTCTTTTAACAATTTTGATAATTTTACTTGTATTAATTTTTGAATTGATTTTCCTTTAGATTGGATTTGCCAACCAACAAAATTTGTTCCAACATATTCAATTAAAATTTTATATCTATGCATTATTCAAGTTTGAACCTCTTTTTATCTGAGATCCAAGCATGAATTCTCCTATCTTTTGGGGTCTTTTTCCTTGTCTTTGAATTTCTAGAACTTTTATTGATTGTTTATTTCCACAACTAATCTCTAAGTAGTTATCTAGCACCTCTCCAATTTCTCCACTACCAGAAGATGGGGTTGCCTTTAGAATTTTATACCTTTCACCCTTATGGGTAAAAAAAGCTCCAGGGCTTGGATACAATCCATTTATTTTACCAATAATATTTTCTGCATTTTCACTCCATTCTATTTGACCTTCAGTTTTTTCAATTTTGGAAGCATAGCTTGCCTCATTGTGATTTTGTTCTTTGAATTTAATTTTATCATCCAAAATCTCATCAACATTATCTAATATTTTTTCTGCTGCTAATGCTGAGAGTTTTTCAGATATAGTTTCTGTGTTGTCATCTTTTTTAATTTCTATTTTATAAGAATTACAAATGGGTCCAGTATCTAATTTTTCTTCTATCTTCATAATACTGACTCCTGTTTCTTTTTCTAGATTCATAATTGATCTTTGAATGGGCGCTGCTCCTCTCCATTTTGGAAGTAGTGATGCATGAATATTAATAAAACCCTTTTTAGCTAAACTTAAATATTCTCTTGGAATGATTTGTCCATAGGCAACCACGATTGCAATATCAGCATCTAATTCTTTTAAATAATTAAATTCCTCCTTGTTATTCTTTAATGAACTAGGTGTTCTACATTCTAATTTTAGAGTTTCAGAAATTCCTTGGATAGGTGATTTATTAATTTTTTGTCCTCTTTGTGATTTTTTAGCTGGTTGTGTGTATACTACAGATACCGAGTATCCATTTTGGTATAATGATTTTAATATTGGAACAGCAAATAATGGTGTCCCCATAAAAATAATTTTTTTTAACATCTTAAAGAATTTGTCTATTCATCTTCATTTTAGAAAGTTTTTTTATAATCATCGATTTTTTTAATTTTGATAAATAATCAATAAATAGAATACCTTGTAAATGATCCATCTCGTGTTGAATACAAGTCGCTAATAAACCATCTGCTTTTAAAAATTGTTTTTTTCCTTCATAGTCTAAATATTCAACCTCACAATTTTTAGATCTTTCTATTGCCGCAAACTGATCGGGTATAGATAGACATCCTTCCTCATATATTGTCTTTTCCTCATCTTTATTTTTTATAATTGGATTAACAAAATATCTTGGTTCTTTTTTATTCTCATCTTTGCTAATATCCATAACTATAATTCTTTTGGGAACTCCAATTTGAATGGCTGCTAGTCCTATTCCAGATGCTGCATACATAGTATCAAGCATATCATCCATAAGAGCTCTCTCATCTTCACCTATATTTTGAACTGGTTTTGAAATTCGTCTTAATAATTTATTTGGTTCTGTTAAAATTTCTTTGACTGACATGATTGCTGATTATTTTAGTGTAAATTTTAAACTTTTAAAGGAAGAACTTTAAGGAGAATTTTGTTCCTTAGTGGGTCAATATCTAGCTGATTAAGCGTACTGATTATAAAGTATAATGTATCTTCATCAATATCTGTTATTTCGTCTTGCCCTATAACCTCAACTATTCTGAGCATTGCAGCCGCTTTATCTCCACTATTAATAAATATTTGAATATCTGACGGTATTTCTGATTCATCTATTTTATATAAATTCTTAAATTTTTCTGAAACTTTAATACCATCAGATTTAAAGGCTTCAACTAATATTATGTCTTTTTTTGAAAAAAAATATTTTTTGTTTTTTTTAATTTTTTTTAATAAGTCATTTAAATCTTTTGTTATATTTTTTGAGGAGCCTTCTTCTTTAAAATAATTAATTAATTTTGACTGGTGCAAAATTTTATTGTTGATTTTGATACTAGTTAGTTCAGTTTTATCTTGATCAATATAATTATTATAGAATGAAACAAAATTAGAAGGTATTGCATCTTTTTTAAACTCTTTTAAAAATTTCATCAACTCAACATTAAAAGCATTTTCTAAACCATTATTTTTTAATGAGTTTTTTAAAGCATTTATTAGCTGAAGCTTATATTCAATTTCACTTGTAATTAAAATTCCCTGATATATTAACGCTCTTGACTCAGTAGCAGATAAGGTCTTTATAGATTCTTTAATATTTAATAATTGATTAATACTAAATTGAAATCTTTTATAAAGTTCAAACAACTCTTTTTCAGCATAATTTCCTTCGTGAGTGGCTTTTTCAATACTGCTAATCTTACCTAAATCTGTAAGCTCAATATCTTTAATATTGTCTAATAAATTTGATGTTGCTAAGTATTTCCAAATTTGTTTGGAAGTTAAATTATTAGGCTCAAATTTAAAATCAGGATTGGTTCTATGAGATAAATGAAAATCTAAAATTGTATTTTCTGATATATCTACATCTGGTTGATTAGTATATCCTATCAAATAACTTATCTTTTTTTCATAAAATATGTCTTTAAAGCCTATTTCCTTTTTTAGATCTAATAACAATTGAGCTTCTTCTTTTTTGTTATTATTAATTAAACAATAAATATTAAATTTTGATAAATAATCATCTTGAATGGGATCCTTAATATTAGAGAATATTTCACATGCCTTTTTTAACTCTGATTTTGAAAGATAATCATTTACTAAAAATTTGGTAAGCTTTGGATGTTCATTAATTATTTGATTATTTAATAAATAATTTTCAATTAATTGAAGATTTGAATCTTTAATAAGCCAATTTGATTTTATTTCTAGGAATTGGGCTTCTGTAATATTTATTTTTGGATGATGAGCATTCGTTAAAAGTAAAATATCTAAAATTTCAGAAGCATCATTTGAAAGATTTATTTTACTAATTCTTTTAAAAATATCTATGATCTGATCTCCATTTGAATTAGACCACATATTGATGTCTAACCCATTTTCTGCTGGATCATAAAGGCCCATAATTTCAATTTTTTTTGTAGTAAGAGCTTCATCTTCTTCAATATTTGATTCACCATCCTTTTGAGACTGCATCTCATAAATACGGTTTTGCGGAATATTTTTTTTCTTTAAATCTTCAACATTGTCCAATTCATTATTTGATTCATTTGTATCTACATTCCAAATATCAACTGGTTCTTGGCTGTATAAACTTAGTCCAAAAAATAATGAAAATATTATAATTGATAAATTTTTTTTATTTAACAATTTTAAGTTTTTCATTTGGAATAATTTTTTCGATTATTTTGTTAGGGGATGGGAAATCTAGTTTACCTAATATTATCACTGCACCAATAATAATAACCACAATCAATACCGTCTTAATTAAAAAACTTTTACTTGAGCTGGTACTTGTATTATTTGAAAATTGCATATATTCTCTATTAATTTCAAATTAAGACATATTTGTGTTTTTTCAATAAAGAAAGCTTATGAATTTAAAAAAAAACCTCGTTTTTTTAGGCATGATGGGGTCTGGAAAATCTTCTATTGGTAATTTAGTTTCAAAAAAATTGAATCTCCCCTTTATCGATATAGATAGTCTGATTGTCGAATGTGCAGGAATGAGTATATTTCAAATATTTGAAAAAAAGGGTGAAGATTATTTTAGAAATCTAGAAAAAAAGATTACACTTAAATCATTAAATAGTGAGCAAAAAGTTGTCTCTCTTGGGGGTGGTGGGTTTATTAATAATGAAATTAGAAAAGAAATTTTAACTAATCATTTTTCATTTTGGCTTAATTGGGATGAATCAATTTTATTGAACAGAATTAAGAATAGTAAAAAAAGACCACTTGCTTTTAGATCTACTGAGGTGGAAATTAGAAAATTAATAAAAAAAAGATCTAAAATATACACAAAAGCAAAATTTAAGATAAACTGTAATAAACTTACAAAAACTGAGATAGTTAAAAAAATTATAAAAATTTATGAACTTAATTAAACTTCAAGTAAAAACGGGAAATCTAAGATATCCAATTTTTATTGGAAATAATATTTTAAATAGACTTCAGTGGCTCTTAAAAGAAAATTCGATTAATTTTAATCAATGTCTTGTTATTGTTGACAAAAATATTCCCAAGAAACTAATAGATAAAATTTTAAATTCTTTACCCAAAAAAAAAATATTTCTTCATTATTTTATTGCTAGTGAAAAAAATAAAAATCAAAAAAGTATAGATAAAATTTTATCTATACTTTTAAATAAAAATTTTAACAGAAATGATTGTGTACTTTCTGTTGGAGGGGGTATCACTGGAGATGTATCTGGTTTTGCAGCAAGTATATTTAAGAGAGGATTAAAATTTGTTAATATACCTACTACTTTGTTGTCCCAGGTAGACTCTTCTATTGGTGGAAAAACAGGCATAAATAACAAATTTGGTAAAAACTTAATCGGTGCTTTTTATCAGCCAAGTTTAGTTATTTCTGATACTAGTTTTTTAAAAACTTTACCTAGAAGAGAGCTTATATGTGGATATGGAGAAATTTTGAAACATGCAATAATTGCAGATAGAAAGTTTTTTACTTTTTTAAATAAAAATGGCTCTAAAATTTTAGAACTTAAAAGTCCCTTAATAGAGAAAACAATTTTCAAAAGTTGTTCAATTAAAAAAAAAGTTGTTGAAGCTGATGAAAAAGAAATGGGTATACGAAAAATTTTAAATTTTGGACATACATTTGCTCATGCTTACGAAGCTACACTGGGATACTCAAAGAAACTAAACCATGGAGAGGCTGTTATACTGGGCATTAAAACAGCCTCAAAATTCAGCTTATCAAATAAAATTTTAGATATTGAAGAATTCAAATTTATTAAAAATCATTTACATAAATTGAAACTTCCAGTAAATATTAGTAAGTTTTTTTCGATAAAAGACTTAGGTAAGATTTTGTCTTTTATGAAAAAAGATAAAAAAAATAATACCAATAAAATAAGCTTGGTCTTGCTAAAAAAAATAGGCTCTCCTATATACAAGCTCCAATTTAATGAAAATAAAATTCGTTTATTTCTCAAAAAAGAATTAATTAAGTAGTATTTGAATTGAGTGAATATATTCTTTTAATTCAAAACTCAGAACACCATAAACTTTTTTAGTCGATACTATTCTGCTTAATTTAACAAGCTCATCTGATTTTATTATTAGTTTTAAATGAAATTTTCCTTCTTGGTGGCTGTTATGATTTTTATGCAAAAAACTTTTATCCTCAATTTTAAGATCTTGAATGACAATTTCTGTCTCAAGCTTCTTTTTAACAATTGCAATTAATTCATTTATATTCATAAATACCTTTTTATTATTATATAACATGAAAAATATTTGTGACTGGAATAATTGCATTGAAATAGGTGAATACAAAGCACCAATTGAAAAAGATAACAGTAAAAATTACAGAATGCTCTGTTTGTCTCATGTTAAGGAATTTAATAAAAACTGGAATTACTTTAAAGGAATGGATGATGAACAGGTATTTGATTTTCTGAAGTCAGATATGACTTGGCACAAACCTACACAAAGCTTTAGTTCTTCAGATAATTTTTTTAAAGTTCTCTGGAACAACACCTTAAAAGACGAGTTTGATAAGACTAAACTTAGGGGTGAATATAATCATATGAATCAATTCAAATTTGATAGTAACGATATTAAGGCTTTTAGTATTTTAGGTGTTTCTGTTGGTTTAAAATGGGAGCAAATACAGGACAAATTCAAAACTCTTGTCAAAAAATTTCACCCTGATATTAATTTGGGAAATAAAGAATACGAAGAAAAACTTAAATTAATTACTTTAGCTTATACTCAGCTAAAAAATACATATAGGCAAAAAATTGACACTTAATTTAAATATACAGCCAGACATCAAAATATCTTTAAAACAAACTTTTGGAATTGATTCGGACATGGAGGTTAATGCATTCTCAAAAAAAAGTGAGTACGTGCCAGATATAGATAAAAATTATAAATTTGATAGAGACACTACACTCGCAATCATATCTGGTTTTGCTTTTAATAAGAGAGTTCTAGTCCAGGGGTATCATGGAACCGGTAAGTCAACGCATATCGAACAAATTGCTGCTAGATTAAATTGGCCTTGCATTAGAGTAAACTTGGATAGTCATGTAAGTAGAATTGATCTTATTGGAAAAGATGCAATTGTCGTAAAAGATGGAAAACAAATTACAGAATTTAAAGAGGGTATTTTACCGTGGTCTATTCAAAACCCTGTTGCTCTAGTTTTTGATGAATACGATGCTGGAAGACCAGATGTAATGTTTGTTATACAAAGAGTGCTGGAGGCTGAAGGAAACTTCACACTTCTAGATAAAAATAAAGTTATAAAACAAAATAAATTTTTTAGATTATTTGCAACTTCTAATACAGTTGGATTAGGGGATACAACAGGGCTGTATCATGGCACTCAACAAATAAATCAAGGACAAATGGATAGATGGAACATAGTTACATCTTTAAATTACCTAAGTCTCGATAGAGAAATGGAAATTGTTTTAGCAAAAAATAAAAACCTGAATAATCCTAAAGGTAAAGAAAAAGTGTCTAATATGATTAAGGTAGCCTCTCTAACTAGAAAAGGTTTTATATCTGGAGACATCTCAACCGTTATGAGTCCTCGTACTGTGCTGCATTGGGCTGAGAATACTGAGATTTTTAAAGACACTGGTTACGCATTTAGAGTTACATTCTTAAATAAATGTGACGATATTGAAAAAAACACTATAGCTGAATATTATCAAAGGTGTTTTGGTGATGAATTACCGGAATCGATGGTGAATATTCAGATTTAGATGAGCAATAAAGAAGACAATTTTAAAGAACAATTTAAACAAGCTCTAATCTCTACTGCAAGAGTAATCTCAGATGATTATAAATTAGATGTCAAAAAAATTAATAAAGATTTAGATTCCCAAAAAATAGATTTTTTTGATGTAAAAAATTTATCAAATAAAGTTGATTTCATAAGACTAAGAGCAGAAACGGATTCTGGTGCACTCAAGAAAAAATTTTCGAACAAGAAGATATTCAATAAAAATATGCCTGATAATCCCTCTTGTAAATCCTTATATAATATTGCTGAAAAAATTAGATATGAGATTTTAGGTGGAAAAATGCTCACAGGTGTAGGGAAAAATTTGACTGAAAACTATAATCAAAAAATAAATTTAATTCATAAAAATCAATTAAAAAATAAAGAGGACGTTACTATAATAGAAGCCTTTGAATTATATATGTTAAAAAAATTTTTTAATTTAGAGCTTAATACTGTGTCTCTAAAGATGCTAAGTTATTGGGAAAAAAAATTTACTACATCTATTGATGAACATCTAGATTTCTTAAATGAAAATTTAGAGAACCAAGATAACTATAGTTTAAAGTTTTCACAAATTCTTAAGAGTATGGATGTTTTTGATTCAAATAATGATGAAAATAGTGAAAATGATAATGAAAAAAATGACGAGCAAGAAAACAAATCAGAAAATAATGATGAAAATCAATCAAATGAAAAAGAAGAAGAAAGTAGACAGGATGAAACACAAGCTAGCTTAGATGTAAGTTTTGATCTTAGTGATCAGAAAATGAATGAACAGTTAGAAGACTCCAACTCTTTAAAAGAAAGTAAAGAAAATGTGACCCAAAAAACTAACTTAAATAATACAGATCAAGAATATAAAATTTTTACTACAGATTTTGATGAAATAGCAAGAGCTGAAATCCTAGAAGATATAAAAGAAATACAAAAATTAAGAAAAAATTTAGATCAACAGCTTGTTGGTTTTCAAGATTTGATAACCAAACTTGCTAATAAATTACAAAGACAGCTTCTTGCCAAACAAAATAGAGCCTGGGAATTTGATTTAGAGGAAGGTTTATTAGATAGCTCTAAACTAACTAGAATTATTATGGATCCTTATAACTCATTATCTTTTAAGAAAGAAAAAGATCTTAATTTTAAAGATACTATAGTAACTTTATTAATCGATAACTCAGGTTCAATGCGTGGACGGCCTATAACAATCGCAGCTCTTTGTGCTGATATATTATCCAGAACTTTAGAAAGATGCTCTGTTAAAGTTGAGGTGTTAGGTTTTACAACAAAAAATTGGAAAGGTGGTAAAAGTAGGGAAGCTTGGACTAAGAGTGATAAACTAAAGAACCCTGGAAGACTTAATGACTTGAGACATATAATTTATAAAGGAGCAGATACACAATGGAGACAAGCTAAAAATAATATAGGTTTAATGCTTAAAGAAGGGTTATTAAAAGAAAATATAGATGGAGAGGCGATATCATGGGCTTTTAATAGAATTAGAAAAAGAAAAGAAGAGAGAAAAATCCTGATGGTAATTTCAGATGGCGCTCCTGTAGATGACTCCACACTTTCTGTTAATTCAGGGGATTATTTAGAAAAACATTTAAAAAAAATGGTTAAATTTATAGAAACCAAAAGTGATGTAGAGATATTAGCTATCGGAATTGGTCACGATGTTTCAAGATACTATGAAAAAGCCATTAAAATAACTGATGTACATGAACTTGGTGATGTAATGATTTCTCAACTAAGCGGCTTATTCGAAAATAAAAATAAACTACACTAAAGATTTAAAAGATCTTTATTTTTCCATTTAATACTAACTTCAGCTCCTCCTCTAGTTTTTGAATTTCTACATAAAATATATGCATAATTTTTTTCAAGTAAAGTTTTACCTATAAAAATTCCAAGACCTAATCCTGATTTAGATTTTATAGAAGATTTATATGACTTGATATATGGCTCACCAATTTTACTCAGTACATCTTTCGGGTACCCCTCACCATCATCTTCAATTAAAATTTCAGTAAAATCACTATCACTTTTTATGTTTATAAATACTTTATTTTTTGAAAATTTGTTTGCATTTCCAATGAAGTTTCTTAATCCATAAACAATCTCAATGGACTTAGTAATATGAAATGGATTAGAGTCTTGATCATGATTTATGATAAATTCTTTTTTACTTATTTCTCTAAAAGATTTTATAATCTCATTTAAATAATCAGCTATACTTAAATCTCTATCAATAAAATTATCTTCAATAGTCGGATTTAATGTCAGTTTTTTTAATATTTCACTACACCTATCGATTTGACTCACTAAAAGCTCAATATCTTTTTTTATTTCTTCATTACCCTTAAATTCTTTCAATAAATCTGAAGATATGATCTTTATTGTTGAAAATGGAGTGCCCAATGAATGAGCCGCAGCTGCAGCCTGTCCGCCAAGTGATAAAAGCTCATGTTCTTTTGACATAATTTCTTCCATTTTATTTAATGCTTCTTTTCTGACTCTGGATTCTATTCCAAACGTTAAAGCAAAATAATTCAAAAAAATCAAAGCAATAACTAGTGAAATAGGAACAGAATAATAATAATAGGTATCAACATGAAAATGTTCATTAACAGGATAAGGTAATGGATGATTAAAAAAAGTAAGAAAAATTATTATAAAAGAAGTGATACTAACTAACAATAAATTACTTCTAAAACCGAGGTTGGATGATGAAAAAATAGCTGGTATAATTAAAAAAATTGAAAAAGGATTAACAATACCTCCTGTTAAATAAATCAAAAAACCTAGTTGTATAACATCAATTAATAATAAAAAAAAAGCTACTTTATCTAAAAGTTGAGTTTTTTGATTAATATAAATTAAATATAAATTACTTAATCCTCCAATCAAAATTATTAGGTTGACTAAAATAAAATTAAATTCAAAATCAAAGAAAAAATAAACTAAGTTAATAGTTATTAGTTGCCCAATAATAGCAATCCATCTCAAATTAATATATGTTGATTTTTTTAGAGAAAAGTATTTTGAAGTTTCGAAAAACCTCATTATTAGATATCTAGATTTTGAACATTAATTGCGTTTGAAACAATAAAGTCTTTTCTTAAAGCAACATCATTACCCATTAAAGTGTGAATTAAATGTTGGTCTTTTTTTATGTCTTTTGAATACTGAACTTGTAATAAATTTCTTGTTTCTGGATCTAAAGTTGTGCTCCATAACTCTTCTGGATTCATTTCTCCTAACCCCTTAAACCTTTGGATGCTCATTCTAGATTTTTCTTCGTCATAAGCTTTCAAAAACTCTTTAGTACCCTTTTTAAATTTTTGTAACTCCTTGCTATGTTTTAAAATATAATCCTCCAACTCTTTTTCATCTTTGATATAAATTCCTTTTGTACCTTTGTTAATCTTGAATAATGGTGGTTGAGCAAGATATATATGTCCATTTTCTATTAACTTATTAAATGGTTTATTATTAAAAAATGTTAATAGTAGCGCTCTAATATGAGATCCATCGACATCAGCATCGGTCATGATAATAATTTTTCCATACCTTAAGTCTTTTAAATCTATATCCTCAACTTTTGGATCAAGACCTAGTGCATTAATTAAAGTGACAACTTCATTGGATGACATCATTTTAGCTAACGATTTTATTCTATGTTCACTGCCATCTCTATTACTATTCTTTTTATGGGCAACTTCCTCAACATAGGTATTAAGAATTTTTCCTCTTAGTGGTAAGACTGCTTGATTTGACCTGTTTCTCCC
>Ga0307986_10002411_pt1 | contig 13440 bp, 14 predicted proteins | sample EllFjometageno82_FD_203170 | JGI IMG/M metagenome (GOLD analysis project Ga0307986, IMG submission 203170) | Marine microbial communities from Ellis Fjord, Antarctic Ocean - #82 | ecosystem: Environmental > Aquatic > Marine > Unclassified | place: Southern Ocean | collected 2014-10-09
CAGCAACCGTATAAATACAAACCATACTTATTCCTGTTAACACTCTTAGAGCAAACCAAACAAATGGATTGACAAAAACCGAGTGAACCAAAATAATTAAAGACGCTAAAGATGCAAAAGCTGCAAAAACTCTAATATGGCCAACTCTAGTTATAAGAGTGGTTATCGTTGATGTGCCAATGAAATATCCAACAAAATACCCTGACATCATAAAGCCAGTGGCTGTTAGACTAAATTCTTCTTGCACTGCTCTTACCCCCAAGAGTGAACTCTGATATCCATAAGCCATCATTAGGAAACCCATGCCTAAAAACAATGCCCAAGAATTCTTTAAAACTTTATTCATAAAATTGACCGTACTTATTTGTGATGTGGATGTAAATCAAGTCTTTAATATGCTTAAATTATGAATTTTTTAATTTGATAAAAGAGTGGATTGCGATAGCTGTGATAATTACAGCTCCACCCTGGATAGTCTCAAGACTGGGTTGTTCCTTAATAATTAGCCATACCCAGATAGGCCCAATAATTGTCTCTAATAAGAAGAATAAGTTTACTTCAGCAGCAGGGATGAATCTAGGAGCTATAGTCACCAATACAAATGGTATAGCAACACACATAATACACATAAGTGGCACAATGATTAAGTCACCACCTGTTAGTACAAAGCTTTCAATGAATAGTAGGGCAAATAAAGCTACAATTAATTTACCTACTACTGCTGCGGGGATTAAGTTTTTATCTTTTGCTGACCTAATCGTAACCGCACCAACAGCCAGCCCTAGGGCGGTTATTAGGCCCAAAATATCACCATAAAAATTACCAAGCTGTATTGAGTCGTAGAATATATATATAGCAGCAGTAAATGTTACAAATATTGTGATCCATGTTTTTCTATCTGGCAATTCTTTTAAAAATACTGCACCGAGGAAAGCAGATAGCATAGGAGCCATAGCAATCATAACTAACGTATTAGCAACATTTGTATTTTGTATTGATACTACAAAAGTAATATTTGTGACTGAAAAAGTTCCTATATAAAGTAGCCCATGATACCCACTTGAGAAAAGCATCTTGAAGAAGTTTAATTTATAAATTATCAACATTCCCAGAAAAACGGTAATAAAAGGAATAAGCCCTCGATAAAAAACTAACCCCCAAGTATCGATATTAGAAAGCCTGATAAACAAAGAATCTGGTGTAATAAACATTACTGCAACAAAAGCTAATAAAGATCCTTTTTGCTGTTCAGTTAAATTATTCAAGCGCCCAAACCTTTCCAAAAGTTTTTAGCTAGATTTATATTTGTAAGATCATAAAATGTTTTTAGACCAGTAGGTGAAGTTACATTTATATCCCCATTTAATTTTTGATCTATAAAATCAATACCTGAAAAATAGATATCATTTTTTTTAAGATCTTTAGCAATTAAATTAGAAATTTTTTTTTCTATTTTTGTCAATTTAGTAGCAATTGGAATTGCTCCCTTACTCATATTGCTTAAAAAAGATCCTTTTTTAGGAACTCTTGAAATTGCACCACAAATTTTTCCATTAATTAAAAAAACTCTTTTATCCCCAAACTTAATTTTTGGTAAAAACTTTTGACACATAATATGACCATGTTTTTTTATAAAATTTAAAATCATTTTTTTATTAATTTTTTTCTCTACAAGGTGAATATCATTTCCACTAAAACTATGAATAGGTTTAAGAATAATTTTTTTATTTTTTATAAAGAATTTATAAACTTCATTAATATCTTTTGTAAAAATTGTATTTGGCATGAATCTTTGAAATGATGTAGAATATAGTTTTTCAGAAATATTTCTTATGGAGGTTGGATTATTAATAATTTTAACTTTATCTTTGATCTTATCTAAAATGTATGTTGTTGAGATATATTCCAAATTGAAAGGGGGGTCTTGACGTATCAGCAGATACTTACATTTAGATAAATCTAGTGTTTGTTTACTTATAATCTTAAAGAAACTATTGTTAGAGTAGCTAAAGTTTATATAATAGCCCTTAGCTATCACTTTATCATCAATTATCGAAAGGTTCTTTGGTTCATAATAAAATATTTTGCATTTTCTATTTTGAGCTTCTACTGCAAGAAATATACTGGTATCACTTGATGAGTTAAGTTTTGAAGGATGATTACCTTGAATAGCAACGATCTTATTTGTCATATAATTCATTTAAATTTTCATTTTTAGAAAATTTATTAATCATATGGTCTGCGTTTGTTGTTTTATTATCAATTAGTTTTTCTAGGTGGTTTAAAAATTTTTTCTCATTTTCACCAGATTTATTTAGAACATCTCTGTTCTCCAAACCTTTTTTAGATAAATTGAGTAATAAAGAGGACCAGTAAAATAAGTCTTTACCCATTAACTCTGTATTAAAACCTTTTTTAGGAGCCTCAAAATAAGCATTAATGATTTTGCTTTTATCCCATTTAGAAATTAACTCATAAGTTTCATCTAAATTTCCATACAAAATCCCCGTATTAAATGCTGGTCCAGCACATAAACAGTCCCAACCACATGTGTCCATGGATCTTAATTCTATATATTTTTTTAATCTATTTTCTGTAAATATAGTACTTAGGTGAGTAGCCAAATCATCTTCCGTTGGAAGTCTGTTGCTTATTTCTTTAATCCTTCCATTCATGAAATCTAAAAAGGTATAATTTTTTCCTGACAAATACTCTCTATCATTTTGTATAAATAAAAGTGGAAAGTTTATTGCAAAGTCTGCATATTTTTCAAAATTCATGTTTTCAAAAAAAATTTCAGGAAGACCGCCCCTTGAAGTTTCTTGCCAAACTTTTGACCTATAAGACATATAGCCACTATTTTTTTTTTCGACTATTGAAGAATTTGCAAATAGTGCGATTGATATTGGAACAAGTGAGTTTATTATTTTGAATTTTTTTATAAAATCTTGTTCGGAGTTATAGTCAAGATTTAATTGTGTTCCACAAGTTCTATACATCATATCAAGACTAAGCGAGCCACCATTTGGCATATCCTTTGTCATCACTTCATATCTTTGTTTAGGATTATTTGGTACTTCAATTAGAGTTGAAATTGGGTCAAAACCAGCACTAACAATTTTTAAGCCAATTTTTTTAGTCACTTGCTGTAATTCAAATAAATAATCATGAGATTCTGAACAAGCTTCATGAATATTATTTAATTTATCACCTGATAATTCTATTTGGTTACCAGGCTCTAGTGTAATATTTTTTCCTTGTTTTTTTAACCCAATAATATTTTGCTTTTCCATTATTGGTTCCCAGCCAAATTCACTTAATGCATTAAACATTTTTAGAATAGTTTTGTAATCAGCTCTTTGATTTTTATTTTGATCAAATAAAAACTTTTCATGCTCAATGCCAATTTTGAAATCTTTAGTATCCTTAATGCCTGAATTAAAATATTCAATTATTTGTTCTTTATTGATAATCATTGATTTATATATAGTGATATAAAGTTCAAATTAAAGTCATTTCAGTAAACTTTACTCTACTTATTTTAATTATTTGATGCTGTGCTCAATAAAGACAATTGAGTAATTTTATCATCACCTAATTCATCTATAGGTTTGACAGGGTAGTCACCTGTAAAATAATGATCAGTTAATTGAGGGTACACTTCATCTCTTTTTTCAAAACCCATGGCTTTATACACACCTTCTAGAGATAAAAAATCTAATGATTGAGCACCAATATATTCACAGATTTCATCATTTGTTTTATTTGCAGCAAGAAGCTCTTTTTTAGTGGGTGTATCAACACCATAAAAGTCTGGATATCTAATTTCTGGACAGGCTATTTTAACATGAACTTCTTTTGCACCAGCATCGTAAAGCATTTTAACTATCTTATGAGATGTTGTACCCCTTACTAAAGAGTCATCTATCAATATAATTCTTTTATCTTTAATTGTTGATTTATTAGCATTCAATTTTAGCTTTACACCTAAACTTCTAATTTTTTGACTAGGTTCAATAAAAGTTCTGCCTACATAATGGTTTCTGATTAAGCCTAATTCAAAATTTATTCCAAGATGTTGTGCAAATCCAAGTGCTGCTGCATTTCCTGAATCTGGAACGGGTACCACTATGTCAGCATCAATTTTGTTTTCTTTTGCAAGCTCAACCCCAAAATTTTTTCTGTGTTCATAAGCTGATTTACCACCTAGTAAACTATCAGGTCTTGCAAAGTAAATATATTCAAAGACGCAAGGACGAACTTTTCTAGCAGGGAAGGGTTTAATACTTTTTAATATATTATCCTCAACATAAACAACTTCACCATTCTCAACATCTCTTATATATTTTGCACCAATAATGTCTAACGCACAAGTTTCAGAGGCAAAAACATAACTGTCCTTGATTTTACCAATTATCAAAGGTCTTATTCCATAAGGATCTCTTACACCTATCAAAGTATTCTGTGTAAGCATTACCAACGCATAACCACCCTGTATTTGAAAAATAGCATCAATAACTCTATCAATTGTTTTATTTCTTTTTGATTTAGCAATTAGTTGAACAATTGTTTCCGTATCTGATGTTGTATGAAAAATTGCACCATCTTGAACTAGTTTATTTCTAAGTGTAATTGAATTTGTTAAATTTCCATTATGCGCAACGCCAATACCACCGGCGTTAGTGTCAGCAAAAAAAGGTTGAATGTTTCTTAAAGTGTTATCCCCAGTTGTACTATATCTATTATGACCAATAGCATAATTACCAGGCAAGCTATTTAATACTTTTTCTTTATTAAAATTATCACCCACTAAACCAAATCTTTTTTCTGAGTAATACTTTTTACCATCAAAGGTTACAATGCCACAACCTTCTTGGCCTCTATGCTGTAATGCATGAAGACCTAAAGCAGTAAGGGCAGCAGAGTCCTTGCTATTACTTATTCCGAATACACCACACTCTTCTTTTAATTTAGGATTATAGACCTTCAATTTTTTCTTTAGAATCTTGATAGTTTTTTTCATTAGGAAATACTTTTAATAGATAAATACTACCTTTTTCTATGTATGGGAAGGCGTATGATTTGTCAGCATTAATGGGCCATTTATTATAATTATAGACAATATCTATAGCTGAAAATAAACAAATACAAATTACATAACTTCTAATAAAGCCAAAAAACAAACCAAAAATAGAATCGAGCGTTCCAAGCCCAACAAACTTCACAGTCTTACTAATACTCTTGTTGACTATTAATATAATAAAAATTACTAAAATAAAAATAGCCAAACCCAATGTTACATCAAGAACATACTCACTATCGATTATATTTTTAAAATAGGGTTTGATTCTGGGAAATATAATCAGAGTTACTACATAAGCCAAAAGCCATTTTGACACTGAAAGTAAACTCAAAACAAAGCCTTTAGTGTAACATTTGATAACAGAAAAAATAGTGATAATCAAAAAAATTAAATCTATAATTGAGATGGCTTCATAAAAATCTTTTAAAGCATCAATCATAATTGTTTTTATTTTCCAAAGGGTTTACTTATTAAAATAAGAGAAGGAAGTAGAGTTAATACAGAAATCATTGCAAATAGCATTGCTATACCAGTGAATACTCCAAAATAAATTGTAGGTATAAATTTTGAGAAAACAAGAATTGAAAAACCAAATACAATTGTTATTGAGGTATTAAGTATTGCAACACCTACGGTAGAGTGACAAATTTTTAGAGTTTTGTTGTAATCCTTAGTTTTAAAAAATTCTTCTTTAAATCTGTAGATATAGTGAATGCTGTTATCTACAGCAATACCAATGGTTATTGCTGCAATTGTTATAGTCATCATATCAAGAGGTATTCCTAATAAACCAATAATTCCTAAAATAAAAAATGCAGCAATAAAGTTTGGTACCACTCCAATAAAAGATAATTTAACATTTCTAAATAAAACCATAAACATTGCAAAAATCCCAATCATCACCAGCCCCAATGTAAGTATTTGTGATTTAAAAAGACTTTGTAGTAAATTATTAAATAAAATTAATACACCAGCAAGCTTAAACTCTTCTTTGTTTAATTTTAGTTTATTTTCTAAATCATAATTTATTTGATTTATTAAATCATTTCTCCTTAATCCATCTTGTGAGTCAATAATTCTCAAACTTATTCTAGCTTCATTGTCTTTAATTGAGATATACGGATCAATAATATCTTTTTTTATGTTTTCAGGAATCTTTGAATAAAGAACACCCATTTCTAGTGTCCCCAAAGGCTTGTTATTGTTCAACTGTGTAGCAACTTCGACAATTGAACTAAAAGATATAACCTTTCCTACGGCTGATAAACTGTCTAAATAATTGTGAACCTCTTGAATTTTATTAACCTTATCTTTTGTGAACCAATATTTTTCATTATCTTGTTGATTTCCTTCATCTTCCCAATCTTCAAATTCATCATTCTCACTTGTTATTACTTCCATTTTATTTGGAAATCTCAATATAACCTCTAAAGGCGTGGTACCACCTAGCTTTTCATCAATAAGTTTCATACCTTTGTATATTTCAGTATTTTTATTAAAATAATTAATAAAACTATTTTCAACTTCAAGACGACTAATTCCAACAATACTTAAAATAATAATAACACCAGTAATTATAAATATAGAAATTTTATTATTAATAGAAACTCTTCCAAAAAAAGAAGTAATTTTCGAATTATTATCTTCTTTAATCTTTATACTATCATTAGATATGAAGTTTAAGAGTGTTGGAAGTAAAGTGAATGTTACTATAAAAGATGTAATTAATCCCAAAGTCATCATCCAACCAAAATCAATAATAGGTTTAATTCCACTAAAAACTAAAGATAAAAAAGCACATATAGTTGTAAGAACAGTATAGATAATTGGCCAAAACATTTTACCAGTTGTCATTGAAATAATTTTAAAATTATCTAAGTTTGGAAGCTCATTCCTTAGTTGTAAAAAGCGAGTACTCATGTGAATATTCATTGCCATTGTCAGTATTAACATTAGTGCAATGAAATTTGATGAAATGACAGTAACCTTCCAATCTAAAAGACCAAGAAGACCTGTCATTATTAAAACTGAAAAAAAGCAGCTACTAATTGGTATTATGATCCAAATTAACTTTCTAAAAATAAACCAAAGTGTAGCAATAATAAAAAGGAGCACACCCAAGCCAAAAAAAATTATATCACTTTTAATAAACGACATCATATCATCTGCAATCATTGGAATTCCACCAAGATAAATTTTTCCAATATCTTCGTAACCATTAATTACTTCTCTTATTTGAGTAATATTTTTATGATTTTTTTTCTTTAAAATATCCTTATATGCCTCTATTTCACTTTTGCTTTTTTTTTCTATATTTTTTAGCTCATCTCCTTTGATGTAAACAATTATACCACTTGTATTACCATCTTCACTAATGACAAAATTTCTAAAGACAGGACTATTTAGTATTTCTTTAAATCCTCTTTCTGTATCTACACCTTCATCTTTTAATGTTTTAAAATTCTCTAGCCTTTCTTGAAGAGGAGCCTCAGAGTTACTTAGTAAGGGAATATCTAATAATGTTATAACACTATCAACCCAATCTAAACTTTGAATCTTATATTTTAAACTTAAAAGATTATTAATCGAAGACTCGGTAACCATTCCTTGATTAGGTGAATAGGTTATAATTAAAAATTCTTTTGACCCATATCTTTTATTAATTTCATTTAGATACTCAAGGTCAGGATCTCCTTCAATTAAAAGAGTGTCGGAAGATGCATCTAATCTGAAATCTTTAGAAAAATAACCAAAACTTAATAGTGCAATTAAAAGTAATAAAAAAATAGATTTAGGATTTTTTAGAACAGTATTTTGGTATAAATGAGATAACATTTAGGACTATTGTATATTAGATTTTAATTAATTTGAGCATCTTTAAATTTAGTAAACATTGCCTCAAATTCCAAATCAATATTTCCTGTTGGACCATGTCTTTGTTTGGCAATTATAATTTGAGCTAAATGAGCTATTTCACTCATTTTTGCTTGCCACTCAGCATGCTCGACAGTTGCTGCTTGAGGCTCTTTTCTTTCCAAATAATAGGCCGCCCTATAAACAAACATAACAACATCTGCATCTTGCTCTATTGATCCAGATTCTCTTAGATCTGACAACTGGGGCTTATGATCATCTCTTTGCTCAACTGCTCTAGATAACTGCGAAAGTGCAACAACTGGAACTTTTAATTCTTTGGCAATTGCCTTAAGCCCTTGTGTAATTTGCGAAATTTCCTGTACTCTACCATCTCTATTATTGATAGAACCTGTCATTAATTGTATATAATCGACAACAATCATATCTAAACCAAATAATCTTTTGATACGTCTTGCCCTGTTACTCATTGCAGCAATACTAATTGCAGGAGTTTCGTCAATATACAAAGGTAACTCAGATATATTCTTAGAGGTTTCAATAAATTTATCAAACTGTTCATCTGAAATTTTTCCTCTTCTTATGTCGTTAGATTTAATTCTAGATTGCTCAGCTAAGATTCTAGTTGATAATTGCTCTGATGACATTTCTAGCGAAAAAAAAGCAATAGAAGATTTTTTTCCACTTTCTTGTAGCTTTTGAGCCGCGTTAAAGGCAATATTTGTGGCTAGCGCAGTTTTACCCATTGAAGGTCTTCCTGCAATAATAATTAAATCAGAGTTATGAAGTCCTCCAAGCCTATCATCTAAATCCCTTAAACCAGTTGGAACACCAACTATACCTTCTTCATTCTTGTATGCCATAGAAGCCATCTCTATAGTTTGTTTCATTGCCTCATCAAATTTAACTAAAGATGAATTAAAAGAACCTTTTTCAGCAAGGTCAAATAACAATCTTTCAGAATTTTCAATAATATTTTGTCCACTAACGTTTAAATCATTTATTTTAGCTGAATCAATTGTTGTCTCAGAAATTTTGACAAGTTCTCTTCGTACGAACATATCATAAATAATTCTCGAATATTCTATCGCTTGTCTTGAAGATGTAGAAAATTTTGTAACTTTAACTAAATATTCCGGAATATTTAAATCATCTTTTTCACTTTCAAAATAATTTTTTAATGTAATTGGGTTTGCAAGCATTCCTTTGTAGACAAGACTTTCTATTGCAGAAAAAATTTTTTGATGCATTGGATCATAAAAGTTAATATTTGAGATTATAGTATTAATTTCATCAAATATATCATTTTGAACTAGTATAGAGCCAATAACAGCTTGCTCTGCTTCGATATTATTAGGTAACTCTTTAAATGTTTCTTTGACAATATTTAAATGATTTTCCATATTTAAATCTAACCTGAAAAGAATTTAAAAAAAACTACTAATATTTGTTGGGGAGAAAATTGTATAATTATTGAATAATTTCAGACGTTACTACATTTATTGTAATTTCTGAATCTATCTGTGAGTGTAAAATAATCTTAACTCTAAATTTACCAAGCGCTTTAATCTCTTTTAAAGGTTGTATCATTGAAGGCTTGATGTCTAACTTTTCTATTTCTTGAATTAATTTTGAAATTTCAGTTGGTTTAACCGAACCATAAAGTTCCTTATTTTCTGTGCTAAGTTTTTTAATTTCATACTCTTTACCATTTATTTGTTCTGATATTTTTTTAGCATCTTTTTTCTTCTCATCATCTTTTTTACTTAAATCTATTTTGATTTTATCAACTGCAGTAACATTTTCTTTTGAAGCAAAAAGAGCTTTTTTAGTTGCAATTAAAAAATTTCTAGCAAAACCTCTTTTGACTTCTATTATTTCACCAATAGAGCCAATTTTTCTTAAGTTTTCTAAGAGTATAATTTTCATTTAAATTAACGCTAAATTTCTAGCTCTTTTAATCGATAGTGAGAGTTCTCTTTGTTTTTTTTGACACACATTTGTAATCCTTGAAGGTAAAATCTTACCATTTTCAGACATATATTTTTTAAGTAATCTAATATTTTTGTAATCTACCGTTGGCGCTCCTTTAATAGATAATGGACATGATTTTTTAAATTTATATTTATTTGGCTGAAAGATACTTAATTTTGCAAAATTGCTTTGATTATCTCTTTTTTTGCCTGTTTTCTTTTTAAACGCCATAATTAATCTCTATTGTAATCTCTTTTATATTCTTTTTTTTCATACTCTTCTTTTTTTGAAAAATATTTTGCCTCTAAATCAAATTTCTTAACTCTAACAGTCATATACCTAAGTAAGTTTTTATCAATAATTTCACTTTGTTCTAATTCATCAATAATTTTACCAGAACCTTTTATTTTAAAGTGCATGTATATGCCTTTTTTATTTTTTTTAATAACATATGCTAGGGTTAACAAACCCCAATCTTCAGTTTGCACTATTTCTCCATCATTTTTTTCTACTATTTTAGAATACTTCTCAGTTAACTGCTTAACTTGAGCGGGACTAGTATCCTGTCTAGCAACTATAGTGTGTTCGTATAAATTCATAATTGTTCTTTAATAAAAAGTGAGGATATACTATTATAATAATTGAATTACAACACTTAAAACCATAATAAAATTTAGATATTTAAATGTTTTCTGTTATTTTTCCAGGCCAAGGCTCACAATTAGTTGGAATGGGCAAAGATTTTTATGATAAGTATAGGTTAGTTCAGGATTTATTCAAAGAGGCTGATGATACCCTTGGATTTTCATTAACAAATCTTATTCTTCACGGACCTAAAGAAGATCTAGATTTGACTGAAAACACTCAACCTGCAATATTTCTAATAAGTTTTTCAATATTTAAAATAATTAAAGAAGAGTTTAATATCAACCTAAACAATGCAAGCTTTTTTGCAGGACACTCTTTAGGAGAGTATTCTGCGTTAGCCTCAGCTGGAGCATTAACATTTTCGGATACATTAAAAATATTAAAAATTAGAGGAAAAGCCATGCAAAGCTCGGTACCTAAAGGAGTAGGTGGGATGGTTGCCGTATTAGGTTCTGAAATTGAAACAATAGAGAATTTTATTAATGAAAACAAAAAAAAATATGAATGCTATATAGCAAATGATAATTCGGTAGGTCAAATAGTATTAAGTGGCAATATTGAAGATCTAGAAAAAATGATGGTTGATTTAAAATCTGCCAATATTAAAAATATCAAACTTCCTGTGAGTGCACCATTTCATTGTAAATTAATGAATAAAGCAACACTTATCATGAAGGATGAAATAGCAAAATTGAATTTCAACGAACCTGAAAATATTTTGGTTTCTAATGTAACAGGAAAAGAAATAGCAGATTCCAATGAGTTAAAAGATTTATTAATTAAACAAATTGAAAATAGAGTTCGTTGGAGAGAGAGCGTTTTGCTAATGATTGATAAAGGGATTAACCAATTTATAGAAATAGGACCTGGTAAAGTTTTATGTGGTTTAATAAAGAGAATTGATAGAAATGTTAAAGTTAGTGCAATAAATACAGAAGAAGATATAAAGTTAATTAATGTTAATGAGTAGTTTAAAAAATAAAAATATTATAATTACAGGTGCATCGGGTGGTATTGGAAACTCGATAGTTGAAAAACTACACATGAATGGAGCTAATATTTTAGCAACTGGGACAAGAGTTGAAAAATTAGAAGAGCTAAAAGCAAAATTTAATAATATTAAAACACTTACGTTTGATATCTCTCAACATGAAAAAATTGAAGAATTTATAAATGATGCAACCGAAAAGTTGGGTGGATCACTTGATTGTATAATTAATAACGCTGGTATTACAAAAGATAATTTAGCAATTAGGATGAATTTAGAAGAGTGGACAAAAGTTATAGATGTAAATTTAACATCAACATTTTTAATGTGTAAATATTCCATAAAAAAAATGCTTAAAAATAAATCTGGAAAAATTATTAATATTACATCGGTAGTAGGACATACAGGCAATGTTGGTCAGGCAAACTATACAGCTTCAAAAGCAGGAATTGTTGCTATGTCCAAAAGCCTTGCAATTGAATACGCAAAAAAAAATATAAATGTTAATTGCATATCCCCAGGATTTATTAATACACCAATGACCGATCAAATAGACAATAAGTTCAAAGAGGTAATAATAGCTAAAATTCCAGCAAACAGATTGGGTAAACCAGAAGATGTAGCTAATGCAGTAGTTTTTTTAAGCTCTGATGAGGCGAACTATATTAATGGTGAGACTATTCATGTTAATGGCGGGATGTATTTGGGTTGACAAAACTACTTTTTAATCTATTAACGATTTATAACAAAAAGGAACAATATGTCAGATGATATTTCAAGCAAACTTAAAAAAATTGTTGCAGACCACCTGGGTATAGACGAAGCTAAAATCACAGATGAATCAAGTTTTATTGATGATCTGGGTGCTGATAGTTTAGATACTGTCGAGTTAGTGATGGCCTTTGAAGAAGAGTTCGGGTCAGAAATCTCAGATACTCAAGCAGAAAAAATTTTGACTATCGGTGATGCCGTCAAATTTATCGAAGGCAAGAGTAATTAGATTTATTAAATGTCCACAGAAAAAGATGGGATAATGGTAATTTTATCATCCCCATCTGGGGCTGGTAAAACAACACTTGTAAAACTCTTATCAAAAAATAAAAATTTTTACATTTCTGTATCTCACACGACACGAGAACCAAGGTCAAGTGAAGTGGCTGGCCAAGACTATTATTTTGTGAACCGTGAAAAATTTGAAGGTTTAATTAAAAATGAAGAGTTTTTAGAGTATGCAAAAGTTTTCAAACATCTATATGGAACAACAAGAACACCAGTTATAGAAAAATTAGAAAAAAGTGAAAATGTTATTTTTGATATTGATTGGCAGGGTGCTGATCAAATTAAAAATAAAAAATTAAATTATAAATTAATAACTTTTTTTATTTTACCACCAAGTAAAGAAGTTCTATTTGAAAGACTGTCAAATAGAGACATGAAAGATAAGCTAATTGTAGAAGAAAGAATGAAAGATTTTAGTAGAGATGTATTACATTGGATAAATTATGACTATGTAATTGTAAATGATGATCTCAATGAATGTTACTCCAAGATTAGTAATTTAATTGATGCTGAAATCAACAATGGATCAAAAGATTATGACAAAGAATTCATTAGGAAACATGTTAATAAATTAACTTCTTAAACTTTCGTATTCTTTAACTAATTTAAAATATATTTCTGCTTTTAAGTTTTGTGGCCGAAGATTAAGATCGATATTAAATTTTTCTGAAATTTCTTTTGCATTATTGAATATTTTGTTGAAAGGTTTTTTAAGCATTTTTCTTCTTTGGCTAAAGAAGACTCTTGTTATCATTTCTAGGTTTTTAGCATCCTTTAATTCAAAGAAATTTTCTCTTGGTGTAAATAGCAGTAG
>Ga0307986_10002413_pt1 | contig 13438 bp, 13 predicted proteins | sample EllFjometageno82_FD_203170 | JGI IMG/M metagenome (GOLD analysis project Ga0307986, IMG submission 203170) | Marine microbial communities from Ellis Fjord, Antarctic Ocean - #82 | ecosystem: Environmental > Aquatic > Marine > Unclassified | place: Southern Ocean | collected 2014-10-09
CGACTGTTTAATCAATACTTAAACAAGAAAGTTAGTAACAGCTGTTTAAAATCAAACTTGATTAATTTTATGAAAATAATGGTTCCATTTACTCCTCATCTCGCACACGAATGTCTTGAAGGATTAAAAGTCGAGAACGTAACCGTGTGGCCAGAAATTGACAATGCACTATTGGAAAAACAGTCGATTAAACTAGCTATACAAATAAATGGTAAAACTAAAGAAGTAATAGAAATGCAAAAAGATTTAGGTGAAAAAGAAGCCGCTGAAAATAGTAAAAAAAATGATAGGATTAAAAAATACTTGGATGGGAAAAAAATTATTAGAACTATTTTTGTTAAAAATAAGATAATAAATTATTTGATTAAATAAAATTATGAAAAAAAATTTAAAATTAATACTAATCTTTACATTTCTATTATCACTTACAGCCTGTGGGTATAAGACTATTAAGAATAGCAAGAATTTAAATATTCAAAATATAACTAGTTCCGGTGATAAAAAAATATCTCACACTATAAAAAATCAACTTCTTCTAAATTCAACAAAAGATGGGTCACAAATAGTTACAATAAACTTTACTTCACAAAAAGGGAAATATCCAAAAGACAAAGATGTTGCGGGAGTTGTAACAGATTTTTATTTAACTATGCAAGTAGACCTTGAAATAAAAGACGTTAAAGGAAACGTTTTAATAAGAAAAATATTTGCTGGTCAGACATCCTATGAAGCTGCAGTAAATAAATCTGAACAAAATACTGTGCAAAAAAATGTTGAAGAAAAGTTAACACAAGACTTAGCTGATAAAATTAATTTATTCTTTATGATATATTTTGAGAGTAAATGATATTAAAAAGCTACATAGCAGAGAGCAATGTAAATTTACTTAATCAGTACTATTCTTTGCTTTTTTATGGTGAAAATGATGGTTTAAAAGATGATTTTAAAGATAAAATAAAAAATCAAAATAAAGATTCCGAGGTACTAAATTTCTTTCAAGATGACATATTGAAAAATAAAGATGTTTTACTAAATGAAGTTTTTAATGACTCACTTTTTAGTATTAAAAAAATCATTATTATTAACGAGGCAAGCGATAAAATTTTTATTATTTTGGATGAAATATTAGAAAAAATATCTGGTAATTTAAGAATATATATCTTCTGCAATATCCTTGATAGAAAATCGAAAATTAGGAATGCTTTTGAAAAAGCTAACAATTTGGGAGTTATTGCATGCTATCAAGATAATGAAAGAACATTAATAAACTACGTAAACACAGCACTCAAAGACTATAAAGGTGTAACCAGTGAAACAACAAATCTAATAATACAAAACTCATTCTTAAATAGAAAAATAATTAAAAATGAATTAATCAAAGTAAAAAATCTTTTTATAAACAAGACCCTAGAAATAAAAAAAATTAACGAATTACTAAACATTAAACTTGGAAATAATTTTGAAAACATTAGAGATGCCACAATTTTAGGTGAGAACACTAAAGTAAATAAATTAATAAGCGAACTGGAATTTCATGAAAGTGATAATTTTTTTTATATTAATCAACTTTCTTCCAGAATTTCAAAATTAATGGAAATACAGCATTTAAATAAAAATATTAAAGATGATGATTTAGCCATAGAAAGCTTAAAACCAAAAGTCTTTTGGAAAGATAAACCAATTTATTCTCGACAGTTGCTGAAATGGAATATTAAAAAACTTGAAAAAACCTTAAAAGAAATAGGAAATACTGAGTTATTGATGAAAACCAAAACTCAAATAAAAAATAACGTATTATTGAAGAATTTATTAATAAATATTTGTCTAAATGCTAATTCCCCTTAAGTAAATTAGAAACAAGTTCAAATTGAGGAAGGTCTTTATAGGCTATAGTAATTTTTCCTGAATTATTTTTTTTATTAATAATAATAACTTTTAAACCAAGTTTATCTTCAATTTCTTTTTTGGCTACTTCTATATTGGAATCTACCTTTTTATCTAAAAGATTTCTCTTCTTAGTTTTTGCTAAAGCTTCAACAGAACGAGCGCTCATATTTCTTTTTATAATTTCCTCGGCAATTGAAGAAGGATCTGACAAACCTATGAGAGGCCTTGCTTGTCCTGGTTTAAGTTGGCCATCTGCTATCATTGAGATTACATCATCCGGTAAAGTTAAAAGGCGTAAAGTGTTACTAATATGACTTCTGCTTTTTGACATCATTTTTGCTATCTTGTCTTGATCATATCTAAACTCATTTGCAAGTCTCTCATATCCTCTGGCTTCTTCTATCGCATTAAGATCTTCACGTTGTATATTTTCGACAATTGCCACTTCTAAAGTCTCATTATCACTTAAGTCGTGTATTACAATTGGTACTTCATGCAATCCTGCTTTTTGAGCTGCTAACCACCTTCTCTCTCCAGCTATGATTTCAAATTTATTTGTATCCGAAGAATCTACCCTCACAGCAATTGGTTGAATTAATCCGTTTTTTTTAATTGAATTTGATAGTTCAGTTAGTTTTTTTTCGTCGAAATTTATTCTTGGTTGAAATTTATTTCTATTCAGGTCACTTATTAGTGCTTTCGATTGCAATTCATTTTTTTCTTCGTTGTCTTCTGTTAGTTTAGCGTCACCAAAAAGCGAAGATAAGCCTCTTCCTAAACCTTTTTTTTTCAAATCACTCATGCGGTGCTTCCAATTTTTTTATTAGCTTGCTTTAAAAACTCATCTGCTAAGTTTAAATAAGACTTGCTTCCTAAGCAGCTTCTATCATAATTAACGCAGGGCATACCGTGCGATGGTGCCTCCGAAAGCCTTACATTTCTTGGTATGACCGTTTGATATACTTTTTCTTTAAAATGATTCCTTGCTTCTTTGTCAACTTGAGAAGATAATTTATTTCTCTTGTCAAACATGGTTAGTAAAATTCCCCTGATACTTAATCTTGGATTTAATTTTACTTTTATTCTTTCAATAGTTTTAACTAGTTGACTAATTCCTTCTAAGGCAAAAAACTCAGTCTGCAATGGAACTAATAATTCATCTGCTGCTACTAAAGACATTATAGTTAGTAGACTTAAAGATGGGGGGCAATCTATAAATATATTGTCGTAATTTAAAAGGATGTTATTTTCTTTCTTGGTCAAAATTTCTTTTAGTAAAAAAGCTCTCTTAGGTTCGCTGGCTGTTTCTACCTCTAATCCAGATAAGTTTACATTTGAACTTATTAGGTCTAAACCACCTATATTGGTCTTTTGTATAGCAGAGTTTAGAGAAATTTTTGCTATCAACAAATTATAGACATTTTTCTCATGATCATTATTTGATTTACCAAGGCCTGTAGTTGCGTTGCCTTGAGGATCTAGATCTATGACTAATATTTTATGGCCCATCTGAGCAAGTGCTGCTGCTAAATTGATGACAGTAGTAGTTTTACCAACTCCACCCTTCTGATTTATTACTGATATTATATTTTTATTCACTTTTTAATTACATCTACTATTAATATTTTTGATTCTTTATCAGTGATGCTATTTGTCAATTTATACTTATAATTTTTTATATTTAAAGTTTTTTCTGCTTCATCCTGTGCATTCTTTCCTTTTAATATTATTATTTTGTGGTTTACTAGTATTTTTTCACGTGAAATTTTTATTATTTCACCTAATTTCTTAAAAGCTCTACAAACTACATAATAATCTCTTATTTCTTGTGTTGTAATGTCAATATTGTAGATTTCGCACTCTATTTTGAGAATTTTTACTATTTTTCTAAGAAATTCAGCTTTTACAGGAGATTTTTCGTATAGTTTCACGTGGAATTTATTGTTTTTATTAAAAATTGCAAGAACTATACCTGGAAAACCACCGCCTGTTCCAAAATCTGATAGTGAGTTATTCGTAGAAAAATCGATATATTTAACTAATTGGGCAGAATCTAATATATGTCTAGACCAGATTGACTTTACAGTACTTTCACCGATAAAATTATGCACTTTATTTGCCTCAATAAGAATATTCTTAAACAATTCCAGCTTATCAACGTCATCAGAGGTGAATTTTAGGTTATTAATAAGATAAGACTTAACCTGAATGTCGTCCATTAAGCAGATGCTTTATTTTTAAAACTTTTTATATGGCCTAAAAGTATAAATGCAGCAGCTGGTGTTACTCCGTCAATTCTTAGTGCCTGCCCCAAAGTTTTTGGACGAACTAATGAAAGCTTTGATTTTATCTCATTAGATAAACCACTAAAAATATTATAATCAATTGAGCCTGGTATAATAATACCTTCATCCTTTTTGAAGGCCTCAACGTCATGAAACTGTCGAGCAAGATATCCGGAATAATGAGCATCTATTTCAACCTGTGAATCGATAGTGTGTCCATTGTGGGTCAAATCCGGCCAAATTTTTCTCAGCTTGATCATGTTAACATTTGTTAAACCTAAAACTTGAAGAGCACTTCTTTTGACTCCATCCTTAGATATTTTAATAGAATATTTTTCAGCTTCATTGGGACTAATAATTTTACTCTTAAGTTCGGAAATAACCTGAGTTAGTTTTTTTTGTTTAGAAATAAAATTATTTTTTCTTTTTTCTTTAACTAAACTAATCTTAATACCTAGTGGTGTTAATCTTTGGTCAGCGTTATCTGCCCGCAACGAAAGTCTATATTCTGCTCTTGATGTAAACATGCGATATGGTTCAGAAACACCTTTCGTAATAAGATCATCTATCATAACTCCAATATATGACTCGGACCTATCAAGAATAAATTCACTTCTATTTTTTGTCTTTAGAGCAGCATTCGCACCAGCCATCAATCCTTGAGCGGCTGCCTCCTCATATCCAGTAGTTCCATTAATTTGACCTGCCAAATACAAAGAATTAATTTTTTTTGTCTCAAGTGTGGCTTTTAACTCTCTGGGATCAACATAATCATACTCTATTGCATAACCAGCTCTTGTCATCTTAACATGCTCTAAACCCTTTATTTTAGCAAGTATTTGGAGTTGTACATCTTCTGGGAGCGATGTAGATATACCATTTGGGTAAACTGTACTGTCGTTTAATCCTTCAGGCTCTAAGAAGATTTGATGTCGACTCTTTTCCCTAAATTTAACAACTTTATCTTCAATTGATGGGCAATATCTTGGTCCTACGCCCTTGATATTACCTGAGTACATCGCACTACGATTAATATTTTCACTGATGATTTTATGGACATCATCATTAGTATGAGTAATGCCACAAGCAATTTGTTTGTTATAAAGCTTGGTTGTTAAAAAAGAAAAAAAATAAGGCTCATCGTCTCCAGCCTGCATTTCGATATCATCATAATTTATTGTTGTTCCATCCAATCTAGGTGGTGTTCCAGTTTTTAATCTTCCAATCTTAATATCAAACTTAGCCAGTTGTTCACTTAATCCAGTCGTTGATTTTTCATCAAATCTTCCAGCTGGGATTTGTGTTTCACCAATATGAATTAAGCCATTTAAAAAAGTCCCAGTTGTTAGTATTAATTCTTTGCAATTAATTTGTTTTCCGCTTTTGCAAACAAAGCCTTTGATTTTATTTTCCTGGAAAATAAATTTGATAACTGGATCTGCGACGACTATTAAATTCTTATAATTTAATAGGGTTTGTTGCATGAATTTTTTATATAAAGCTCTGTCAGATTGAGCTCTTGGACCGCGCACTGCAGGTCCTCTACTTCGATTTAATAGTCTAAATTGGATGCCGGATTTATCTGTGATTTTACCCATAACACCGTCTAGTGCATCTATCTCTCTTACTAGGTGACCTTTACCGAGACCTCCTATTGCTGGGTTACAAGACATTTCTCCAATTGTTTCTATTTTATGCGTAAAAAGTGCAGTATTAGCGCCTATTCTAGCCGATGCTGCTGCTGCTTCACATCCAGCATGACCACCACCGATTACTACTACATCATAACTCAGATCATTACTCATTGGTTAAATGTATTCCTCTAATATGATAATACAAGTTTTTATTTAAATTATTTACCAATACAAAAATCGCTAAATATTGATCCTAAAATCTCTTCTACATCTACTTTGCCTACAATTTCACTAAGGCATTTAGTAGCCTGTCTAAGATCTTCAGCCGCAAGTTCGATGTGTTTAGTTTGGTTCTTCTTAAGAAAATTATCAATTTCTTTTAAACAGGCATTTAGCTTAAATCTATGTCTCTCCCTGCTAATAAGAATAGTACTTGCAGATGTGAACTTAATATTGAGCTTATCTTTTATTTTTTGAATTAATTGGTCAATATTTTTATTTTCCTTAACAGATATTAAAATACTATCGTGTTGATCAAAGTTATGAGTTTTGTTTTTACATAAATCCGACTTGTTTAAAACAACAATACAATCTTTATTAATTAAGTCTTTTATTTTAAGATTAATTTTTTGGGATGAATTATCCAACATAATTATATTTAAATCCGCTTCTTTTAAACTGTTCATAGCCATTTCTATGCCTTTTTTTTCTACTTTATTATCCGTATCTCTGATACCTGCAGTGTCAGATAGTATTACTGGGTAACCATCTATATTAAGGTAAGTTTCTATAATATCTCTGGTTGTTCCTTTTTCTTCTGAAACAATTGCAGCTTCTCTTTTTGAAAGTAAATTTAATAAAGAAGATTTTCCAACATTAACGTCACCTATTATGGATACCTTGAATCCGTCTCGAATTTTTTCACCAACCTTGTGATCCTCTAGGATTTTTTTAATCTCTGCTTGAACTTCTACAATAGATTTTTGAACCTCAATTAACAAACTTTCGGGAAGATCGTCTTCTGCAAAATCTATTTGGGCCTCAATATAAGCCAACGATTTAACTAATTTTTGTCTTAATAAATTATAGTGTTCTGAAGCTTTGCCTTGTACTAATTTTATTGCTTGTTGACGTTGTAATTCTGTTTCAGCCTGTATTAGATCTCCAATACTTTCTGCTTTAACCAAATCTATTTTATTATTCAAAAAAGCTGTTTTTGTGAATTCTCCAGGTTCAGCTAAACGACAGTCTTTTTGCTCTGACAAAACCTGTAAAAAATAAACTATGACAGCATTGCTACCATGTATATGAAATTCTGCTAAATCATCGCCTGTGTAGCTATTTGGACCTGGAAACCACAAAAATAAACCTTCATCAATTAAGTCTCCATTTTTGGGGTTGTAGAAGTTACAAAGATTAACTTCTTTAGATTTGATTTTCGTATGTTTTAGGATTGATTTAGATATTTCATAAGTTCCTTTTCCAGAAAGTCTAATTATTCCTATCCCAGATGGTCCTCTCCCTGATGAAAGTGCATAAATATTCATTTTTTTTTTCCATTATATCTTTTATATTCTAATATGCTGTAAATAAATTATTTTTTATGTTTCAAATTAACTGGAAAACAAAATCAACACTATACAAATTATTTGAGTTTTTTAGACTTAAAAAAATATTATATTTCTTTCAAAAATATATTACTAAAAGATCTAGCATAAAAATTAGGGAAATTGACAAATCGTGGAAATTTCATTCTGAAGCTATAAAAAAAAATAATATTACAAATTTATTAGAAGTAGGTGCTGGCAAGTCATTAGAACAAAACATTTATTTATCATATTTCTTTAAAAATAAAGTTAAACAAACAGTTATTGATATTAACAAAATGCTAGATTTTGATTTATTTAATGCGGCAAATGAGAAAATTGCAAACATATTAAATTTAGATCCAAAAAAAAAGGTAAATAATCTTGAGGCCCTAAAGTCATCATATAATATATTATACAAAGCTCCCCATAATTTAGATGACATTATTAAAAACAAACAAAGTTTTGATATGTGTATCTCAACTACTGCATTAGAACATTTTACGCTCTCAGATATCGAGAATTTTCTTTTAAACTTAAAGAAAATACTAAAGAAGGGTGGATTTATTTCTTCTGCAATAGATTATAGTGATCATTATTCTCATACTGATAAAAATATAGGTCCTTTGAACTTTTTAAAATATACACAAAATAATTGGGCAAAATATAATAATTCTTACTTATATCAAAATAGACTTAGACATCGAGACTATGAAAAATTGTTTATAAAGCACAATTATATTATAAAAGATAATGTCAAAGGACCAAAGCAAGAATACCAAAAGGAAGTGTCAAATGAATTTGACCCCTACGACCAAGATATTTTTATATTGTGGGGCTATTACTTGGTTCAAAATAATTTAAAAATTATAAGTGATGATATCTAAAACTAATAAATTATTATACGCGGCTCTTTCTATAAGCTTAACGATTGGATTATATTATGGAGAAGATTCTTCTGGAAGTGGAGGATCAATAAATGATTTTTTTAGTACATGGCCTCTAATTGAGAACCCATTTAATTTTGATTGTGGATGCGAAATGAAATTTCCTCTTCATTATTTTATAGCTTCAACCATTTATCATATAACTGGAAGTGAACTTTTTCTAAGAATTATATTTTGTTTAGTTGCTATTTTTGTTCCATACTTATTTTATAAGTGTCTGAGAATTAAATATCCGGCTCTCGATAAAAATAATTTATTTTTATTTTCTCTGATCTTGTTAATTTTACCTACATTTAGATCAGCTGCCATCTGGCCAAACACTCACTTAACAGGCACTGTATTCTTTCTTGCATCTATTTTTTTCTTTTTAAAGTGGGAAGCAGAGCAAAAGTTTAAAAATATTAATACAAATTTGTTGTTAACAATAATATTTATGTCATTGACGGTTTACACAAGACAAATGTATGCAATTATATTTCTTTATTTTGTACTAATATATTTTCAAAAATTAAATCTCAGTACATTTATTAAGACTTGTTTTATAATTTTTTTAATCGCTATACCGGGTTTTTTATTTGTATTACAATACCCTATAGTTTTGACGGGTACGTTTGACCCAAGCTTAAATAATAGTCTTCTCGTTAATAGCTCGATTATGGCATTTTATCTAATTCCTTTTTATTTTATAATATTCATAAATGATAAAGAAAAATTAAATTTAATAAATGTAAAAAATTTAGTTTTTTTTGTAACTTCAATAGTATTAGTTTTTGCACTATCTCAATCTTTTGATTATAATTTTAAAATGGGTGGTGGTTATTTTTTAAAACTATCAATATTATTATTTAATAATTTTAACTTATTTTACATCACAAGTATCACTGGGTTTTTTTTATTATATTTATTGGCTAAGGAAAAACCAAATAACGCTATTTTAATTTTAATGTTACTTTTAGGCTTTTCTGCAAGAATATTGTTTCCTAAGTATTTTGAGCCAATGTTGATATTTTTATTATTTTTTATTTTTAAAAATAAATTCTCTGAATTGTTTCTCGAAAAAAGAAGGAATGTACTGATCTATAGTGCTTACCTATTATTATATTTACTAACAGGAATTGCAAATCAAGCTTTAAACTTAACCAAGAGTTTGTGAAAATCAATAATATAAAAAATTAACTTGTTTTGTTCATTGAGTCAAAGAAGTCTGCATTGTTTTTTGTATTTTTTAATTTTGAAATTAAAAATTCAATGCCATCCATAGTACCCATCGGGCTTATAATTCTTCTTAATACGTTCATCTTTGAGAGGTCATCTTTTTCAAATAATAATTCTTCTCTTCTTGTTCCAGATCTAGTTATGTCTAATGCGGGATAAATTCTTTTATCTGCAACTTTTCTGTCTAAAATTAATTCTGAGTTACCTGTTCCTTTAAATTCTTCAAAAATTACTTCATCCATTCTCGAGCCTGTATCTACTAAAGCTGTCGATATAATTGTTAAAGAACCACCTTCTTCAACATTTCTAGCGGCACCAAAAAATCTTTTTGGTCTTTGTAGGGCATTCGCATCTACACCGCCTGTTAAAACTTTTCCAGAGCTTGGTATGACGGCATTATAAGCTCTGCCAAGTCTAGTAATTGAATCAAGCAAGATCACGACGTCTTTTTTGTGCTCAACTAATCTTTTAGCTTTTTCAATTACCATTTCAGCAACAGCAACATGCCTGGAAGCTGGCTCATCAAAAGTTGAGGCCACAACTTCTCCTTTTACTGATCTTTGCATATCCGTTACTTCTTCTGGTCTTTCGTCTATCAATAAGACCATTAAAAAACACTCTGGATGGTTTGCAGTAATCGATTGGGCTACATTTTGTAAAATTATAGTTTTACCAGCTCTTGGGGGTGAAACTATTAAAGCTCTTTGACCTTTTCCGATTGGGCTGACAAGATCAATTAGTCTTGCTGTATGATCTGGTTTTTTTTCAACTTTGGTGCTTTCCACTTCTAATTTAATTCTTTCATCAGGATAAAGGGGGGTAAGATTATCAAAAGCTATTTTGTTTCTAACTTTTTCTGGATCTTCATAATTTATTTTATTTACTTTTAATAAGGCAAAATACCTTTCAGCATCTTTAGGTCCTCTTATTTCTCCTTCAACAGAGTCTCCTGTTCTCAGGCCAAATCTTCTTATCTGACTGGGACTAACATATATGTCATCAGGACCGGGCAGGTAATTAGATTCTATTGCTCTTAAAAACCCGAAACCATCTTGTAAAACTTCTAATACACCAATCGCCGTAATCTGTTCGTTTTTTTCAGCTAATTTTTTAAGGATCGCAAAAAGTATCTCCTGCTTTCTCATTGTGCTTGGATTTTCTATGCCAAGTTTTTCGGCCTCTAAAATAAGTTCCGCTGGGTTCTTTTGCTTAAGTTCTTGTAAATTCATATGTGATTGTTTGGTTTAGTAGGTATGAGATATAAATATATGCTTTTTTTATTATATTTCAAGCCCTATAATTGATCAATTTCTCGTGCAAACTCATTTACTTTATTCCAGTTAGTAAACTCGTATGATTTTGAAGTATCTGTAGGACCTTTTGTAATTAGCATGATAAAACGTATAACTTGCTTATCTATAAAACTATAATTTGGATAATCAATTTTACCAGCAAAGACTGCTAACTTGTTTGGAAGCCAAGTTGTCTTTTCCAGGAACTTTTTCATATAAGGATTTGTTTCTGGTAAGCTTTTTTCTATCTTTCTAGCAACAACATTTACAGAGAAAAAAGCGGTTTTTTTTACATCCAGAATTTTTTTATTTTTTTTAATAAAGCTAAAAAGTTCTGATTTATGTTTCCCGTATCTTATACTTGCTCCAATTATTATTTTGCTGTACTCAATTAAATCTGAATTGTTTACTTCACACAAAGAAATAATTCTTATTAATTCATTTTTTTTCAAATTTTGTTTAATTTTATTACAAATGATTTTTGTCTGCCCGTCTGTTGTAGAGTAAATAATTAAGGTTTTCGACATGTATTATTTTAAGTATCTTTTAATAAGATTTTCTAACAGAAATATATGATCGTCATTATCGTTTAAACAAGGGATAAGATCAAAATTTTTTCCTCCATTTTTAATAAAACTTTCTCTTCCTTGTATATTGATCTCTTCTAACGTTTCAACACAATCTGAAGAAAAGCCGGGACAAATAACCAGTACATTTTCTTTACCCTCTTTTGGTAATTTTTCAAGTATCTTATCTGTATATGGTTTGAGCCATTCAATCGGTCCAAATCTAGACTGAAAGGTTGTTTTAATTTCTACCTTATTAAATTTCTCACTAATGAGTCTGGAGGTTTTTTGACAGTAACATTGGTATGGATCACCCTTTTCAAAATAAGATTTAGGAATTCCGTGATAGGAAACTAAAATTAAATCTGGTTTCCATTGGATTTGAGATATTTTTTTATTAATACTACTGACAAGCGCGTCTATGTATAAAGGGTCGCTTTCATAATGTGGTATAATTTGTAAACTTGGTTGCCACCTCATTTTCATCAAACTTCTATAGACCTCATCACACACTGTCGCTGTCGTTGCGGCAGCATACTGTGGGTATAAAGGTAATATAATTAAATTCTCACACCCTTCTTCTTTTAAGCTATTCAGCTTGCTTTTAATGCTGGGATTACCGTATCTCATTGCATAATCAACATGGTTTGCTTTGGTGCTAATTTTTTCTTTTAACTTTTGGGTTTGGCTTTTGGTGTAATATCGTAATGGTGACTCGTTAGTTTTTTTAAACCAAATCTTTTTATAAGCGTGTGCAGTTTTTGAAGGTCTAAAAGTAAGTATAAATATATTTAGAACTATTTGCCAAACAATTGGGTTAACTTCAATAACTCTTCTATCGGATAAAAACTCCTTAAGATATTTTCTAATGTCCCACCAGCTTGTCGTGTCTGGCGTTCCTAAGTTTACTATCAAAATACCAGTTTTCCCAAATTTTACTTCTGGATGGTTTTCATTTTTATTTCTCATTTTTATAGTTTCTAACAAAATTGATTAATTTTTTTACTTTATCAGGGTTGGTCTCTGGAAGTAAACCATGACCTAAATTAAATATGTATGGACGATCTTTAAATGTGTCTAAGTATTTTTTTGCTATTTGAAACATTTTTTTATCTTCCATGAAAAGTGCTTTTGGGTCCATGCCTCCTTGAATGCACACATTTTCAAAATTATTTCTAACCCATTCGGGATCAAGGTCATAATCTATGCTTATTACATCTGGTTTTACTATTTCTAAAAATTTGGAATAATTTTTATTTAACCCTTTCGGAAAACATATCGTTGGGATCTTATGCTTTTTACAAAAATTTACTAAATTTAGATTAGGAGAAAAACAATAATCATTAAGGTTTTCATTTGGTATCAAGCCCGCCCAAGAGTCAAAAATTTGTACTATGTTGGCTCCTGCATTAATTTGATTTTTTATATGTATTGAAAGATAGTCATTAATTTTTTCTAGAATTAAATTAATTTGCGGCTCTTTTTTTTTTACCAAATCTAAATCTAAAATATTTTTTTCTTTTTTAAGCCCAAGCATATAGACAATCAATGTCCAAGGAGATCCTACAAATCCAATCAAAGACTTGTTTTTATCAAGTTTACTCCTTGTTAATTTAATAGCATCATAAACTGGTTTTAGTTTATTTGAAAATTCTTTTACATTGTTGTTTAAAAAAACATTAATATCAAAATCAGATAGGACTGGACCACTTCCTTTTTTAAACTTTACATCTTGTCTAAGCGCATAGGGTACCATTAAAATATCAGAAAAAATAATCGCTGCATCTAAATTATATCTTTTAATTGGTTGAAGAGTAATCTCACTACTAAGATGACTATCTAAACATAGTTTAATAAAATCTTGATTTTGAGATCTAATCTTTTTAAATTCTGGTAAGTATCGGCCAGCTTGTCTCATAAACCAAATAGGAATACAAGAATTATTTGTGTCGGTTAAACAGTTAACTAATTTGTTCATTAATATAATTATATATTTATAAGTAAACTATTTGTAGTAGGGCATGTT
>Ga0307986_10002415_pt1 | contig 13434 bp, 15 predicted proteins | sample EllFjometageno82_FD_203170 | JGI IMG/M metagenome (GOLD analysis project Ga0307986, IMG submission 203170) | Marine microbial communities from Ellis Fjord, Antarctic Ocean - #82 | ecosystem: Environmental > Aquatic > Marine > Unclassified | place: Southern Ocean | collected 2014-10-09
GTATTTAAAAAATAATAGTAAAAAAAAAGAATTTAAAAAAAATAAAAAAAAAATAAAGAAAGAGCTAAACGTTCTTTATAAAAAACTTTATTTTCAAGAAATGTGTTTTGTACACAGAGATTTTCACGCTTCTAATATAATGATTAAAAATAAACAATTTGGCTTAATCGATTCACAAGATGCTATAAGAGGTAATTTGCTCTATGATGTTGCTTCACTCATTGATGATATTAGAATCAAAATACCAAAAAAATTAAAATCTTTACTTTTCAGTTATTATCTTTCCAAAACATCAAACATTAAAAAAGGTAAAGAAGAATTGATAGCTAAAAATGATTTTGATATTTTGTCAGTTCAAAGAAATTTAAAAATACTTGGTATTTTCGTTAGGCTTTATAAAAGAGATCACAAGCCAAACTATTTAAAGTATTTACCATACACTTGGCAGTTATTAGATTTAAGACTTAAAAATCCAATCTTTATTAACCTTAAGGGTTTATTAGATAAAGTAGTACCAAAAAAAAATAGAAAAAAAATTAGATTTTATGACAATTAATAAAGCAATGATACTTGCGGCAGGGTTCGGTAAACGGATGCTTCCATTAACTGCAACGATACCAAAGCCATTAATAAAAATTGGTCCTAAAAATCTTTTAGAAAGAACAATTGAATTGCTCATAAAAATAGGAGTTAATGAAATTGTTATAAACACCCACTACTTATCAAAAAAGATTGATAATTTTCTAGCGACCAGGAAGTATAAAATTTCTATAAATGTTATAAAAGAAGAAGCATTACTCGACACAGGAGGCGGCATTTTAAATAGCACAAAAAATTTTAAAGATGATCCTTTTTTTGTTTTAAATCCAGATACAATTTGGAATAAAAATTATTATGAAGAATTAAAAATTCTTGAAAACTCTTATTTAAAAGAAAATAAACCTATTTTATTATTAGTTGATAAAATTAATAGTCACGACAAATCTTTTAAAGGTGATTTTAATTTTACGGACAATGGTTGTATTACAAGAAAAACTAGTAATCAGTACATATTCACGGGTGCTCAGATTATCAATAGAACTATTTTTGAAACTGTAAACAAAAAAGTTTTTTCAATGAATCTAATATGGGATCAAATGATAAAAGAAAAAAAATTATTAGGACAAGAAAGTAGTCAAACTTTTTTTCATGTAAATAATTTAAAGGTTTACGAACAACTAAATAAAATAAAATTTATTGATTAGTAATAATTGGTTTCTCTCTAGATTTATCAAGGTACTTGATGTCTTTTATTTCTAAGCTATGATTAAATTCAATAACTAGTGGATTTCCAGTTGGTATTTCTAGTTCATTAATTTTTTGATTTGAAATATTAAATAATTTTTTACAAAGAGCCCTTAAAGAATTTCCATGTGCAGCAATTATTATATTTTTATTATTTAGTAAGTCAGGCTTAATTTTACTTTCAAAAAAAGGAATTACTCTATTATAAGTATCTTTTAATGATTCCGTTAAAGGTATCATGCCTTGAGGTATATTGGAATTTAAAGAACTAAACAAAGATTTATGTTTATCATTCTCAGAGATTGGTGGTGGTGATATATCCCAAGATCTTCTGTATTTTTTAAATTGCTCTTCACCAATTTTTATTTTTGTCTCTTCCTTATTTAATCCAGTTAACGAACCATAATGTCTTTCGTTAATTTCCCAAGAAGAATTTAATTCAAGTTCTAAATTATTTTCCTTAAGTATAACTATCAAAGTTTTGATTGCTCGTTTTAAAAACGAAGTATAGGATATATCTATATTTATATTAAGATTTTTAATTAATAGACCTGCTTTCCTTGCTTCAAGAATACCTTGTTGAGTTAAATCGACATCGACCCATCCAGTAAATCTGTTATCAGCGTTCCACAAACTTTGACCATGTCTAGTTAAGATTAATTTACTCATAAAATTTGTTTTTAAAGGATAATAATTAATATATCAAAATAATTATGAAAAATATTATTTTAAAAAATATTGATTATTTATATTTATTCTCTCTATTAGTTATTTTTGTATTTTATTTCTTTCCTGGAGATATCGTGTCATATTTTATACATGGAAATTTTGATACAGATCATGATCCCACACAAAACCCTATAGCTTATACAGCTCACCTCCTTATTAATACCGGAGGTTATTCTATTAATCATATTTTAACTTTTAGCTATATTACAGCCGGAGGCCTTTGGATTTATTTTAAAGAAAAAAATTTTTATATTGGAATAATTTTTTTTATATTTTTATCAATTCTCCTGGAAGTAATTCATTTAATCACTCCAAATAGAACTTTCGAGTTCAATGACCTTCTAGCTAATATTATAGGAGTTTTAATTATATTTTTTTTATTTAAATTAAAGAAAAAAATAATTTCATGAAAAAATTAATTTTTGCTGTAATTATTTTATTAAATTTAAATGTAAAAGTAATTGCTAGCGAAATTTATGGCTTACCAGTTGTTACTGATGGAGATACTATCAAAATTTCAAATAATAAAATAAGGTTGCACGGTATTGATGCCCCAGAGCAAAAACAAATGTGTACTAAAAAAACAAAAGAATATTATTGTGGGAAAATTGCAACAAAGGCATTAACTAAAAAGATTAACAAAAATATTGTCAGATGCTCAATTCAAAAAAACAAAGATAGATACAACAGATACATAGGTGTTTGTTTTGTTGGAAAGGAAAACCTAAACAAATGGATGGTTAGAAATGGTTATGCTATCGCATATAGACGCTATTCTAAAGATTATGTCTTAGATGAAAATTTTGCAAAAAGAAAAAAACTTGGACTATGGTCAAGCATTTTTTTAAAACCAGAAAAATGGAGAAAATTAAATTAAATTCTTATATAAAGTAAGAAGTGATTCATTGTAAAAAGTTTCCATTTTTTTTAATAATTTTTTTTTTATTTATATCATGTTCTTCAATACCTAAAAATACTAAAAATAGCTGTGCTATCTTTGAAGAAAGATATTTATGGTATAAACACACCAAAGCATCTTATGAAAAATGGGGCGCTCCTATTCATCTACAACTGGCATTCATTAAAAAAGAAAGTGATTTTAATTGGCTAGCAAAACCACCAAGAAAAAAATTATTTAAAGTAATACCATTTAAAAGACCTTCTAGTTCCTTTGGTTATTCTCAAGCTGTAGCCGGCACTTGGGAACAATATAAAGCAGAAACTAATAATAAATTTGCTACACGTGCTAGATTTAAAGATTCTGTTGATTTTATTGGGTGGTACATTAATAAAACTTCAAAAATATTAAAAATATCCAAGAAAGATGCTTATAGACAATATCTTGCCTATTATAAAGGCTGGGGTGATTATAAAAATTACAAAAAAGATAAGAAAGCAATTATTTATGCCTCTTCAGTTAGAGTGCTTGCTAATAAGTACAGAAAACAATTAACAACATGTCAGAAAAATTTAAATAAAAATAAGTATTTTATTTTTTAAGTTGTTTGTTTAATTCAACTTCAACAGCATCAATATTTTTTTCGTTCTTTCCAATAATAGAATAAATTGTTGGGATTACATAAAGTGTAAAAAAAGTTGAAAACAACATTCCACCAAAAATAGTTATACCAACTGTTAGTCTACTTGCGGCACCTGGGCCAGATCCAATTATTAAAGGAACTACTCCAAAAATAGTAGAAAGGCTTGTCATTAATATTGGCCTAAGTCTAATCGTAGACGCTTCAACTATTGCCATTTCTAATGTTTTTCCTTCTTTTCTTAATTGATTAGTAAATTCTACAATTAATATTCCATTTTTAGCTGACAAACCGATTAAAATAATTAATGCAATTTGACTATAAATATTTAGAGAAGATCCGACTACAAGCAATCCCAATAAGCCACCTAGTATTGCCAGAGGGACAGTAAGCATAATTGTAAGAGGGTGCCTCCAACTTTCAAATTGAGCGCACATTGCAAGGTAAGCAGTAATCAAAGCTAGAATAAAAATTACATAAAGTTCATTATTAGTTTTTTTGTATTCTTCACTTTCACCTTTATAAGCAATTTTAGCTTGTGGTACATTCTGTTCTACAGTTCTTACTAAAAATTTTAGTGCTTCATCTAAAGAATAATCACCTACTAATCTTGCAGAAATAGTCACAGCTTTTTGTCTATTATATCTTGCTAGAAACGGAGACTGGCCTTCTTCAGAATACTCAACTAAATTTGAAACTGATATTAGTTTTCCATTATTCTTCGACCTTACAAAAACTTTACTTATACTTCCTGGCTCTTGCCTGTCTTTGATATCTCCTTGAAGAATAATAGAATACTCCTTACCGTTTTGAGTAAATCTTGTAACTGTTTTTGAACCAAAAATAGTTTCTATTGTTCTTCCTATATCTTGAGTAGAAACTCCTAAATCTGCAGCCTTTTTTTGATTAATTTTAACATTTAGTTGTGGTTTATTTAGATCAAAATCATCTTGAATTGAAGAAAGTCCAGGGTTTTTTCTTGCTTCCCTTTTAATTATGTTCTTCCATTCTATTAATTGATCATAAGTATTTCCAAGTATTACAAACTGCACTGGACTTTCAATTCCACCTGTTCTAATTCCTTGAGGCATAACAGAAAATGCAAGTACACCAGGCACACGACCTATTTTGGCAAAAGATTCTCTTAATATTTTTACACCATGCCTTTTTCTCTTTGACCAATCTTCCAGAAGGACAATAATAAAACCACTATTAACTTGTTTTGAAGATTTGCCAAAACCAGGAACTCTCATAATTAATTTTCTATATTCGCCTTTACCTAACTCAGGCAGCAACATCTTTTCAATTTCTTCTGCTTTAGACTTTGTAAAATTAAAACCTGAACCTTGAGGAGCTTTTATTATTACAAAAAAAGCACCTCTGTCTTCAGGTGCGATTAATTCTTTGGGTGCAAAATTAAATAAAAATAAACTCAAAGCTAGTGTTCCACCTAAAAAAGTAATAATTATTTTTTTTTTTTTTATCCACACAATTAAGGACTGTTTGTAAGCAATGGTAATATTTTTTAAAAAATTTTCAAATCTAGTTACAATTTTAGATTTTTCCATATTTTTTTTTAAGAATTTACTAGCTAACATAGGGCTAAGAGAAAGCGCCACAAAACTAGATATAATAACAGCAGAAGCTAAAGTTATCGCCGTCTGAGTAAAAAGAACTCCCGTAATTCCTTTAATAAAAACTAAAGGAACAAATACAGCTACTAAAACTACGGTAGTTGCTATAATTGCAAATGATACTTGTTTAGCACCTTTGTATGCTGCAACTAGTGGACTTTCACCTAGCTCAATTCTTCTAACGATATTTTCCAACATTACTATTGCATCATCCACTACAATTCCTATGGCGAGAACTAAGGCCATTAAAGTAAATAAATTAATTGAAAAATTAAAAATATATATAGCTAAAAAGGTAGAAATTAAAGAGACTGGTAATGCTACAACAGGTACAATTAATGCTCTTATGTTTCCTAAAAATAAATAAATTATTATAGTAACTAGAATCAAAGCAACAAAAAGAGTTTTATATACTTCAGATATAGCGGTTTTTATATACCTACTTCTATCAAAAGAAACTTCAAGACTTGTACCTTCTGGTAATGACTGTTTTATTTCTTTAATCTTATTTTTTATTCCATTAGCTACATCAATAGTGTTTGCATCCGATTGTTGGTAAATGCCAATCCCTACTACTTGCTTACCATCCCCTTTAAAGAGTGTTCTAGTTGATGCGGCACCCACTTCTACTCTAGCAACATCTTCTAACGTTATAACTGATCCATCTTTTGCTCTTTTAAGTGGCAATTTTTTATAATTTTCAAGGTTTTGGTAGGCTTTATCTAACTTTATAGTTAAATCGATATCTTTTGATTCTATTCTACCAGCTGGAAATTCAACGTTTTCTTTTCTTAAAACTTCTTCAACTTCTTGTGTTGTTAAATCTCTAGCCGCGAGTGCAATTGGATCTAACCACACTCTAAGAGATTTTTCTCTTTCACCACCTAACCTAACTCTTCCAACTCCTGGAACTGTCGAAAATGCATCCGTTAAGTAACGATCTGCATAATCAGTTAATTCAAGATCTGTCATTGTTTCCGAGCTAAAAGACAACCACATTGTTGTTCTCATACCCGCACTTTGTTTAAATATTTCAGGAGCTGCTGCGCCTTCAGGCAAATTATCTACTACACGAGCGACAGAACTACGAACATCATTAGTTACATCATCAAGGTCCAAGCCAGTCTCAAATGTTAACGTAATTCTTGAGCTCTCATCTTCACTAAAAGAATCTACTGTCTCTAATCCAGGTGTACCTCCCACAAAATCTTCTATTTTTTGAGTAATTTGAGTATCTATTATTTCTGCTGACGCACCTTTGTAATCTGTTTGAATAGTAACGATAGGAGGTTGTACTTCAGGTAATTCATCTGTTGGAATTTCTTGAAAAGTTATTACTCCGAAAATGACCAAAATTATGCTCATTACTGAGGCAACAACGGGTCTCTTGATAGACAAATCTGTTAAAAACATTATCTGTTTGCTTGTTTGATTATTTTTATTTTACTTTTATCTCTAACTTTTGAGACACCTTCAGTTACAATTTGATCTCCCTCAGAAATACCATCTAAAATAGATACTTTTCCAAAATTTCTTTTTCCAATCTGTATATTTTTTTTATCTACTGTTTCTCCATTAACAACATAAACAAAAGCTGTTTTACCCTGGATTGTAACAGAACTTTCTGGAACACCAATTTGTCTAGTCTCATCGTAAATAATCTTTACAGTTAATAATTGTCCCGGTATAATTTCAAATTTTGAGTTATCCACGATTACTCTTGCTAAAATTGAACGTGTAGATGGATCAACACGTGAGCTAACCGATCCTATATTACCAGTAAAATTTTTATCAAACGCTGTCGAAGATATTTCCGCTTTAAGACCAGACTTTAAAATCCCAACAAAATTTTCAGGCACTTTTATGTCTATAACAATTTTTTTAAGATCATCTAATGTAATAATTAAACTGTCAGTACCTAGTACCCCCTGAGCTATTTCTCTAGTACCGAGTCTGCCATCGATTTCAGCAACTACCTGTACATCATTTTTTAATGTAGCTATAACATCTCCGGCTTTGACAAATCTACCTTGGACATCTAGATTTTTTTTTATATCATTTTTTTTAATTCTGTATGTTTTAGAATTTTGAGCTATAGCAGTACCGAAAGTTTCTATACTCTTATAAAATGTTGATTTTTCGACTGTTTTAACAATCACACCAGGTGCAGGTCTAATGCTAAATTTTTTCTTAAAATGCAAGCCAACAAAATGTCTAGCTGCAATTATAGAAAAAATAATAATAAAAATAATTATTAATATTGTTTTAATTTTGCCTGCTGTTTTCATTTTTATTTAAGTCCATACTCTGACCAAGAACCGTCATATATGATTGGATTTTTATCATTTATAATTTTATTAGCTATTGCCAAAATGCACGCGGTAACTCCAGAACCGCATGTAAATACTAGTTGTTTATCAGTCTTAATACCAGCGTAGTCAAAAATTTCAACCAACTCATCTTTATCTTTAAATGTATGGTCTAATTTATTAATACATTCATAAAAAGGTAAATTTTTAGAGTTTTTAATAGAACCACTTTTTAAACCTGGACGCGGTTCCGGCTCAGTGCCTTCAAATCTTTTTTTTCCTCTAGCATCAACGACTTGAAATTTATTTAATTTTATATTTTCATCAATTTGCAATGTATTGAATACAAAATTTTTAATTTCTTTAGCTAAGTAGTTATTTTTACTATGTATAGATAATTTATTTGTAATTTTCTTATTGTCAATTTTCCACTTCTTTAAGCCACCATCTAAAATAAAAATTTTACTTATATTATGACCAAAATAAAGAAACATGTACCAACATCTACAAGAACTAATAACATCAGAATTATCATAAATCACTATTGAGTCCTGATTACTAATTCCGTAATTAGATATTATTTCTTGCCATCTTTTTTTAGTTGGAAGCATATGAGGCAAAGCTGTATTATGTTCTGAATTTTTATTTAAATCGAAGAATTGAGAATTTTCTAGATGCTCATTTAAAAATTCTTTATACGCATCTCTATTTGTATTCGGCATATGCCAACTTGCATCTAAGATTTTCACTTCATTTAAATTTTTTTCAAGCCAATCTGTATTAACTAATGTCATTATTTATTTTTCTTCATTATATATTTTTGATGGTATTCTTCTGCTTTACAATAGTTTTTAATTTTTGAAATATTAGTTTCAATTTTGTTATTCATCTTTTCGTTAAATAATTTTTTATATTTTTCGGCTACTTTTTTTTGTTGTTCATTTTGGTAAAATATTTCACTCCTGTATTGTGTTCCTACATCAGGGTATTGCATATCTTTTTGAGTAGGATCATGAATTTTAAAAAAAACTTCTAGTAATTTTTCATAAGAAATAGTTTTTTCATCATAAATTATTTTCACAGTTTCCGTATGTCCAGTTTTACCAGTACAAACTTCTTCGTAATTAGTATTGCTATTATCGCCACCTGCATAGCCAACCTCAGTTTCTATAACTCCAGCCAATTGTCGAAAAGTTTCTTCTGGTTTCCAAAAGCAGCCAAGTGCCAAGTAAGATTTTTGCATAATGAATTTAATATGTTAAAAAAGATAAAGGATATTCAATTGTTTACAAAAAATCAAACTGGAGTTTTATATATGGTTGCAAGCGTTATGTGCTTCGCGATTATGGATATATGTATCAAATGGCTAAATTACTATCCATTTGGGGAAGTTTTTTTTGCAAGATTTTTTTTTGGATTAATACCTATTTTTTTAATTATACCAAAAAACAAGTGGTCAAATTTTTATAAAACAACAAGACCTGGTTTGCATGCATTTAGAGCCATCTGTGGTTCAATAGCTTTTGTTTGCATTTTTTTTGGTTTGAGACATTTACCTTTAGCCGACGTAGTAGCACTTACTTTTGGCGGACCAATTTTTGTAACCATTGCGTCAATTATTTTTTTATCAGAAAAAGTAGGTGTCAAACGCTGGTTTGCAGTTTTTTTGGGTTTTGTAGGAATGATACTTATAGTGCAGCCGGCGTTTATTGAACTTAATTATTATTATATATCACCTATTTTATTTTGTATTTTTTTTTCTGGTGTTGCAATAAGTGTTAGAGCTTTGTCTAAAACTGAGCCAAATTATAGAATAGCCTTTTATTTCACAGCACTGTGTACAATCATAGGACTTTGTACTTTGCCTTATGGATGGATAGTACCTAGTCCAAAGGATTTATTTTTATTTGTAATTATGGGTTTGTGTGGAAGTGTTGCGAATCTATTATTAACTCAAAGCTATAGATTAGCTGAGGCCTCTTTGGTAACGCCAATTAAATATTTAAGTTTAGTTTACGCAATAACTTTTGGATTTATAATTTGGGGGGAAGTACCAAAACCTTTAATGTTAGCAGGGGCTGCATTTGTAATTCTGAGCTCATTAATAATTTTTATAAGAGAGAAAAAATTAAAAAAAGAAATTGTTATTCCTAGATCATGAAAAAATCACCAGCTTATTGGAATAAAGCCAAAGTATATCTATCTAAAAAAGATAAAGTTATTAAATATTTGATTAGCAGTTATAAAGACGGTCATTTAATTACTCGTAATGATATTTTCTTTTCTTTGTGTAAAAGTATTATTGGCCAGCAGATAAGTGTGGCAGCAGCAAATTCAGTTTTCTTAAGGTTCAAAAAAAAATGTAAAAATAAAATTACAGCAAAATCAGTAAACAAATTATCTACCAACAGCTTAAAAAGCTGTGGGCTTAGTAGACAAAAAGTTAAAGGCATTAAAGATTTAGCTAAAAAAATAATAAATAGAAGTTTTAAGCCCAACTTAATAAAAAAAATGAACGATGAGGAAGCAATAGAGTATTTAGTGAATCTTAGGCAGATTGGAAAATGGTCCGCAGAAATGATATTATTATTTACTTTTAATAGGTCTAATATATGGCCTCTACAAGATATTGGTCTTTTAAGAGCAGTATCAAATAATTATAAGAAAAAGTATTATCCACCAAAAACGTTTTTAAAAAAACTTTATAAAAAATTTACACCCTATTGTTCAGTAGCCACATGGTATCTTTGGAGATCAATAGATGATGAGCCAATTCAATATTAATCACCTTCTATAATCTGGTGGTGACGAACAACTGTGTCTTTTAAAATAGCATGAGCTTCTTGATATTCTTTTGAATAAAAAAATGTTTCAGCTTCAGCAAACGACTGAAACTCAATAACTACAGTCCTTGGGGACTCATCTCCTTCTGTTGTTATCTTTTTTCCTCCTCTTACTAAAAATTTGCCTTTGTGTTTTTCAATTGCTTCTCTAGCTTTAACAGCATAGGTTTTTAGAAGATTCTCGTCTTTTATAACTTTATAAACAGTTACTACATAACCTTTCATTTACATCTCCCTTAAAATAATTTACTTTTTTCTATGGCAAACAAACTTATTGTAGACTGGAAAGAATATAATCTAATAGTAGAAAAATTAGCAGTTAAAATTCATAAAAGTGGATTTAAACCAACTATGCTTATAGGAATAATGAGAGGGGGAGCCCCAATCATAGATGTATTAAGCAGAATATTTAAACTTAAGTGTGCCTATCTTGCTGTGGAGTCTTATTCTGGAACGGGCGTAGAAGATAAGCAAGGAGAACTAGTTTTTTCAAGAGAAATGAGCTCAACAGTTGATGATATGGGCGGTAGATTACTTTTGTGTGACGATCTTTCAGACACAGGTATTACGCTCAATAAAAGTATTGAATGGTTAAAAAAATATCCTCCAATAAAAGATAATATTGAATCTATAAAAACAGCCGTGCTTTGGAAGAAACTAGATTCAACATTTGAACCTGACTATTGTGCTGATAGATTGAAAGATAATCCTTGGATTGTACAACCTTTCGAAAATTATGAAGAAGTGAAAATTGAAGACTTAGTAAAAAAACACACAAAATAAGGGCCAGCTTTCACCAGCCCTTAAGATTTATTTTTAAGCAACATAAAAACTAGCAACACTCAACGCAGCAATAACCCATATCGCAGGTGAAGTAGAACTAAATTTTCCTGTAAAAATTTTAATTAATGCATATGCAATAAAAGATAAAGCAATACCGTTACTAATACTGTAAGTAAGTGGCATAGCAATCATTGCTAATACAGCGGGAGCTGACTCAGATATATCGTCCCATTTAATATCTGTAATATTTCTTACAAATAAAACTGACACAAAAAGTAAAGCAGCACCATCAATTTCTTTAGGTAAGCTAGTCGCAAGAGGAGATAAAAATAAACAAGCTAAAAATAAGACTCCAATAACTACTGAAGTCATACCTGTTCTTCCACCTTCTTTTACACCCGCAGCTGACTCGACGTAACTCGTTACGGTCGTAGTACCCATCATAGCACCAGCAACCGTTCCAACACTGTCGGCCATCATAGCTTTATGTATATCTTTTATTTTACCATCTTTTCCAACTTTTCCAGCTACATTAGCTACAGATGTCAATGTACCTGTCGTATCAAAAAAATCGATAAACAATAAAGTAAAAATCACTGTGGACATACCCGCCGTAAAAGCAGCACCAAGATCAAAATCAAAAAGATAAGTCATTGATGGAGGCGTGCTCAGCACACCATTAAATTTAGCTAATCCGGTGGCCCAAGCAATAATACTAAAAACTAGTATTCCAATAATGATATTACCTTTAACTTTTAATACCTCTAGAACAACCATACTTACAAATGCAAGACAGGCTAAAAGAACTAAAGGGTTTTTCATGTCACCGATAGAAACCAAAGTTGCAGGGTTGTCTACAACAACACCCATAATTTGTAACCCAATGATTGCTAAAAACAAACCAATACCGGCTCCAATGCCTAGCTTTAAACTTCTAGGAATCGAGTTAATTAACCAAGCTCTGATTGGTGTTAAAGATATTATTAAAAATAATATACCAGCAACGAGTACTCCACCTAAAGCCTCTTGAGGTGTGTAGCCCATCCCACCAACAACTCCAAAAGCTACAAAAGCATTGATGCCCATACCGGGTGCTAGACCAATTGGCCAAGTCTTACCGTAAAAGCCCATAATGAAACAGGCTACTGCTGTTGCTACTATTGTTGCAGTAAATACCGCACCAAAATCAAAAAATCCTTTTTCAGGTCCAGCGAATTCACCAGACAATATAAAAGGATTTAAAAACATTATGTAAGCCATCGTCAAAAAAGTTGTTGTTCCAGCTAACACTTCAGTTTTGTATGTTGTTTTATTTTTTTTATAGTCGAAATATTTTTCAAACATTTAAATCTCCTTGTTGGCTTTAAATACCGTACATTAACAAAGAAATCTTCGGTAATAATTAAAGAATACAACCTGAAGGTAATGTATCTGTTTATAAGATTAAGTTATATTCTACATAAGGTTGAAAATGAAAAAATTTTACAAAATATTTCTTTTAACATTATTTTTATCAAGCTTTCTAGGTTGTCAGACAATTAGCACAAAAGTTGATAAAGTTATTACAAAAGAGGAACAAGAACTTGGCAAATGGATTGGAAAAACTGAGTCTGAACTAACTTCTTTTTTAGGGAAGCCTGACCGTATTGATTTTGGAAATACAAGAAGCAGGTATTATGTATATATGAGTCAAAAGTTAAAGATCAAATGTGAAAGAAAGTTTGAAATAAATCAAAACAATATGGTATTAGGCTTTAGCAGTAAAAACTGTTTCTAAAGCATGCCAGAAATTCAATCCAAAAGTCAATTAATAGATTATTTTATCAAGGGAACAAAAAGAGAAGATCAATTACTTATTGGTGTAGAGCACGAAAAATTTCTGTTCACTGGAAAAGAAAAAAAAAGAGCTAACTATGAACAAATTAAAAAAATATTTACAAATTTAGAAATTTTTGGTTGGAAACCTGTTTATGAAAATGAAAATATTGTTGGGCTCAAAAGAGGTAAACAACAAATAACAACAGAGCCAGGTTTGCAGTACGAACTTTCTGGAGCACCATTAAAAAATATTCACGCGGTATGCAGTGAAAGCTCAACACATTTTAATGAAATTAAAGCAGCATCAAAAAATTTAGATATTAGCACAGCTTCTATAGGGTTTGATCCGTTTAATAATATCAATGAAGTGCCTCAGAATCCTAAAGAGCGATATCAAATCATGACTAAAGAAATGCCAAAGGGCGGAGAGCTAAGTTTACAAATGATGTATCAAACATCGGGTATTCAGATTAATTACGATTATACTTCAGAAAAA
>Ga0307986_10002416_pt1 | contig 13433 bp, 13 predicted proteins | sample EllFjometageno82_FD_203170 | JGI IMG/M metagenome (GOLD analysis project Ga0307986, IMG submission 203170) | Marine microbial communities from Ellis Fjord, Antarctic Ocean - #82 | ecosystem: Environmental > Aquatic > Marine > Unclassified | place: Southern Ocean | collected 2014-10-09
ACGTTACGCAACATGAAGAAATAGATATTACAGAAATGGAGCAATTTAGAAGCTCTCTAAGAGATTTAAATACTGGGCAAAAAATATCTATTACTCCGTTAGCTTTTATTATGCGTGCTATGGTAAATGGTCTTAAAACATATCCAAATTTTAATGCTTCGATAGACCCTGAAAATGGTAAAGTTACCTACAAAAAATACTTTCATATTGGTGTGGCTGTGGACACGCCACATGGGCTGATGGTTCCAAAAATAAGAGATGTAGATCAATTAGATATTAAAGAAATAAGCCAGAAATTAAGAATAGTTAGTAAGTTATGTAAAGAGCTTAAAATTGAAAAAAAAGAATTTTTTGGAGGGTCAATGACAATTTCTAGTTTAGGTGGTATTGGGGGAACTTTTTTTACACCCATAATTAATCCTCCAGAATTGTCTATATTAGGTGTTGGCAGGTCATACGACAAAGTAATTAAAAAAGATGGCAAAATCATAACAAGAAAAATATTGCCAATCTCATTATCTTACGATCATAGGTTTATCGATGGAGCAGAAGGTGCGCGATTTTGTGTGCATTTAGGCCAAAGCTTAGGGAAAAACTTTGCCTTCAAACTTGCTGTTTAAACAAATTTACAATAATCACTTTCAGTGAATAAAAATATTTTTTCTCTTGTTTGTGCGATCGTAACTTCAATTTTATGGGGTTCAGCTTTTGTTGCTCAAGATATGGGTATGGATTTTATTGGCCCTCACACATTCAATTCAGGAAGATTCCTAGTTGGATTTTTAACCTTGCTTCCTTTCTTTTTTTTTTTTGAATTTAAAAACATATATAAAAAAAAAATTAATGAAAAAAAAGTTTTTTTTCATCTAATTCTATTGGGATTTATATTGGGCGTAGGTCAAGCACTACAGCAAATTTCATTGATATATACCGATGTTGCAAACACAGGGGTTTTCACTGTCATGTACGTATTAATAGTTCCTTTGATATCTTATTGTATTTTTTCAAAAAAAATTCATTGGTCTATTTGGCCTTCTGTTATTTTTTGCATAATAGGTGGAATTTTTTTAAGTGAACTAAAGAATATTTCTGTAAGATATGGAGATACACTTGGTGTTTTAAGTGCTTTTTGCTGGGCCTTTCATATAATATATATTAGTAAAACAATAAAATTCTTTAACTTTCCAATCACAATTGCAATGTCGCAATGTCTTGTTGCATTTTTATTTACAATTTTACCAATGGTTATTTTTGAAAATCCTTCGCTTAACAACATATTCAAAGATGCATACGAAATACTATATGTTGGTATTTTATCTAGCGGCTTAGCATTTTTATTACAAACTTATACTTTACAAAATTTAACTCCAGCACCTGCTGCAATTATATTTGCTCTTGAAGGTGTGTTTGCAGCTATTTTTGCATGGTTAATTTTAGATCAATTTTTAAATGAAATTAAGATATTGGGAATATTCTTAATATTATTTGCAGTAATATTTTCACAAATTGTGCCAATCTATGGTAGAAAAATAAATGGACGAAACTAATCAAGGATTCATGAAGCACAATGGAGGTTTGTTTTTAAAAAAAATAAATAATACTATGTATGAATTTGAAGTTGAGGTAAGAGATATTCATCTTAATACTGGAAAAATAGCACACGGTGGTTTTCTATCTACAATAGCCGATACTGGAATGGGGACCGCAGCACATCAGGCTGCTGGCAACAAAAGGTGCGTAACAATTAGCTTGGACATAAAATTTATATCTGCCGCTTTACTAGGAGAGGTTCTCACGGGAAAGGTTGTTATATTAAGAAAAACTAGAACTTTAGTTTTTGTTAGCTGTGAGATAATTAATCAAAAAAATATAATAACTCACTCAAATGGAGTGTGGAAAATACTCTAATTTTTCTACTTATTTTTGTGGGTATAAATTTTTTAAGAGATAAAATAACTTTGTTTTGTTCGTCATAATTTCCTTCAACTATATTTCAAACTCCTACAAAAATAATACAAAAATTACAGATAAAGCTATCCCTAAAATTTTTTTATTTTTTTTTTTTATTATTGATTTTTTAATATTGTTCCGAAAATTTTATATACTTATGTTTAAATTTTACAAATTTATTTAATTAGAGATTCTTCAACAAGTTTATTTAATTAAAAGAGTTTTAAAGAACATTTGACAAAGCGATTCGGTCATGTTTTAATCACACTTTGTTCTCATTGCGAGTCTACATATAGTATTAAAAAAAAATCAAACACAAAATGCAAAAATCATTAAAAAAAATTGTTGCCCTTCTGGGCCCAACTAATACAGGCAAAACTCATGACGCGATAGAAAAAATGTTAGAGTTTGAATCTGGAATTTTTGGTCTGCCTCTTAGATTACTAGCTCGTGAAGTTTATGAAAAATGTGTAAAAAAAATTGGCTTAAATAAAGTTGCTTTAATTACTGGTGAGGAAAAAATAATACCAAACTCTGCTAGTTTTTTTATTTGTACGGTCGAGTCTATGCCAAAAGATAAATCTGTAGATTTTGTTGGGATAGATGAAATTCAAATGTGTGCAGATAAGGAGCGTGGACATGTTTTTACAGATAGGCTGCTTTATACAAGAGGCGAAAAACTAACTATGTTTTTAGGTTCTCAAGTTATGAAAAATATTATTCATGATTTAATAGATGAAGTAGAGTTTATAAAAAAAGAAAGATTTTCAAAATTAACATATAGCGGTTATAAAAAAATTTCACGCTTAGATAGTAAAACTGCTATCATAGCATTTTCAATAGAAGAAGTTTATGCAATCGCAGAATTAGTTAGACGTCAAAAAGGTGGTGCTGCTGTTATAATGGGATCGTTAAGTCCTAAAACTAGAAACTCACAGGTAGAATTATATCAATCAGGTGATGTGGACTATTTAGTTGCTACAGATGCTATTGGTATGGGTCTGAATATGGACATTGATCAAATCTATTTTTCAAATTTAAAAAAATTTGATGGAAAAAAAACGAGAAGATTAAATTTGGTTGAAATGTCACAAATAGCAGGTAGAGCCGGTAGGTACAAAAATAATGGAAATTTTGGAATTACAGGGGATTGTGATCCGTTAAACTCTGACGAAATAGAAAAAATAGAAAATCATACTCTTCCAAATACCAAAATGCTTTATTGGAGAAACTCAAATTTGAATTTTGAAACTGAAGAAAAGTTAATTATATCTCTTGAAGAAAAGCCGACTGATAAAAATTTTATTAGAATAAGTGAATCTATAGATGAAATTGTTTTAAGATTTTTACTTAAAAAAAATAAAGAAAATAATATTTATAGAAATAACTTAAAGTTATTATGGGAATGTTGCCAGATTCCAGATTTTGAAAAGAAGGCTTATGGACAACACATTAATGTTGTGGACTCTGTATTTAAGTTTCTATCTATCAAAAAAAAGAGGATCCCAAATGAATATATGAAAACACAATTAAATGGGCTGGAGAAAAAACATGGCAATATAGATGTTCTAGCAAATAGAATCTCAAACGTCAGAACTTGGTCTTATATAGCCAACAAAAAAGATTGGGTAGAAAATGCAGATTACTGGATTCTATTAACAAAAAGTATTGAAGACAATTTATCTAGCAGACTACATGAAGAGCTTACTAAAAGCTTTATAGATAAAAAAATTAGTATTTTAGCAAGAGGTTTAAAACAAGATATAATCTTAGAAACAGAAGTAAGTGATGATCATAAAGTATTAATCGATAAACAGTATATCGGTAAACTAAAGGGTTTAAAATTTATAATAGATTTTACCTCAAAAAATCTAGATGTAGATCTTAAATCTATAAAAAAAGCAGCGCGTAAAGGTGTAGAAGAAGAATTAATTAAAAGAGTAAATACTATAACAGAAGAAAAGAATTTATCTATTGGTCTTGAAAATAAAATTGTTTGGCAAAATAATCCTATAGCAAAAATTAAAAAGGGTGAGAACTACCTTTCTCCAGAAATAGAAGTTATAGCAGACGAAGTATTAACACTTGATAAAAAAAAGGAGTTAGAACTGTGTATAAAGAATTGGTTGTCTTCAAACATCAACGAAGTGCTAGGTGATTTAATTAATTTAACAAAAATAAAAATTGAAAATCAGTATTTAAGAGCGTTAGCTTATCAGCTAAACGAAGATAATGGGGTGTTAAAAAGAATAGATGTTAAGGAAATTATTAATCTCATCCCAAAAGAAGAAAGGAAGAAACTTTGGAATATGGGGATTAAGATTGGACGTTATCATGTTTTTCTTCCAAAAATGCTAAAACCCAAAGCAGTAACCCTGAGAACAACTCTTTGGAAAATTTATAATGAGGTTTTATCTAATTTAGATGTGCCAAAATTTGGGTTGAATTTTACTACTAATAAAAATTTCAACGAAAAATTTCTATTATTGTGTGGTTTTGAAAGATTTAAAGATTATTTTGTGCGTATAGATATGCTTGAAAAATTATTTATAACTATTATCAATAAAACAGTAGATAATAAGTTTAAAATAACTCCCGATATGATGAATTTGTTAGGCTGTACGAAAGAAAATTTTTATAATTTAATAGATTTGATGAATTACAAAAAATCAAATAATAGTGATACATATTTTTTTTCTGGATATGACAAAGAAAATAAAAAAAAGGTATTTGTAAATAGAAATAAAACTAATCCTTTTAGCAAATTACTTGCACTAAACATTAAATAGTTTAATTAGAGAATTTTTATGACTTATATTGTTAAAGACGAATGTATAAAATGCAAATTGACCGATTGTGTAGAAGTGTGTCCAGTTGACTGCTTTTATGAAGGGGAGAATATGCTAGTCATTAATCCTGATGAGTGCATTGATTGTGGTGTTTGTGAACCGGAGTGTCCAATTAATGCAATAGTTGCTGATACTAGTTATGAAGACGAAGATAAAGATAAATGGTTGTTGCTAAATAAAAAGTTTTCTGCAATATGGCCTAATATTACAAAAAGAAAAGAACCAATGATTGATCACGAAAAATTTAAAAATCTAAAAGATAAACATAGAAAATATTTCTCAGAAAAACCGGGTAAATAAAATGTCAAAATTTAAAAAAGTGAAAAAAGTGAAAAAAGTGAAAAATGTGAAAAAGAAAAAAACTATAGTTAAAATTTTAACGAAAAATAAGATTAAAACAGATAAAAAAACTCAAATAGAACAGTCAAAAATAATCAATAAGAACACCTATACCCCTGAAGAAAAAGTCGAAATTAAAAAAGTAAAAAAGCAAGCTACAGAAAAAAGATTATACGAAATCAAAGATTTTGTTGTTTATCCAAAACATGGAGTTGGAAAAATTATTGCGGTTGAAAAAGCAACTATTGGTCAAATAGCAATTCAATTTTATAAAATTTACATAGAAAAAGAGAAATTGACCTTAACAGTTCCTATTAATCAACAAGTTAACTTGAGACCGATTTCTACTGTCAATCAAATAAATAAATGTATAACAATTTTAAAAAGTAAACCTAAAATTAAAAGAACAATGTGGAGTAGACGTGCACAGGAATATGATCAAAAGATTAATTCAGGGAAAATTTATGAACTTGCTGAAGTGGTAAAAGACCTTAATAAAAATTCAGATATTATGGCTGAGCAGTCATATAGTGAAAGACAATTATTCGAAAAAGCTTACGAAAGATTAAAATCAGAATTTGAGGCAGTTTTAAAAGTATCTATTGAAGAGGTCTCAAAGAAAATGGACAAAGCATTGGGAAGAAATCAAAATATTGAAGAAGCGTAATAAAAAAACGCCCTTTTAATTAATCAATCAAAAGGGCGTTTAGTTAAAAATAAAACTATCTTCTTCTTTTTTTAGCTTTTTTCTTAGTTTTCTTTTTAGCTGCTTTTTTTCTACGTTTAGCCATTTTTATCTCCCTTTTAATTAAACAAATCTTAATGATTCGTTTGTATTCTTAATCTTTAAGTTTTTTTTCTTTTATGTCAAACATAAATTTATAATTAATTTTTTTTATGTTTAAAAAAATATTAAAAATTCAAAATAAAATTTATTAAAAAATTGTTTACTATCAATACTTTTAAACGAATTTAAATTGAGTTTAATAAAGATTTTCGATTTGTTTATAATAGTTTTTAACAATTTCTTTTCTCTTTAACTTTAGTGTTGGTGTTAACATTCCATTCTCAATTGTAAATTCATCTTTAATTAGAATAAATTTTTTTATTTTTTCTATTAAGGTTAAATTACCATTAATATTTTCAATTATAAGTTTAATTTTTTCTTTAGTTGTTTCTTTCTCACACACTACAATTGCAACTAAATAATTTTTTTTATCTCCATAAATAAAAGATTGTTTGATTAAATGATTTAAGCATAAGATGTTTTCAATTTTACTTGGAGAAATATTATCTCCTCCAAGATTTACAATAATATCTTTTTTTCTATCGGTTATTTTTAAATAATTGTTATGGTCTAGTTCGCCAATATCTCCTGTGTGTAGCCATCCTTCTTTAATGACTTTTTCTGTTTCCTCTTTCTGATTCCAATAACCCAGCATTACATTTTCACCTCTAATAAGGATTTCTCCATCGTCAGCAATTTTAACTTCGTTAGCCCTAAATGGAGGACCTACAGTTTCGACTTTAACTAGATCTGGTAAATTACAACTAACTACGGGTGAGGCTTCGGTAAGTCCATAACCTTGCAAAGTAGGTAATCCTACCGCATTTAAAAACTCACCTATATTTTGATCTAACGCTCCCCCGCCTGATACAAAAGCTTGTAGATTTCCACCAAATTGATTTTGTATTTTTTTTCGAACTAGAAAATTACATATGAAATTTATAATTTTTTCACCGAAATTAATTTTTTCTTTTTTGAGTATTTTTTTTCCTAAGTTTAAAGTCATATTAATAAATTTTTTTTTAATCCCCTTTTGTTTTTCAAAATTTATATTTATTTTTATAAATAAATTTTGATAAAATCTTGGTACTGCTGTCATAATGGTTGGTTTAGCAAGCTTCATATTTAATATAAGTTTTTCTAAACTTTCTGCATAATAAACTTCTGCACCTACAATGATTTGAATAAATTGAACCGTATGTTCGTATGAGTGTGACAAGGGCAACCATGTTAAAAATATTGGTTTTTTTTTATCTGTTAGTGGTTTAAGTAGTTCAACAGCTCCTTCACAATTTGATAGGATTCCACCGTGACTTAACACGACTCCCTTGGGGTTGCCTGAAGTTCCTGATGTATAAATTATGCACGCTGGCATATTTCTTTTTAAATCATTGTTAATATTTTCTTTATAATTATTTTCATTTAAAATATTTTCTATTAATAAACTTTCTACCTCTATTTTTTCAAAAGATATAATTTTCTGTTTATCAAAATTAATATATTTTTTTATTTTTTGAAATTGACTATCGTTTGAAACGATAATTAATGAAGCTTTACAGTCGTTTAAAATATATTCGTAATCATTAGATGAGTAAGTTGTAAAGATTGGTACTGAAATACCACCTGCGTTCATCACAGCTATATCTGATATTAACCAGTATGGTCCATTCTCGGATAAAATTAAACAACGCTCCCCTTCATTAATCATAGATTTAATTTTAAAAGAAAGTTTAAAAATTCTCTCTCTTACATCTCCCCAGCTGTAGATTAGCCTGCCTGGCTTTAACGATTTTAAAAAATTTTTTTTGAGATCAACTTCGTCACATTTTTTAAAATATAATTCTACGAGACTATTTAATTTTTTTATTTCCATAGTTTGGTGGGCGAAGAGAGACTCGAACTCTCACAGTATTGCTACCACCGGATTTTGAGTCCGGCGCGTCTACCAGTTCCACCATTCGCCCTTAATAACTAAACATTTAAAGTTTATAATTAAATAGTATTCAAATTTTATTACTTTATAAATAAAAAAATGCTGAGAAATCTTTTTGATAAATGTGTGAAATTAGCCTCTAGTAAGTTCGCTGATTACAGCTTAGCTCTAGTATCATTTGCTGAAAGCTCTTTTTTTCCTGTTCCGCCAGATATTATGATTGTTCCCATGGTTGTGGCTAAACGAAAAAAATATTTAAGAATTTTTTTAATAGCTACATTGTTTTCTGCTCTAGGGGCCTTTTTAGGATATTTTATAGGATCTTTTTTTTTTAATGAACTTGGGGTGAAAATATTCAGTTTTTACGGGCATGACAATACTGATTTTTTTAAAGAAAAATTTCAAACAAGCGATGGGGTTTTTTCATGGCTATTAATTTTATTTACTGCTGCATTTACTCCATTGCCATTTAAGTTGGTCACAATTTTTAGTGGTTTTATTCAATTTAATTTAATTCTATTTTTTTTTACTTGTTTGATTGCAAGGGGACTAAGATTTTTTATTGTGGCATATTTATCTTTTAGATTTGGTTCTTCATTTTCTATTTTTTTGGAAAAAGAAGGGGCACGATGGACATCTATAATTGGCCTAATTATAGTAATACTATTTATAATAATGTATTTGATTTTTAAACTTTATGTATAAATTTTTAAATAATAATTCAATTTCTGTATTTTTTTCTATTAGCGTTTTAATACTTTTGTCTGCATATTTTATTGAGATTGTACTTGGTTATGAAGCTTGTAATCTTTGTCTAATTGGGAGAATTCCTTTTTTTTTTATAATTGCTTTTAGCTTAATTTTTTTCTTTTTTAAGAAATTTAAAAAAATAATATTAATACTTATTTTTATTAGCTTTGTATCTAGCGTTTTAATAGCTTTTTATCATTTTGGACTTGAACAAGGTTTCTTTAATGAAACCTTAATTTGTCAAATAAAAGGTTTGCAGCAAGGTACGTCAGCTAGTGAATTATTGCAGGAACTAAAAAATAACAAATCTAAATCTTGTAAAATTGTTAATTTTAGAATTTTTGGCTTATCGCTAGCGACAATAAATTTATGTATTTCTTTAGTTTTATCAATTATTACTTTTAAAAGTATTTTAAAAAATGAATAAAACAAATAAAAAATTTTTAGAGGAATTGATAAGAGTTGATCATGCGGGTGAACGCGGTGCAATTAAAATATATGAAGGGCAACTTTTAGCGCTTAAAACATTTAAACAAGATGAAAGTTTAAAAAAACAAATTGAGGAAATGAAAGAACATGAAAAAGAGCACTATGAATTTTTTGATAAAGAAATACAGCAAAGAAATATAAAACCTACAAAACTACTTCCTCTTTGGGACTTGCTTGGAGTGAGTTTAGGTTTTGGAACAGCTATGTTAGGGAAAAAAGCAACAATGCTTTGTACTGCTTCGGTTGAAGAAGTAATAGGTGATCATTACAAGAGTCAAACTTATAGGCTTGAAGAAGATGAAAGAGAATTAAAAGAAAAAATTATTAAATTTAGAGATGATGAATTAAATCATAAAGATATAGCTTATGAAGGTGGTGCTACTAAAGATGGTATGTACGGGCTACTTGATAAAATTATTAAAGTATCGTCTCGTATAGCTATAAAAATTTCTGAAAAAATCTAAACTAAATTTTGTCGATTAATTATGATTTTAAAAGCTTAAGTTTAATATCACCTGATAATTTATCTGGGAAATAAATCAAACCACAGATACGTCTCATTAGGCTAGATTCATACTGATCTACATTTTGATCTGAAATAATAATTTTCCATAAGTGTTCAATAATTTCTGTCTTGACTTCCAAAGACTCTTTTTTAACAGCACTAGTGAAGTTAAATAATTGTATAGAATCTGACTCTATTTTTTCTGCCTCTTGTAGGATAATTTCACAATCTTCTTCAGTATAGGAGAAAGAAATAATAAAGTTTTTGATTATCGCCCTTTCTTTATCCGTGTAGATTTCATCTACTTTAGCAACGTGCACTAACAAAGCAGTTATTTTTTTTAAATTTTCTTTATTCATTTTTTAATTTACCTCTATAATTTCAATTACTTTAAAGCTCTTGTCAGCAACTACAATTGCTCCTGGGTTTACATTTACATTAAGAGCTTCTGAAATTACAACATAATGAGTTACAAAAACGATATTTTTCTTACTATCCCATTTTTTTACAAAAGCTTTTAAGTCTTTTATTTGTTTATCTTTATTCTTTGAAAATTTTAAAGAAAAAAAAGAATTCAAGGCTTTAAAGGTTTTGTAGTTTCGAAAAGCAATTTTTGCTGTATCTTTACATCTACACCATTCACTTGAAAGAACTAAATCAACAGAAATTTTATTATCTTCAAAAAATTGACCAATGCGTTCAGCTTGCGCGATTCCAGTCGTGTCTAAATTTCTCTGTTTCGTACAGTCTTTAATGTCAAAATTCTTAGGGTCTCCTGCTCCTGGGGCAAAAGCATGTCTAATAAATAATAATTTACCGCCTCCCTCCAAAGCAGCTATAGTTTTTATGCTTGCGTAAGTTGTGCTGCAAAAGAGTAAAAAAAAAAGAAATATAAGAATTTTTTTAATTTTCATAACATTGACTATTTTTTTATTTTAAGAATTTTAGAGTCTTCGTAAGATTTGTACTCTATATAATTATCAAGAATATATTTATTAACATACTTTAATCTTACTTTTGTATCTAAACCATCCACTTGATAGTCTGAAGCTTCGTATAGAATTAAGTTTGGCTTCTCCTTTCTTAGATTTTTAATGTAGTCCATTTCAAGCTCGTAACCGCTTGCTAACCAAGAAGAAAAATATTTGGTACATGATGGTTTTTTTAAGAGGTATGGTATTAGTAATTCGGTGGAAAAATTTTGTATGCATTTTTCATCTTTAAATATTTCGCTCATCCAATTAATTTTTTTATTGTATTTTTTCGTTAAAAATTTGCTATCTTTTGCTAGAATAAGTTGTTGAGCATTTGTTTTAAAATTAAAAATATTATTTAGATTAGTTTTGTTTAGAATAAATATAAAAACTAATGCTATAGAAAGTACAGGTAAAAAAGATTTATTAAATTTAATTTTATCAAATACACGTTCGGAAACATTTAAAATATAAAAAAATATTATAATTAGCTGAAATTCACTGCAAAGTATGATGTGGTAACTGTCAGATCTTCCAAGCGCATTTTTGAAACTTACTAGGCATAATATGTATAAAAAAATTAAAAATATTTTTTGATTTTGAAAATACTTATTCTTTTTGTCTATAACGGAAGAAGCTATAAATAAACCACAAACTAATTGGAACAATATAGCTTTTGTTGCCCGAGAACCATGTTGTTCACCTATAGAAAAAAAAGGCTGAGGGTATTCAAGTGCGTGTATCTTATCAATATTTTTAATTATATTTACTTGATGAAATAACATCGCATCAAATTCTTTTATACCAAAAACATAAATAAATAATAAAGTTAAAGATAAAAATATACTTACTATCTGTAATAAGTCTTTAAACTGTTTTGATAATATTAAGTAGAAGATGTAAGTAGACAAGGTAAAAAATAAATAAATCCCAATATCTACATAAAAAATTATTGCCACAATAACTGTGAGAGTTAGTAAAAAATTTAATATAAGTTTTTTTCTGCTAAAAAATAGCTGAATGAAAAAAATTAAAAAAATTAATGAAAAAATATCACGTATTGTTAGTTCATCTGTTATATTATTAAAATTACTTAAAGATAAAATAAATAAGCTAAATATTGTAAAAAAAATTACTTTATTTTTTTTTTTAAAATGAAAAAATTTTATTAAATAATAAATAAATATTACTGAAAGTATTTTTACTAATAGAATAGTTAAAGAAGTAAAAAATTTAAAAGAACCAATAGACTGTAAATTAAATAGTTTCCAAGCCATAGTAGGATAAAAAAAATCTGCACCTCCATGCACAGGAAAGGAAGAGGTCCAAAATCCTTTATTTAGATAATAGTTAATTGCTGGTGTTAACTGGTCTCCATCGTGAAAGACATCCTCTAAAATATATATTTTAAAATCAACTGAAAGAAACTCTAAAATAAATAGAAAGATAAATAGAATTAAAACAATACTGATATCTTTAAAGTTAAAATTATCTATGTATTCAAATTTTGGACATAAGAGATCTTTAATTAAAATTTTTACGTTCCTGGGGTAGGTTCCTAATAGGTAATAGAACAAAGGGACTAAAATAAATACAATATATCTAATAGTGTCATTAAATGGATTGATATTCTTTAATACTAAAACACCAACTGCACTTTTATTAACATTCAGCGGTAAACTTATGAAACTCCATACATAAGAGCAAATTAAAATGATTAAAGACAAGCCAAAATAAAATAATATCTTATTATTAAAATTTTTCATTTCTTAATAATTCTTCAGACTTTTTCCATAATATATTCTGGACCTCTTGTTTGTGAGAGAATGCAGAACTTTTTGTTTTTTTATTAACTATATAGTAACAATCATTTTTACTTATATTATCATAGTCTATAATTGCATAAATTTTTTGTGCTACACCCTTCGGATCCTTTGAAAACATATTTCTTAAGAATGAAATAAAATTTCTTAATTTTGATTTATTGTTATTTCCAAAATTAGTATTCATCCAACCTGGATTGATAACAATGCTTTTTATTTCTTTAAAAATATTATTACACTTGTAGGTAAATAAAATATTCATCAACTTAGTATTGAAATATGCAAACCAGCCATTGTAATTCTTTTTTAAGTCAATATTTTTAAAATCCATGTTAGAAAAAATGTGCGTAAAAGACGATATATTAACAATCACCCCTTTTTTAACTATAGAAGAACTTTCAATAAGTTTATTTGTTAGATAATAGTGAGACAAGTAATTAACGACAAATGTTTCTTCTAAGTTCATAGAATTTAACGTTTTGTTTAGATTAATAATACCTGCATTATTTATTAATACGTTAATATTTATTATTTTAATTTTGTCAAAAGAATTTTTTATATTTTGAATTTCTGATAAATCAATTTTATAAAAAAATACTTTTTTTTTTAGTTCTACATCTATGTTCTGCGTAAAAATGTCAAATTTTTTTCTATTTTTTCCAATGATATGTACGAAATAATTATTTGTGAGAAATACTTTAACTAATTCAATTCCTAGGCCTGAAGTGCCTCCGGTTATTAAACAATTTTTCATTTTAAATTAATTTTTGAAAAGACTTAAAACTGACTTTAGTACAATTGGTATGCTTTTGAAATTTAAGTAAAATTTTTTATAACCATAACTTTTTAGTTTATCTAATTTTTCATTATTAAGATTGTTGTGTTGATAAGTTAAGTTGTATTGGTTAAAATTTTCATATTTCTTTTCAGTTATTTTATTTTCATAACTTTTGAATATTGGTGTTCCAGGATAAGGTGTAAAAACACTATATTGAACTAATTGGTTTGGAAGAGCTATTGAATAATCAATAGTA
>Ga0307986_10002419_pt1 | contig 13427 bp, 10 predicted proteins | sample EllFjometageno82_FD_203170 | JGI IMG/M metagenome (GOLD analysis project Ga0307986, IMG submission 203170) | Marine microbial communities from Ellis Fjord, Antarctic Ocean - #82 | ecosystem: Environmental > Aquatic > Marine > Unclassified | place: Southern Ocean | collected 2014-10-09
TTAGGAAATAGAAGAGTAAGATCTGTTGGTGAACTTGTCGAAAACCAGTTTAGAATTGGCTTACTTCGTATGGAGAGAACTGTTAAAGAAAAAATGTCTACTTTTCTAGAAATAGAATCTGCTATGCCGCAAGATTTAGTAAATGCAAAACCTATTACAACATCGTTAAAAGATTTTTTTGCAACTTCAGCTTTATCACAATTTATGGATCAAACTAATCCACTTTCTGAGATTACACACAAAAGAAGAGTTTCAGCGCTTGGGCCAGGTGGCCTAACAAGAGAAAGAGCTGGTTTTGAAGTTCGTGATGTGCATCCAACTCACTATGGGAGAATTTGTCCAATTGAAACACCCGAAGGACCTAATATTGGATTAATCAACAGTTTAGCAACATATTGTCGTGTGAATAAATATGGCTACATAGAAAGTCCATACAAAAAAGTAATTAATGGAAAAGTTTCAAAAGAGGTAAATTATTTATCAGCCATTGAAGAAGAAAAATTTACGATAGCCCAAGCGAATTCTACAATTAATAAAGATGGTACTTTTGAGGAAGAACTTGTCTCTTGTAGACATAATTTAAATTTTCTTTTAGCAAATAGAGATAGTATTGATTATATTGATGTATCACCTAAGCAATTAGTTTCAGTAGCTGCAGCACTTATACCATTTTTAGAAAATGACGATGCTAACAGAGCTTTAATGGGCTCAAACATGATGAGACAGGCCGTACCTTTATTAAAACCTGAATCTCCTCTTGTCGGAACGGGTATGGAATCTGACGTTGCGTTAGATTCTGGAGTAACTATTGTAGCAAAAAGAGATGGAATTGTTGACAAAATTGACGGTAAAAGAATTGTTGTAAAAGCCACCGATGTTAAAGATTTATCTTTATCGGGTGTAAATATTTATAATTTATCTAAATTTAAAAGATCAAACCAAAATACATGTATTAATCAAAGGCCTTTAGTTAAAGTTGGTGATGCAATTAAAGCTGGAGATATTATAGCTGATGGACCTGCTACGAAATTAGGTGAACTTGCCTTAGGGAAAAATGTAACAGTCGCCTTTATGCCTTGGCAAGGATACAATTTTGAAGATTCTATTTTAATCTCAGAAAGATGTGTAACAGATGATGTCTTTACTTCTATACATATAGAAGAATATGAAGCAATGGCTAGAGATACAAAATTAGGTGCAGAGGAAGTTACTAGAGACATACCGAATGTTAGCGAAGAAAGTCTAAGAAATTTAGATGAATCAGGAATTGCTTATGTTGGAGCAGAGGTCAAGCCTGGAGATATTTTAGTTGGTAAGGTTACTCCAAAAAGTGAAACATCTTCCAGTCCAGAAGAGAAACTTTTAAGATCAATTTTTGGGGAAAAAGCTACTGATGTTAGAGATTCTTCTCTTAAACTTAAATCTGGTGGATCTGGAGTTATTATAGATGTTAGAGTTTTTAATCGACATGGAATTGAAAAAGACGAAAGATCAATTGCCATTGAAAGGGCAGAAATTGAATTGGTTCAAGAAGATAAGCTTGTTGAAGAAGAAATCTTAAATAGAAATATTAAGCTCCGTTCTACCGATTTATTAAAAGGCAAACAAACAAACAAAGACAATAAAACAATAAGTGCAAACTCTAGTATTGAAGTTGAACAGCTAAATGAATTAAATTTAAAAGATATCTGGAAGCTAAGTTTTTCAGATGATGAACTAAATCAAAATATTTTAAAACTTAAAAAACAATTCGATGAAGCGAGTGAAGATATAAAATTAAGATTTGAGGACAAAGTTATAAAAATCAAACAAGGTGATGATTTATTACCCACTGTGATGAAAGTTGTAAAGGTGTTCGTTGCTGTTAAAAGAAGACTGATGCCAGGTGATAAAATGGCTGGTAGGCACGGTAATAAAGGAGTTGTTAGTAAAATAGTTCCAGTTCAAGATATGCCTTACATGGCAAACGGTAAGACTGTCGATATTGTTTTAAATCCTCTAGGTGTTCCAAGTCGGATGAATGTAGGGCAAATACTGGAAACACATTTAGGTTGGGCGTGTTCTGAGTTAGGTGACCAAATAAAGAAATATTTAAAAGATTTTGATAATACCGTAGATGAACTTAAGTCAAAATTAAAAGCTATTTATGGCGTAGAATATTATGACAATGTAGTAAGTAAATTAAATAAAAAAGAATTGTTTGAACTTGTTGAAAATATTTCAAACGGTGTTCCAATTGCTACACCTGTTTTCGATGGTGCATCAACAGATGATATTAAAGATATGCTAGATTTAGGAAAATTACCAAATTCGGGCCAAACAACATTATGGGACGGTTTAACAGGAGAAAAATTTGATAGGCCTGTTACAGTTGGAATTATTTATATGTTGAAATTAAATCATTTAGTAGAAGATAAAATACACGCAAGATCAACAGGTCCTTACAGCTTAGTTACACAACAACCCCTTGGAGGAAAAGCACAAATGGGAGGACAAAGATTTGGAGAAATGGAAGTTTGGGCCCTTGAAGCCTACGGCGCTTCTTATACTCTGCAAGAAATTCTTACTGTTAAGTCAGATGATGTGGCTGGCAGAACCAAAGTCTACGAAACTATTGTTAAAGGAAATAACAATTTTGAATCAGGCATACCAGAGTCTTTTAATGTATTAATTAAGGAAATTCGAGCTTTAGGACTAAATATTGAATTAAACTAATATGGAAAAAAATTTAACTAAACAAACTTATCAAAATCACAATAGCTTACCTGAGACTAATTTTAGTAGCATAAAAATTACTTTAGCTAGCCCAGAAAAAATTAAATCATGGTCTTTTGGTGAAATTAAGAAGCCAGAAACTATCAATTACAGAACATTTAGACCTGAAAAAGATGGTCTTTTTTGTGCGAGAATATTTGGGCCAGTAAAAGATTATGAATGTCTTTGTGGAAAATACAAGAGAATGAAATTTAGAGGAATTATTTGTGAAAAATGTGGAGTTGAAATTACAAAATCTAATGTGAGAAGAGAAAGAATGGGTCATATTGATCTAGCCTGTCCTGTTGCCCATATTTGGTTCTTAAAATCATTACCTAGTCGTATAGCGCTTGCTATAGACATGAAGTTAAAAGACGTAGAAAGAGTTCTGTATTTTGAAAGCTTTATTATTGTAGAACCTGGTTTAACTACTTTAAAAAAAGGTGATTTAATTTCTGAAGAACAGTTAATTAAAGCCCAAGAAGAGTTTGGTGAAGATGCTTTTCAAGCAGGCATTGGTGCGGAAGCTGTTAGAGAAATTTTGCTAAACTTAGATTTACCAATGGAACAAAAGAAATTACGTGCAGCCTTAGAAACAATTAAGTCTAAGGTTACAGAGGAAAGAACTATAAAAAGACTCAAACTTGTTGAGTCATTTATTGATTCTGGGAACAAACCAGAATGGATGATATTAACAACAGTTCCTGTTATTCCACCTGAACTTAGACCTTTAGTACCTTTAGATGGTGGAAGATTTGCTACTTCAGATCTTAATGATTTATATAGAAGAGTTATAAACCGTAACAATAGATTAAAAAGATTATTAGATCTTAAAGCACCTCACATTATTGTCAGAAACGAAAAAAGGATGCTTCAAGAATCAGTTGATGCACTTTTTGATAACGGAAGAAGAGGCAGAGTAATAACGGGCACAGGAAAAAGACCGCTTAAGTCTCTAGCTGAAATGTTAAAAGGTAAACAAGGGAGATTTAGACAAAATTTACTTGGTAAACGTGTTGATTACTCAGGAAGGTCAGTTATTGTTGTTGGCCCCGAGCTAAAGTTACATCAGTGTGGTTTACCCAAAAAAATGGCACTAGAACTATTCAAACCCTTTTTATATGCAAGGTTGGATAAATTAGGACTAGCTACTACAATCAAACAAGCAAAAAGATTAGTTGAAAAAGAAGTTCCCGAGGTTTGGGATGCATTAGAATTTATTACAAGAGAACATCCTATATTATTAAACAGAGCTCCAACACTGCACAGATTGGGTGTGCAAGCCTTTGAAGTTAAGTTGATTGAAGGTTTTGCTATTGAATTGCATCCATTAGTTTGTGCTGCTTTCAATGCTGATTTTGATGGTGATCAAATGGCAGTTCATATTCCTTTGAGCTTAGAGGCACAACTAGAAGCAAGAGTGCTGATGATGTCTACTAATAATATTTTAAGCCCATCAAATGGAAAACCAATTATCGTACCAAGTCAAGATATTGTGCTTGGAATCTATTATCTTTCTCAAGCTGATGATACGAATGAGGATAGGCCCAAAGGTATATTCTCAAACATAAATGAAATAGAACAAGCTATTGAGGATAAATCGATAAGCTTACACTCTAAAATTATTTCAGTTTTTGAAACAGTTGATGAAAAGGGAACAAAAATATTTCAAAAATACACAAGTACAGCAGGTAGATTTTTATTAGCAAGTTTGTTGCCAAAAAATCATAAAATAAAATTTACTATTGTTGATAGGCTTTTAACTAAAAAAAATGTTTCTGAAATCATCGATACAATTTTTAGATTCTGTGGTCAAAAAGAAACGGTTATTTTTTGTGATCGTATTAAAACATTAGGATTCACACATGCGTTCAGAGCAGGTATCTCATTTGGTAAAGATGATTTAATAATTCCTGAAACAAAAACTAAGTTAATCAACCAAACAAAAAAACAAATCGAAGTGTACGAAAGTCAATATTCAGATGGATTAATCACAAGAGGTGAGAAATATAATAAAGTCGTTGATATTTGGTCTAAATGCACGGACACAGTAGCAAATGAAATGATGAAAGAAATATCTTCTGCGCAAAAAATATTCCCAGATGGCAGAATAGAAACTAATTCAGTTTTTATGATGGCAGACTCTGGTGCTAGAGGATCCCAGGCTCAAATGAAGCAGCTAGCTGGCATGAGGGGTTTGATTGCCAAGCCATCAGGTGAGATTATAGAAACTCCTATTATGGCAAACTTTAAAGAAGGTCTTTCTGTGTTAGAATATTTTAACTCAACACATGGAGCTCGTAAAGGACTAGCGGATACAGCTTTAAAAACAGCTAACTCAGGCTATCTTACTAGAAGACTCTGTGATGTTGCTCAAGATTTACAAGTAACAATAAAAGATTGTGGTTCAAAATCTTCAATAAATATTACTGAGGTTATAGAAGGTGGAAATATTTTAGTTAGTTTATCTGAAAGGGTATTAGGAAGAACAACAGCTCAGGATATTAAAAATCCAATAACAGGGGAAGTTATACTTAAAAAGAAAAGATTATTAGACGAAGCAGATTGTGAACTAATTGATGCAGCTGGAGTTAGATCTATACAGGTTTACTCAATAATTACTTGTGCAGCTACAAGAGGTGTTTGCCAAACTTGTTATGGAAGAGATTTAGCTAGAGGTAAATTAGTAAGTATTGGTGAGGCAATAGGTATGATTGCAGCTCAATCAATAGGTGAACCTGGAACACAATTAACAATGAGAACCTTCCACGTTGGAGGAACTGCACAGATCAAAGAAGAGTCTCAAATTATTTCTCAGAATGTAGGAAAGCTTAATATAATAAACAAAAACCTTATTGAAGATTCAAAAAAAAATATAATTGTTATGGGAAGAAACACAGAGCTTTCAATTGAAGATAATAACGGTATTCAATTAGGTATATACAAAGTGATTTATGGATCAAAACTATTTTTTAAAGATGGTGACATGATTGAAAAAGGAAAAAAAATTGCAGAATGGGACCCGTACACTTTACCTGTAATAGCTGAAACAAGTGGTGTAGTTAATTATATGGATCTTGTTGAAGGAACTTCCTTAACAGAAACCATGGATGATTCTACAGGTATTTCCTCTAAATCAGTTACAGATTGGAAATCACTTACTAAGAACACAGAGCTTAAACCTAGACTAACTCTTAGAAATGACAAAGGTGAAGTTATTAAAAAAGCAGATGGGAACGTCGCTAGATATTTTTTAGTACCAGATTCAATTTTGTCTGTGAAAGATGGTCAGAAAGTTTCTGCTGGTGATGTTTTGGCTAGATTACCTAAAGAAACTTCTAAAACTAAAGATATCACTGGTGGCTTGCCAAGAGTCGCTGAATTATTTGAAGCCAGAAAACCAAAAGATAGCGCTATTATAGCTGAGAACGATGGAATGATAGAATTTGGAAAAGAAATACGTGGAAAGCAAAAAATTTCTATCGTCTCACCCAAAGGAGAAACATCAAATTATTTAATTCCGAAAGGCAAGCATGTAAATTTCAATCAAGGAGAAAAAATTAAAAAAGGAGAGTATTTATTAGATGGCAGTCCATTGCCTCACGACATTTTAAGAATTTTAGGTGTTGAAAGACTTACAGAGTTTTTTGTTACCGAAGTGCAGGAAGTTTACAGACTGCAAGGTGTAGTTATAAATGACAAGCATATAGAAACAATAGTTAGACAAATGCTTAAAAAAGTTGAAATTAAAGAACCTGGCGATACTGATTATTTATTAAATGAAACTGTTGATTTAATCGATATAGTTAAAATTAACGATGACCTAAAAAAAGCTGGAAAACAACCTGCTGTGTATGAGAGAATATTACTAGGTATTACTAAAGCATCACTACAAACTAAATCATTTATTTCAGCTGCTTCTTTCCAGGAAACTACAAGAGTCTTAACAGATGCCTCTATAAGAGGTAAAGTTGACTATCTTGAAGGTCTTAAAGAAAATGTAATTGTTGGAAGATTAGTGCCTGCTGGTACTGGGCTTACTAAGATGGCCTGGGATAAAGAGGCAAGAAAACAAGATGAATCAAGGTTAGCCGAAATCAAGAAACAACAATTAGAAACTTCTTCCGTAACAGAGTAATTGCATAGAAATATTGCCAATTTAACCTATTAAATATTGACTTTTAGCTTTTCAATGTTAGTTTAGCGCAATTTTGATAGTTAGAAGTAAGGTAGTATTTAACCTTAAACACTGACTTAAAAGTACCTTGAACTCAAGGCCTACCTTTATCTTTTTTCTTCAAAATTTTGCTATGCCAACTATAAGTCAACTATTAAGAAAACCAAGATCTAAACCTATAGCAAGAAATAAAGTGCCTGCTTTAGAAGGACAACCTTTAAAGCGTGGAGTTTGTTTAAAAGTTTACACAACCACTCCAAAGAAACCAAACTCTGCATTAAGAAAAGTTGCAAGGGTAAGATTATCAAATGGTTTCGAAGTTACCGCTTACATTCCAGGAGAAGGTCATAATTTACAAGAGCACTCAGTAGTTTTACTACGAGGTGGGCGTGTAAAAGATTTACCTGGTGTTCGTTATCATATTTTAAGAGGAAATCTAGATACCCAAGGTATTGCTGCAAGAAAAAAAAGAAGATCTTTATACGGAACAAAAAAACCAAAATAAACTAAATTATGTCTAGAAAACGAAAAGCACCTGTTAGAAAAGTTTATCCGGATCCAAAATTTCGCTCAGAATTAGTTTCAAAATTTATTAATTGTATTATGTATGATGGAAAAAGATCTACAGCTGAAAGAATTCTATATGATGCACTTGATAAAATTCAAGAAACAAACAAGCAAGATCCTCTAAAAACTTTTAATGATGCAATTGGTAATGTTAAACCAAATGTTGAGTGCAGATCTAGGAGAGTAGGTGGAGCTACATATCAAGTTCCTGTTGAGGTAAAAACAAAAAGAGCACAGGCACTAGCATTAAGATGGATTAAAGATGCTACTAGAAATAGAAAGAACAAAACCATGGCCGAAAAATTATATTTTGAATTATTAGATGCTTCACAAAACAAAGGTGCGGCTATTAAAAAAAGAGAGGATACACACAGAATGGCAGAGTCCAATAAAGCTTTTGCTCATTTTAGATGGTAATTATTTATGTCTGAAAAAAAATATCCTTTAGATAAGTATAGAAATATTGGGATCATGGCACACATTGATGCTGGAAAAACCACTACAACAGAGAGAATTTTATACTACACAGGAAAAAGTCACAAGATCGGAGAAGTTCACGATGGTGCGGCCACTATGGATTGGATGGAACAAGAACAAGAACGTGGTATAACAATTACTTCTGCTGCAACAACATGTTTTTGGGATGATCACAGAATTAATATTATTGATACTCCTGGTCACGTAGATTTTACTATTGAAGTGGAAAGATCTTTAAAAGTTTTAGATGGAGCAGTTTGTGTGTTCGATGGTGTTGCAGGCGTTGAGCCTCAATCAGAAACCGTTTGGAGGCAAGCTGATAAATATAAAGTTCCAAGAATTTGCTTTGTTAATAAATTAGATAGAACAGGAGCAGATTTTTATATGTGTGTTGAGATGATAAAAGAAAGACTTGGTTGTAAGCCATTGGTATTGCAGCTACCCATCGGATCAGAAGCAGATTTAAAAGGAATAGTAGATCTAGTTAAAATGAAAGCTGTCGTTTGGCAGAATGAAGATCTTGGTGCAAAATTTGATGTTACAGATATTCCAGCTGATTTAATGGAAAAAGCTACTAAGTATAGAAAAGAACTTGTTGAAGCTGCTGTCGAAGAAGATGAAAAGTTAATGGAAGCATATCTTGAAGGAAAAGAACCCTCCGAGTCTGATCTTAAGAAATGTATTAGAAAAGGTACGTTAGGTTTTAATTTTGTTCCAATAACTACAGGTTCTGCTTTTAAAAACAAAGGTGTTCAACCGCTTCTAGATGCGGTTGTAGATTATCTACCTAGCCCGATGGATATTGGTTTTATAGAAGGAACACCACTTGGTACTGAAGATAAAGTTACAATGAAATTTGGAGATGATGAACCTTTTTCTGCTCTAGCTTTTAAAGTTGCAAATGACCCATTTGTTGGTTCCTTAACATTTATTAGAATTTATTCAGGAACTATTAAAACAGGAACAAGTGTCTACAATTCTTCAAAAGAAAAAACAGAACGAGTTGGTAGAATGTTATTAATGCATGCCAACAGTAGAGAAGATACCAAAGAAGCAACAACAGGAGATATTGTTGCTTTAGCAGGACTTAAGTTTACTGTGACAGGTCATACTCTTTGTGAGGAAAATAAACCAATTCTATTGGAACCTATGGAATTCCCAGATCCTGTAATAGAAATTGCAGTTGAACCTAAAACTAAAGCAGACCAAGAAAAAATGGGTGAGGCGTTAGCTAGATTAGCTAAAGAAGATCCATCGTTTAGAGTAACATCTGACGAAGAATCAGGTCAAACAATTATCAAAGGAATGGGAGAATTACATCTAGATATAATTGTAGATAGGATGAAGAGAGAATTTAAAGTTGAAGCTAACATTGGAGCGCCTCAAGTAGCCTATAGAGAAACTATATTAAACTCAGCAGAAGTTACATACATTCATAAAAAACAAAGTGGTGGATCTGGACAATTTGCAAAAGTTACCTTAAGTGTCGAGCCTTTGGAACCCGGAAAAGGAAGGCAAATAGAAAATAAAATTAAAGGTGCGTCAATACCAAAAGAATTTATTCCAGGTGTCGAAAAAGGTGTGGAATCAGTTGCGGAGAGTGGAATTTTAGCTGGTTTTCCAATAATTGATTACAAAGTTACTATATTAGATGGCTTACATCACGATGTTGACTCAAGTGTTTTAGCTTTCGAAATTGCCTCTCGCTACTGTTTTAAAGAACTTTGTCAACAAGCTACGTTGAAACTTTTAGAACCAATAATGAAAGTCGAAGTGGTTACACCTGAAGATTTTATGGGAGATGTGATTGGAGACTTAAACAGCAGAAGAGGTCAAGTGGGATCCACAGAACCTAGAGGTAATGCTACTGCGATCTCAGCAACGGTACCTTTGGCTAATATGTTTGGCTACATAAATAATTTAAGATCATCAACACAGGGTAGGGCACAATACACGATGCAATTCAGTCATTATGATAAAGTCCCTCAAAATGTTCAAGATGAGGTAACAAAGAAATTAGCTTAAATTTATGGATAAACAAAATATAAGAATACATTTGCGTGCTTATGATAATAAAATATTAGATTTATCTACAGAAGAAATTGTAAATACTGCGAGGAGAACTGGCGCCCAAGTTAAAGGACCTATACCTCTTCCAACAAAAATAGAAAAATATACAGTTTTAAGATCCCCACACATAAATAAAAAAAGTAGAGATCAATTTGAATCACGTACCCACAAAAGATTAATAGATATTATTGAGCCAACCCCACAAACAGTTGAAGCACTAATGAAATTAGATTTAGCAGCAGGTGTAGATATAGAAATAAAAATATAGATTATGAGTTTAGGATTATTAGGAACTAAAGTAGGTATGACAAGAGAGTTTTTAACTAATGGTCAGTCTGTTCCTGTGACTGTAATCAGAGTAGAAAAAGGCAGAGTTTTAGATGTTATAACTAGTGATAAAAGAGGATATTCAGCCGTTAAAATTGGCTTCTTTTCTATCAAGAACTCAAAATTAACAAACCAAATGAAGGGTTATTTCACAAAGAAAAACACTGAACCTAAAAAAGTTTTAAAAGAATTTCGTATAGAGCAAACAGAAGAATTTAAAGAGGGTAATGAAATAGGATTAGAAATTTTAAAAGACATTAAATTTGTGGACGTCAGATCTAAAACTATAGGAAAAGGTTTTGCTGGTGTAATGAAGAGATGGAATTTTGGCGGACTAAGAGCGTCTCACGGTGTTTCAGTTTCACATAGATCACATGGTTCTACAGGACAAAGACAAGATCCAGGAAAAGTTTTCAAAGGTAAAAAAATGGCAGGTCATATGGGTGATAAATTCAGAACAATGTTAAATTTAGAGATAGTAAAATCTGATTTAGAAAACAACCTTCTTTATGTTAAAGGTTCGGTGCCTGGTGCAAAAAACTCAACTATATTAGTAAGACAATCAATTAAAAATGTTAGAAGAAAAACGTTAGTTGAAAAAATTGAGGCTAAAGCCAAATCTGCTCTAGCTGCTAAAGGAAAAAAATAATATGAAATTTAATTTATTAAATATAGAAGGTAAAAAATCAGAAACAATTGATGTGTCAGACCAAATAATGAATTTAAAATTTAACCATAAATTAGTTAAATATGTCATTGATTGGCAATTGAACCATCAAAAACCCAGAACAGCTAAAACAAAACAAAGAAATGAAATAAGAGGATCTACAAAGAAAATTTATGCACAAAAAGGTACAGGTCAAGCTAGGCATGCAAGTAAAAAAGCACCTTTATTCGTTGGTGGTGGGCAAGCTCACGGTCCAAAGGGTGCTGTTTATAAGATAAAAAAAATTAATAAAAAAGTTAGAAAACTGGCTTTGGCACAAACTTTAGCTAAGAAAAATGTCGACAAGCAATTACATATATTATCCGACGTAACAAAAGAAGTTAAAAAAACTAAAGATTTTAATAAATTTTTAAATACAAACAAACTGTCAAACGTATTAATTGTATCTGACAAAGATTCTGAAAAAAATTTTGTAAGATCAGCCAGAAATATAAAAAATATTAAAGTTATTCGAGATGAAGGAGCTAACATCTATGATCTACTTAAATTTACGAATGTAATTATCACCTCTAGTTCAATGAAAAAAATAGAAACAAGGTTGTTAGATGAAAAAAATTAATTTTATAGATTCTATAAGACAGCCAATTATTACTGAAAAAGCAACTATTCTTTCTGAATTAAACAAAACTGTGTTTAAAGTTCATTCTGGTGCAAACAAGAAATCTATTAAAAAAAATATAGAAAAATTATTTAAAGTAACGGTAATTAAGGTAAATATATTAAACCAAAAGAGAAAAAAGAAAATAAAACAAGGTAAGGTATCAATTAAACCAGGATATAAAAAAGCAATTGTAACTCTTAAGAAAGGTCAAAGTATTGATCTATCATCAGGAATTTAATTATGGCATTAAAAACTTTTAAACCTTATACGAAATCAGTCCGAGCTACAGTTCTTGTAGACAAAAGTAAATTATGGAAAGGTGATCCTTACAAACCCTTAACTGTCGGGCAGCATTCTACAGGTGCAAGAAATAACATGGGAAGAATAACTTCAAGACATAGAGGTGGAGCACATAAACACAAATATAGAATAATTGACTTTTATAGATCAAAAAGAGACATTAAGGGTACTGTTGAAAGGATTGAATACGATCCAAACAGAACTAGTTATATAGCTTTAATAAAATATGAAGATAACGATATGAAATATATTATTTGTCCTCAAAATTTAGAAATAGGCGATACTGTCGAAGCTGGAACAAAAGTTGAAATTAAAATCGGTAATTGCTTAGAGTTAAGTGAAATTCCTCAAGGCAGTGCAATACATAACATTGAATTAGTACCTAATACAGGAGGAAAAATGGCGAGATCCGCAGGTTCTTCTGCGACATTAACAGGATTTGATGGCGATCATGCTATAATAAGATTAGGTTCTGGTGAAACAAGAAAAGTTAGCAGTAAATGTATGGCTACACTTGGCGCAGTTTCTAACCCAGATCAAAAAAATATTAAAATAGGAAAAGCAGGAAGAACTAGATGGAAGGGTCAAAGACCACAATCGAGGGGTGTTGTAATGAACCCTGTAGATCACCCTCATGGTGGCGGTGAAGGAAAAACTGCTGGTGGTAGAAATCCAGTTTCCCCTTGGGGTCAATCTGCAAAAGGTTTAAAAACTAGAAAACCTCAAAGAAGTGATAAACTAATAATTTCAAGAAGGAAGAAGAGAAAATAGTATGGCTAGATCAGTATGGAAAGGACCATTTGTGCATCCAAGTTTATTAAAAAAAATTGATAGACTTAAAGAAGGAACGGGAGACAAAAGACCAATTAAAACTTGGTCAAGAAACTCAACAGTTATTCCTGATTTTGTTGGTCACAGTTTTTTAATACATAATGGAAAATCATTTATACCTATTACAATTTCAGAAGAAATGGTTGGACACAAATTAGGGGAGTTTGCAGCCACGAGAACTTTTAGAGGTCACACACCAGCAGATAAAAAAGCTGCACCAGCAACAGCTAAGCCAGGAGGAGCAGGTGGAAAAAAATAATATTACAGTTACAGCGGTGAATAAAAACGTGAGATCAAGTACTAGAAAAATTGCTTTAATTTTAGATTTTATAAAAGGAAAAAAAGCGGATGTGGCAATAAGAGACTTAGAATTTACAAGAAAAAGAATTGCTCACGATGTTCAAAAAACAGTTAAATCTGCTATTGCCAATGCTGAAAATAACTACCAATACGATATTGACAGTCTCTATATAAAAGAAGCATATGTAGGCAAGTCAATTGTTATGAAAAGGTTTCGTCCTCGAGCCAAAGGAAGAGCTAGCCCAATCAAAAAACCTTATGCTAGAATTACAATTGTTTTAGGTGAAAAAAAAATG
>Ga0307986_10002420_pt1 | contig 13427 bp, 15 predicted proteins | sample EllFjometageno82_FD_203170 | JGI IMG/M metagenome (GOLD analysis project Ga0307986, IMG submission 203170) | Marine microbial communities from Ellis Fjord, Antarctic Ocean - #82 | ecosystem: Environmental > Aquatic > Marine > Unclassified | place: Southern Ocean | collected 2014-10-09
TTCAGTAAAATACTTAAAAAACTATAAATGAAATTTTTGTATAAAATACCAGGGTATATCCTATTATTATTTGGAGGATTTTGTTTAAGTTGGGGAGGATTAATAATTCGACAATTTCAAGAAGCAGGTGTGTGGGAAATTCTTCTGTTAAGATCTTTCTTTTTTTTAATTGCTCTAGTTATTTTTTTATTTTCAACTTACAAAAAAAATACTTTTAAAATAATTGGAGATTCTGGATTCCCCGCTGTATTAGGAGGATTTTTTTTATCTTTAAGTTTTGTAGCCTATACTTTTGCAATCACCGCAACAACTGTTGCTAATGTAGTATTTATAATAAGTACTCAAACAGTTTTTCTAGGCCTTTTCGGTTATTTTTTTTTAAAAGAAAAAATATCATTAATAAGTTTCTTGTCAATATTGCTGGCAATGGGGGGTATTAGTATTATGGTAGGTGACTCAATTTCTTCAGGATCTCTGTTTGGCAATATTATTGCTTTGGCTATACCAATTAATTTTTCTATATTAGTGATAATAATAAGAAAATTTCCAAAATTAGATATGGTTCCCGCAATATTTTACTCAGGTATTTTTGCATGTTTTTATGGTCTAGCACTTTCAGATACACTTAACTTTACCTCCCACGATATTTTGATGGGATTTATTTTGGGCGTACCTCAGTTAGCTTTTGGTTTTATTTGTATAACCATTGGATCTAAAACAACTAAAGCAGTAACTGTAGGAATTCTAATGCTCTCAGAAACACTTTGTGCTCCTCTTTGGGTTTGGCTGTTTTTAAACGAAATTCCACCCATTAGTGTGTTTATGGGGGGATCTATAATAATACTTGCCGTTATTATTAAGATTTTTGATAAAAAGAAAATAACAGTCTAAAGTCAACTTAGTGTCGTTAAAAAAAATATTTTTCAAAACCAAGCTCACTTATAGAACATATCTATATTACAATCTCTACATACGTCACAAATGTTTTTTAAACAGAAAAAACTATTCTCAATGGGGAGAAGATCAATATATTAAAAATTATTTTAAATATTTAGAAAAAGGTATCTATTTAGATATTGGATGTTTTCACCCTTACATGTACAGCAATACATGCTTACTTCATAAAAAAGGTTGGACCGGAGTAAACGTGGATATAAATCAAACATCAATTGACCTATTCAATATAGCTAGACCTAAAGATACAAATCTATGCACAACTATTGACGAAAATAAAAAAGAATTTATCATGTATTACGACGATCCCTTTAGCCCAGTTAATACTTTAGATGAAAATTTTTACAAAAGTTTAAAAAAATCTTTTTTTCAGAATAAAAAAAACCTTACAATTCAATCAAAAACATTTAAAGAAATTATTAACCTTAGTAAGGTTGAAAATAAAATAGATTTTATCAATATAGACGTGGAGGGTTTTGATTATAATATACTGAGACAAATTGATCTAAATGAATTTAAAGTAAAACTTATTTCTATTGAAACACATAATATTGATGGATCTGCTTCAAAAAATTTTGATTTGATATCTCAATTTTTAAAAAAAAATAATTTTTCTATTTATAAAAGAGTCGGTCCATCAACTTTATACAGTCTCAATTATTAGAATTCTACTATTAAGAGAGTTTGTTCTATATTAATCAAAAAATAGCCCTAAAATTTATACATACTTATAGCTGAAGCAAACTTATACAATTGACATTTACTACTAATTGAAAGAAAATATAGTTATAACGGGAGAGACTAAATAATTTAGCGCCGAAGGAGCAACCACCCCGGAAACTCTCAGGCAAAAGGACCGTTACAATAATAACTCTGGAAAGAAGGCTAACGCCTCACCGAAGGATTAAATCTCTCAGGTACACAGACAGATGGGGTTTAAAAAGAGTTATTATGGAAGAACAAAAAACAGCTTTATATAATTATCATAAAAATCTTGGAGCCAAGTTTGTTCCCTTTGCAGGATATGAGATGCCAATTCAATATGCTGAAGGAATAGTAAAGGAACATATTTCTACAAGAACCTACGCCGGTTTCTTTGATGTTTCACATATGGGTCAATTTTTTTTAGAAGGAAACCAAACTTTAGACAAAGCTTTGGAAAAAATAATTCCTGCTGACCTAAGTTCTCTTAAATTGAATCAATCTAAATACTCGTTTTTATTAAATGATAAAGGAGGCATTATTGATGATTTAATTATTACTAGAACTGATAAAGGGTTTTGTATAATTCTAAATGCGGCTTGCAAAGAAAATGATGTAAAACAAATCTCAAAATATTTAAGCCCGGAACATAATAATTATTTAAATTCAGATCTTTCTTTAATAGCATTACAAGGACCCAAATCAGTAAAAATTCTAGAAAAATTTATTCCAGGTGTAGCAAATTTAAAATTTATGAATGGTAATAATTTTAAATTTAATGGTGTAAAAATTTATATAACAAGATCAGGTTATACAGGTGAAGATGGATTTGAAATATCGATACCAAATAATATAGTTGAAAATTTAATAAAAATATTCGTCGACAATAAAGTTAAACCTATTGGATTGGGCGCAAGAGACACATTGAGATTAGAAGCAGGTCTATGTTTATATGGCCATGACTTAAATGAGGAAATAAACCCTATAGAAGCCAATCTAAAATGGGCAATTGCAAAAAAAAGAAGAGAAGAAGGTGGATTTAATGGCTGGGAAAAAATTAAACTTATTTTAGATAAGGGATGTTCTAAAATTAGAGTTGGTGTATTACCCGCAGGGAGAATTATTGCCAGAGAAGGTGCTAAAATATTTTCCATGGAAGATGAGGTAATAGGAAAAATAACAAGCGGAACCTTTGGCCCAAGTATTAACGCGCCTGTTGCTATGGGCTATATAAATCTAGACCATTCAGGTGTAGGTAATAAAATTAAAATAGAAGTTAGAGGTAAGAAATATGATGCTAAAATTTCTCAGCTTCCTTTTTATAAAAAAAGTTACGTAAAATAAGAAAGCAAATATTATGAGTGAAAAAAAGTTTTCAAAAAAGCATGAATGGGTTGAATTAAACGGTGACATCGCTACTGTTGGCATAACAGTACATGCAACTGAAATGTTAGGAGATATAGTATTTGTTGAATTACCTGAAGGTGGAAAGTCAGTTGATAAAGATGGTCAAGCTGCAGTCGTGGAATCTACTAAAGCCGCGAGTGATGTGTATTCACCGATATCGGGCGAAATAACTGAAGGGAATAAATCAATTGTAGATGCTCCTGAAAGCGTAAATTTAGATCCAGAAGGAGCTAGTTGGTTTTTTAAAATTAAAATTAAAGACAAATCAGAATTAGACACATTAATGTCTAAAGACGAATATGATAAATTTGTAGCGGAGAACCCAAGTTAAATGATAGACAATAATTCAAAAGAATTCATATACCGCCACATTGGCGCCACTGAAGATGAGCAAATAAAAATGCTCAATACAGTAGGCTATAAGTCTCTAGATGAACTTATGAAAAATACAGTCCCAGAAAAAATTTTACTTAAAGATAACTTAAAAATTGATGCACCTTTGTCCGAAAATGATGCGTTAAAAAAATTGAAATCAATATCAAAAAAAAATAAGATTTTCAAAAACTTTATAGGAATGGGTTACTATAATTCATTAACGCCCAATGTAATATTGAGAAATATTTTAGAAAATCCAGGTTGGTATACTTCATACACACCTTATCAACCAGAAGTCGCTCAAGGACGTTTAGAAATGCTTTTAAATTTTCAACAACTAATTATTGATTTGACAGGGATGGACATAGCGAATGCGTCATTATTAGATGAATCCACAGCCGCCGCTGAAGCAGTTGGACTTTCTCAGAGATTAGATAAAACTAATTCTAATAAAATTTTTATTTCAGATTCCTGCAATCCTCAAACCATTGATCTTATTAAAACGCGTACAGAACCTTTTGATTTGGAATTGTTTATTGGAGATGAAAAAGAATATTTATCAAATATTAACGATAATTTAATTTGTGGAGTTTTATCTTATCCTGGAACACTTGGTGAAATTAAAGATCCAAGTGAAGCAATAAGTCAAATTCATAAAAAAAAAGGAAAAGCAATTGTAATAAGCGACTTATTATCCCTAACGAAATTAAAAACACCTGCTGAACTTGGAGCTGATATAGCAGTAGGTAGTGCACAAAGATTTGGAATACCAATGGGTTATGGAGGACCTCACGCTGCTTTTTTTGCTACAAAAGAAGAATTTAAACGATCTATGCCTGGAAGAATTATCGGCGTCTCAGTTGATCGGCATGGAAAAAAAGCTTACCGCTTATCATTACAAACAAGAGAGCAACATATAAGAAGAGACAAAGCGACTAGTAATATTTGTACTGCTCAAGCATTATTAGCAATTATTTCTGCAGCATATGCAATTTATCATGGACCAGATGGAATTTTAAAAATTGCCAATAGAACTACTGAATTAGCCAAACTCTTTGCTGATGGACTAAAAAAAAGTGGTTTCAATATTCATTCAGATCATTTTTTTGATACAGTAACTATTAAAACAAAAGACAAAACAAATCAGATTTACGAAGATGCTATTAAAGAAAAAATTAATCTAAGAAAAGTTAACGATGAAACTCTTTCAGTTGCTTTTGACGAAGCTAAAAAGATAAATGATGTTAATCTTTTATTTAAAATTTTTGGAATATCCAGCGTAGTAGACCAAAATTCTAAAGTAGAATTAGATAATTTACCCAATAATCTCTTGAGAAGTTCAAAATTTCTAACTCATCCTGTTTTTAATAAGTATCACTCAGAAACAGAAATGTTACGATATTTAAAAAAATTAGAAGATTGTGATATTGCATTAAATAGATCTATGACTGCTTTAGGCTCATGCACAATGAAACTTAATGCGACTTCTGAGTTAATCCCTATAACCTGGAAAGAATTCTCTTTACCACATCCATTTGTTCCTACTGAACAAATGGAAGGATATAAAATTCTTTTTAATGATTTAATTAATGATTTAAAAGAAATTACTGGTTTCGATGCGGTATCTTTACAACCAAACTCTGGAGCACAAGGAGAATATGCTGGATTAATGACAATTCGAAAATTTCATAAAAATAATAAACAAGGTAATAGAAATGTTTGTTTAATTCCAGACTCAGCACATGGAACCAACCCAGCAAGTGCTCAAATGTGTGGCATGCGAGTAGTGGTAGTAAATTGCGATGACGACGGAAATGTTGATATTGAAGATTTAAGAAATAAAGCACAAAAACATTCAAAAGATCTTGCGGCTTTAATGGTTACGTACCCGTCAACACATGGGGTTTTTGAAGAAAAAATAATTGAAATTTGCGAAATTATTCATAAAGAAGGTGGCCAAGTGTACATGGATGGGGCTAATTTAAATGCATTAGTTGGGGTAGCTAAACCGGGAAAATTTGGTCCAGATGTCTGTCATATCAATTTACATAAAACATTTTGCATACCACATGGAGGAGGTGGGCCAGGAATGGGCCCTATTGCTTGCGCAAAACATTTAGCGGAATTTCTACCAACTCATGAAGTTATTAAAGAGTCGGGTCCATTAAACGGTATGGGTGCAGTTTCAGCAGCGCCATGGGGTAGCTCTAGTATTCTTCCTATATCTTGGATGTATATTAAAATGATGGGTGCAGAAGGATTAAAAAAAGCTTCACAAATTTCAATACTAAATGCAAACTATATTTCAAAAAAACTCTCAAAATATTATAAAGTTTTATATACAGGCAAAAATGGAAATGTAGCTCATGAATGCATCATCGATATAAGGCCCATCAAAGCTAGCTCAGGAATTTCTGAAGAAGATATTGCTAAGAGATTAATTGATTTTGGTTATCACGCTCCAACAATGTCTTGGCCTGTTGCGGGAACAATCATGATTGAACCTACTGAAAGTGAAAATTTAGAAGAGATGGATAAGTTTTGCAACGCATTAATTAAAATTAAAAAAGAAATTAATTTAGTTGAAAATAATAAATTTGATAAATTAGATAACCCACTTAAAAATGCGCCGCACACTTATCTTGAATTGGCATCTAATGAATGGAAGCACAAATATACAAGAGAAGAAGCAGCTTTCCCAAGCGAATATTTAAGACATAACAAATACTGGGCTCCAGTTGCTAGAGTGGACAATGTATACGGTGATCGAAATCTTGTATGTTCCTGCCCATCTATGGAAGAATACAAAGATGAAGCTGCATAATTTTTAACAATGAAAATAGCGATAATCGGCTCAGGTATTTCAGGATTATCAGCAGCATATTTTTTATCCAAACATCACAAAGTAGATTTATACGAGCAAAATAATCATTTTGGAGGGCATTCATATACTTACGATATAAAAGAAGAAGAAAAAATTGTTCCAGTAGATCTTGGTTTTATTGTTTTTAATGAATTAACCTATCCTAATTTAATCAATTTTTTCAATGAACTGAATGTTCCTTTTGAAAAAAGTAACATGTCTTTCTCAGTATCTATAAAAAATACTAACGTTGAATATGGAGGAAGTGGACTTAACGCTATTTTTGCCAACAAATTAAATATATTTAATTTTAATTTTTTGAAAATGATTAGAGAGATAATATCTTTTTATAAACAAGCGCCGTCGTTACTTAAAAGCAATATCGAGGAAGAAACACTGGGTAATTATTTGGAAAGATCAAATCTATCAAAATATTTTATTGATTACCACATCATACCGATGGTAGCAGCAATATGGTCTATGCCTTTTTTCAAAGCCAAAGAAATGCCCTTAAAACTCTTTCTTAACTTTTTCATTAATCATGGTTTATTTAAATTAAAAAATAAACCACAATGGTACACAGTTACTGATCGTAGCAGAGTTTATGTTACAAAAATTCTTGAAAAGATAAGTGGTGAAATTTTTAAGAATTATAAGATTAATAATGTTTCTAGAAGTAGCGATAATGTGAGAATTTCAATCGGAAATGAATATTTAGATTATGACCATGTAGTTTTAGCTACCCACGCAGATCAAAGTTTGAACATTTTAAATGATCCAACTGAAAAAGAAAAAGAAATTTTAAGTAAATTTACTTATGTTTCTAATAAAGCTTTTTTGCATACCGATGAAAACCTTATGCCATTGAGAAAAAATGCTTGGTCTAGCTGGAATTCAATCACAAAGGATAAAAAAACCTGTGTAACGTACTGGTTAAATAAATTACAAAATTTAAAAACAGATAAAAATTATTTTTTAACATTAAATCCTGTTGAAAATATTAATGAAGTTAAAATCATTAAAAAAGAAAAATTCACACACCCTAATTTTAATATTGAAAACGTAAAGCTACAAAAAGATTTACAATCGCTTCAGGGAAAAAAAAGAACTTGGTTTTGTGGAAGTTATTTTGGCTATGGATTCCATGAAGATGGTTTAAAATCTTCAATTGAGTTAATAAAAAATTTTAATAACAAATGAATTCTTGCATCTATAACGGTATTGTTTCACATCAAAGGTTTAAACCTATTAAACATTCTTTAAAATATAAAACTTTTTCATTGTTAATTGACTTGGATGAAATTGAAAGTTTAGATAAAAATATTAGTATTTTTTCATTAAATAAATTTAATATTTTTAGTTTCTACAATATAGATCATGGTTTAAGAGATGGAAGCTCACTTCAAGATTGGGTTTTAAAAAATATAAAAAAATATAATATTAGTAATAATATCACAAAAATAAAGTTACTTTGTTACCCGAGAATTTTTGGGTACGTTTTTAATCCATTAAGTATTTTTTATTGTTATGAAAATAATAATCTTAGAGCAATTTTTTATGAAGTAAAAAATACTTTCAACGAACAACACACTTATATCTTCAAGATTAAGAATAAAGATAAGATTGAGCAAAAGTGTAAAAAAAAATTTTATGTCTCTCCTTTTATAGATATGGAAACTTATTATAATTTTAAATTATTAAACCCCGGCGAGAAATTATCGATATTTATTAAACAAACGGATGAAAAAGATACAATATTAACCGCTACTCAAACAGGGGATAGAAAAGAATTTTCATTTAAACAATTATTAGTTAATTTTTTTGAATACCCTTTGATGACAGTAAAAATAATAAGTTCGATACACTATGAAGCATTCTTTTTATGGAAAAAAGGGGCCATATATAGAAAAAGAGAAAAAAAAATTTTAAATAATTTAAGTTACGAGGATCATTAATGCGTTTAACAAAAATTTCAGAAAAAATTGTTCTTAATAAATTAAAGAATATAGAAAATGGAAATCTTAAATTAGTAAATTATGATGGTAAAGTTTTTCAATTTGGAAATTTAGAGAGCAAAGTCGTAGCTGATATAAAGATTACAAATCCAAATTTTTATTTTAATATTATTACAGGAGGTAGTTCCGCGCTAGGTGAAGCGCATATGGGTAAAGATTTCTACACATCTAATCTTACAAATTTAATTCTACTATCAGCAATAAATATTGAGTTAATTTACTCATTTTCTGGAAGTTTAAAAATTCAAAAAGTTAAAAACTTTCTAAAAAAAATATTCGCTTCCAACACAAAGTCAAAAAGTTTGAAGCACATATCTAAACATTATGATCTAGGCAATGAATTTTTTTCCCAGTGGCTGGATAAAACACTTACATATTCTAGCGCAATATATCAAAATCAAAACGATGATTTGGAAACAGCTCAAAAAAATAAGTACCAACAACTGATAAATATTTTAAACATTCAAGATAGCAGTAAGGTTTTAGAAATAGGCTGTGGTTGGGGAGGTTTTTCTGAATATCTTGCTAAAAAATATAACGTATCGATTGACTGTATAACAATCTCAAAAAAACAATTTGAATTTTCAAAAAAAAGAATTTTTAAAGCAGGTTTAAATAACAAAGTTAATGTAATGTTTTTAGATTATAGAGATTTGAAAAAAAAATATGACAATGTTGCGTCAATTGAGATGATAGAGGCTGTTGGAGAAAAATATTTAGATAAATATTTTAACACAATAAAAAACTCCCTAAAGGATAATGGTACGGCTGCAATTCAAGGAATAACGATTAGGGATGATTTATTCGATAGATATAGAGGAAGTGAGGACTTTATTCAAAAATATATTTTTCCTGGCGGTTTTCTACCTTCAATGCATTTTATGAAAAATTTAATTGAAAAAAATAAGCTTAATCTTTTAAAAATTAATTCTTATCCTGATGATTATGCAAAAACTTTAACAATTTGGAGGGAAAATTTTTTTCAAACCTGGAAGAATATAGCTCCCTTAGGATTCGATGAAACATTTAAAAGAATGTGGGAATTTTATTTATCTTATTGTGAGGCAGGATTTAAAGCCCGAAATATTAACTTGATACAATGCTCAATGTCTAATAAGTAATATTTATGAAAAAAGTATTAGGATTAATTATATTTTTTATTTTAACAGGATGTGCAAATACAATGAAACCAACAGATTTTAAAAATCAAGAACCGCGCTTGATCATTGAAGACTACTTATCAGGAAATGTTAAGGCCTGGGGTGTTTTACAAAATAGATCAGGAAAAGTTACGAGACAGTTTAAGGCCGACTTAAATGGAAAGTGGGATGGATCGCAATTAATTCTAGATGAAGTTTTTAATTGGAGCGATGGAGAAAAGCAGACTCGGCAGTGGACTATGAAAAAAACTGATGAACATCATTATGAGGCTACTGCCTCCGATGTAGTGGGCATAGCGAAAGGTTTTTCATATGGACCTACTTTTAAATTAGAATATGTTTTATTAGTTCCAATTAAGGGGAAAAATGTAAAGATAAAATTTGACGACTGGATTTTTATGCAAGATGAAAGAGTAGCCATAAATAGAGCAACTATGACTAAGTTCGGTATAAAGGTTGCTGAACTTACTGTAATGTTTGTCAAAGAATAATTTTTTTAATTTATCTTTTAACCACTTTATCAATTAAAAATAAATACATTCTATAAGGCAAAACTCTCAGAACTTTTAAAAATATTGTAAGTGCTTTTGGAAAATGAATTTCAAAAGCCTTACCTTTAGTCAGTCCATTAAACATTTTTTCTGCTGCAAATTCTGGTGATTTAATAAATGGCATTGAGAATTCATTTTTATCAGTTAGAGGTGTTTTTATAAATCCTGGCGAAACAAGTGAAATTCTTACATTATGTTTTTTAAAGTCAAAATATAAACTTTCGGATAAATTAGTTAAAGCTGCTTTTGAAGGCCCATAACCACTTGAATTTGGCAGGCCTCTATACGCTGCTACAGACGAAACTATTGAAATATGTCCATCCTTTTTATCTTTAAAATATTTTTCTACAGATTTAATACAATATAATACTCCAAAAAAGTTTGTTTCCATTACAAATTTATTTTGTTTAATATTTATTTCTTGCTCCAATTTTGGATCGTATGTCCCGCTAGAAAAAACACATAAATCAAGACTTTCGAAATTGTTAATAATTTTTGCAAAAGTATCACTTACCTGGTCTTGATTGGTTACATCTAGAGGATATGAAGAGATATTTTCATTCTTAGCCATTTCACTTAAAATTTCTTTTCTTCTAGCCGACACAGCAACTTTCCACCCTTCTAACGCAAACTTTTCTGCAAGCGCCTTACCTATTCCGCTACTTGCGCCGGTGATCCATATTTTTTTCTGTTTTCCTAACATAAATTAGTTATATCTTAATATATGACTAAGAATAAATATTTATCTCTATTTTTAATACTTTTAATTACCTTTATAGCATCAGCAATCGGAGGTTTTACTACAGCTTCTTTCAAAGAGCCTTGGTATTCTGAGATTATTTTGTCAAGTTTTAATCCACCAAGCTGGGTATTCGCGCCTGTTTGGACAACTTTGTATATAATGATGTCCATTTCAATTTGGAAAATTTGGATCAATGTATTTGATTTAAAGCTATTAAAACTATATTTCATTCATTTATTTTTTAATGGCACCTGGAGCATTATATTTTTTGGTTTTCATCAAATTGGTCTTGCTTTGATTAATTTAGTTATAATTATATTTTTTATTATTTTACTTATGAAAAAATATTTGAGTAGAGATAAAGTCAGTTTCTATCTAATGATTCCTTACCTCTTATGGTCAAGCTACGCTTTGATACTTAACGTTTCAATTTTCATATTAAATTAAAACCATCTTTTAGGGTAATCTCTTTTAAGAATATATTTGTTTATAATTAAAGATAAAAAAATTATTGTAATTGTACCCAGCACCACAGGAAACAGGATATATTCGAGAGATACATCCGCAAATAAAGCAATTAAAGGATTAGCTGCCGCTGGAGGATGAATTACTTTAAAATACATCATTAATGTTACAGTTACTCCAACAGCAAGCCCTAACGTAATAAATGAAATGCCTATAAATTCATTAAATAATATTCCAATTACAATACCTAACAGGTGACCAAAAAATATGTTTCCTGGTTGTGCAAATTCACTTTCATAAAAAATCAATACAATTAATGTTGTTGAGCCAAAAGAAAACATCAACCAAAAACCTGTGGATGTTTCGAAGCTTAAAAATCCAAGAACACCAATAATTATTGAAGATGATACACCCGCCACAATAGGTTCTAATTTTTTTGATATTTTCATATATATTTTTTCCTTAATTACGTTATATACACTTATGAATTATATAAAACCATTTAAGTTTCTTAAAAGTCTACCAACAAAACTTAATTCATTTTACATAAAAAAATCAGGTTCAGGAGTAATTGTAAGCAATAAATCAAAATCAAATAAAGATTTTGATCCTGTAACAAACTTTGACAAAGCATTTGAAAAATATATTAGATCATTAATTAACAAAAAATTTTCAAAAGATTCTATTATTGGTGAAGAGCTTGAGGATAAACTCTCTCAAAACGATTATAAGTGGTCAATTGATCCAATAGATGGCACTAGAGCTTTTGTGATTGGAGCGCCTACTTGGTCCAATTTAATAAGTTTATCATATAAAAAAAAACCCCTTCTTGGTTTGGCCAATTTTCCTGAGCTAAACAAATATTATATTAACGATACAAAAAAATCGTACTTATTTAAAAATAAAAAAAAATTTATTTTAAAATCTTCGAATAATAATAACTTAAAAAAAATTAAAATTATTGGAAATTTTCATGGAACTCTTAGTTATGAAAAGCAACATAGAGTGATAAAAAAATTTGGATGGTCTTTTAGGCTGGCAGGATTTGATGCTCTAAATTACTGTTTACTAGCAGAAGGAAAAGTGGATGCTGTAATTGAAGCTAATTTAAAACCTTATGATATCCTGCCTTTGATCCCAATTATCAATAATTCAGGTGCAATTGTGTCTAATTGGAAAAATGAACCTGCCGAAAACGGTGGCAATATATTAGCAACTTCTAATAGAATGCTTCATAATAAAATACTAAAGTTATTAAAACCATTTACAAAAAAATAAAATGATAAACTTATTCATCAATCGCGTTTTTAGAGCAATTAAAATTGACATTGAGCTTTATGAAGAAGTGGAAAAAGATAAAACAGCGACCGTTCAAGCCGGCATCGTTGTAGTCCTATCAAGTTTAGCCGCTGGAGTGGGAGCATTACAACTAGGCGCGTCTAATTTTTTATTAGCACCAGCTTTGTCTTTATTAAGTTGGTATGTATGGGCTTACGTAATTTATTTTGTTGGTGTTAAATTATTTGGAGGCTCAAGAACCAAAAGTAATCACGGCGAACTGTTAAGAACCATTGGTTTTTCAAGTGCCCCAGGTATAATTCGAGTTTTTGGCATTACACCAGATCTTATGATTGTAACATTTATTGGCTCAGCTTTTTGGATGCTGGCTTGTATGGTTGTAGCAGTAAAATCAGCTTTAGATTACGAGAGTCTTTGGAAAGCTTTTGGAGTTGTAATAGTTGCTTGGTTAATACAGGCTTTCTTTTTATTCTTAGTTATTGTTTTATTTAAAGGCATTTAAATAGGAAATATTGTTTTCGCTAAATTACAACTGTTACAAATTTTATAGCTATGCATAATTAAATTTTGTTTAACGCTTTCATCTTCTTTTTTGCACTCTTCACAGATATTATCTGGATTTTTGTCAGCTTTTATTAAGACAATATGATCATCGTTTTTCACTATAGATAATATATCATTAATTTATGAAATTTTTTTTTATTATTACTATTGTTTGTTTATTTAATCTCATTTCGCACGCAGAAGAAAATAAAAAAGCTTATTTTGCTGGTGGTTGTTTTTGGTGCATGGAAGAATCTTTTGATAAAATAGATGGAGTTGTATCCACAATTTCAGGTTATTCTGGCGGACATTTAAAAAATCCAACTTATGAAGATGTAGTTTATACTGATT
>Ga0307986_10002421_pt1 | contig 13426 bp, 12 predicted proteins | sample EllFjometageno82_FD_203170 | JGI IMG/M metagenome (GOLD analysis project Ga0307986, IMG submission 203170) | Marine microbial communities from Ellis Fjord, Antarctic Ocean - #82 | ecosystem: Environmental > Aquatic > Marine > Unclassified | place: Southern Ocean | collected 2014-10-09
ATACTTCGTACGACAATCTCGACTGACCTTTTTAGAAACCATCAATTGTTTCGCGAACGGATGGAAGTGAAATTAACTAAATCTAGTGAACATGGGATTTGTTCTGAAATGAACCTTCGAGGTGAGGGGATTGGTCAACTTGTTCTTCATCGGGCCAAAATTAGCCTTAATGCTAGTGGAGTGTTATGTGTATTAGAATCGACCACTGTCGAAAACAAATCAAATGATGTCCAAATATTGAAGCCAAAAGACCAAAAATTTTGGCATTTCATTGAACAACTGATTTGAAATCAGTTGGTTTGATCGCCGGTTCCAGTGTTCACATTGGAATTGTTGGCGTTGATTGTATCTCCACCAGACTTACCATTTTTGAACATTGGTGAGTTATTTTTTCTTCTCATAAACCAAAATAAAATAACAATCACAGCAACTCCAGCACCGATATAAACGTATGTTTCCATATAGACCCCCTTGATGGCATCATAATTAAACCAACCCCTAAATAACTGCAACAACTACTTAACATCAGCATATTTGCTCAACTTCATGCGTACATTGCCTATCGTTGCCATAATGATTTTCCTTTTGCCTCTTATAGCCCCTGTTGTTGCTGCAAACAGCACACCGACGGCTACTGAAGTGCAATACAATGCAACCTATACTGAGCGCTCCTTACCATCATCGAATGTTGTTGACATAATATGGGAATCTGAAGTCAATCGTGAAGTTTGTGGTTATGATGTAACGGGAACTGTAAGAGGTGATTGTGATTCAAGCACCGCTCCTAATGTTCAATGGTTTCGATACCAAGTAACTCTGGGCGTTGATGGAAGCATTATAGGAATGGGTAATGTAGTGAGTTTTGATGTAGAAAATAAGGGCACTCCACATTATGTTGATATGAAATTGGAACTGTGTTGGAAAAACATGATTGATTCATCGAAGCTTCTTTGTGTTGACAGAGGGGAGATTTACCAAGGCGATTCCGAAACTATCAAAACTTCTTCGATGCGTTCCGACACCTACTTTGTGAGAGTCCAAGCCCATGATGAATACCTGCACGGGCGGGCTCCTGGAGGCGATTTAAGTGAAGTGACTGTGACCGCTGAAAAAATAAACTCGAACCAAGACTATCAAAATCCACGCGAACTTACAGGAACAACTAGAGTTGATGCAAAAGTTTGCAGCACAGATTGTGATACTCTAAGTGACATAGATCCTATCGATGTCTTTTCAATCAAAGCATTCCAGAATGAAACCATTCAGTTTAGGTTTGCATCTCGTGAAAATGACGTGATTAGCGAGAATTCAGTATATGTCTACGTGATGGATGATTATTCTATCTCAACATACACAAGCATGAGTTATTACAAAATGGATGACTGGGGAAACTATGATATATCAAGCCACAGGAACACCATTGATTACATCATGCCAAAAAGTGGTAAATTATATGTTTGGTTCGTGGACCAAAAAATATCTACAGAAACGGATGTGGACAGTTACACAATACGACTCAATAACATCGACACATCCACTCGAGATTCGACTGCCGATCGTGATGGTGATGGAATGAGCGATGTGGAAGAAGACCGCTGTGGTTCTTCGTTCTATGATGTGGGTGACACTGCACCAGATTTTGATGGTGATGGTCTATGTGATGAATTCGATGATGATGATGATGGCGATGGAATCTCTGATTCTGAAGACCAATGCCTCGAAAGTCCAACGGGTGAATTAGATCACGACCAAGACGGTTGCGTCGACTCAGAAGACCCTGATGACGATAACGATGGTTTCCCTGATGAATCCGATCTTTGTCCAACCGGAATGTCCACAGGAGAAGACTTCGACCTAGATGGATGCTTTGATGCTGAAGATCCAGATGATGACAATGATGCCTGGACAGACATTGCAGAGAATGCTTGCGGGTCCTCACCAAAGGATTCCAGCGATATTCCCAATAACCATGACCAAGTTTTTGAAACTTCGACTTGGACATGTGATTCCCTTGATTTAGATGATGACGAGGATGGAGTATATGACACAGCAGACATCTGCCCTTTCAGTTTTTACTGGACGACCACTGGGGGTTCTGCACCGATTATTATTGATGTCGATACCGATGGAGATGGTTGCTTTGATAACGTAGATGATGACACAGACGATGACAATGACGGGATCTTAGATTATTCAGATGCCTGCCCTATAGGACTCGGCTTTGGTGCCGATTTGGATGGCGATGGCTGCAAAGATGCTGAGGATGACGATATCGATGGCGATTCTTTCACAAATAGTAACGAAGCAGATTGTAATTCAGACCCTCTCGATGCCGGAGACACTCCGACCAATTATGATTCTGATGAGTTGTGCGACGTCCTTGATGATGATGATGATAACGACGGGACACCGGACATACATGACTCCGAGCCATTCAATTCTGCGGAAAACACCGATACCGATCAAGATGGGGTTGGAAACAACGCAGATTTAGACGATGACGGCGACGGCACTCCAGATAACGAGGATGACTTACCCCTGAATCCGCAAGAAACAAGGGATACGGATGGCGATTCTATAGGTGATAATGAAGATGAGGATATCGACGGAGATGGCTGGCTAAACATCAAAGAGGTAAATTGCGAGACTGATTCAATGAACAGTAACAGCGTACCGGTGGACACTGATGCTGACACACTTTGTGACTTATTAGATGATAATGATGACAATGATGCGTTTCTGGATTCTGAGGAAATTGATTGCAAATCAAATCCCACCGATCCTAATGATGTCCCTCTAGACCTAGACAGTGATGGGACTTGTGATGAGTTGGATAATGACAGGGATGGAGACGGTCTCCCTGATAGCCGTGACGAGTGCGACAATTCAATTCCGGAACTCTCTGGCTCTCCCGATTTTGATAAGGATGGCTGTTTTGATGCTGAAGATCTGGATGGAGACAATGATGGGTTTTCCGATAAATTAGACAACTGTGACTATAACCCAAGCAAAAGCAATGATGGCTGTCCTGAGACTTCGACCTTCGCGAAATATACCGGTGAAATATCAATTGTAATCGGATTAGGAGTGTTGTTTATAGTGGCGGGAATGATTTTTGCATTTAGGGCTATGAAGACCGGTGCTGAAAGCGGAAATGTATTTGCTAAAACTGGAGTATCTTCAAAAACGACCAACATTGATAATAGTGTTGATAATTCACGCCTTTCCCAAATGAGCCTGAGTGTCAAAGATTCGTTCAATAAGCAAAGTTCATTCCAGAGCATACTCGACAAAAGTAAAGGCGATACCACAATAACTTCAAAGGATTCCAATGTCAACACTGGTGAAGGAGATCAGAGCAATAAACTGTGAGTCATTTCAATGCCTACTGTCAACACAATGTTGATGTGTGAGGGTCCTGTGATGCAACCTAATGGGTAATTCAACAACATACGCAATTCCTATCAATCTTGTGCTCGCAGCGATTGTCGCCGCTGTCTTCACAGGATCGAAATCAGAGATTGTCCTCGAATCAGACATACCCCTCCTTGGCATTGCTCTAGCCCTGATTATTCAAGAGATTCTTTTAGTGCAGTGGCTGTCTTCTGCAGCCAATGTAGATTATACAAAACGCCTTGTCGGTTCACAAATTTCCGTTAATAAACGAATTGCCTACTTGACCGTCCCTTTCATATCAATCATTATTATTGGAAGTCTCCTGTTTTTGATTTCCAATCGGGAAATATCGTTCATAGCAGGACTACGAATCTTGAGTGTTTCCATCATACTTACTCTTTGTGCGGATCCATTAATTGGGCTCAAAGATAAGGGGCCAGTTGCCATATTAGGAGCAGGTTTGGCATATTTAGTGGTGCTTAACGCAGGTGTGTCGGGCCACCAGCGAACCGCTGATTTTCTCGAAATATACTTACCAGGTGTTGCTGGAAATGCATTAGTCGTTGGTGTCCTCTGTTATCTGGTTCTTTCCTGTCGGTGGACATACTACAGACTTTTTTGTTTTGAAGAAATGTATGAATGGAAACGCTCAGTTATTGACACATTTATACCATTCGCAATTATGGCCATAGGCGCAACTGTTCAGTTGTTTGAATTTTTCAGTTTGTTGTTCACAGGTCAGTGACCTAGAACGCCTAACTCTCGAAGTACTGAATCTTCTATGTCTGAAAATGGGTCCACCTGATCTTTGAGCACATCTTCAATTCCCTCAAACTGTTCAAGGTTTAACAATCCATAATCAATATCTTGGCGCAACGCCGTCAACTCTTCTGGCATTGTATATCCATCAACTGCTAGCGCCCTATGTATTTCCAACCACAAGAGGTCTCGAGTGTAATCATTCATTAAACTGTAAATGCCGGCAATAGGTTCCTGTAGATCGGACCGAAGGCGCCTGATTTCTTGTTCACTTGCATCGCGTGAGCGGCGTAGGCAAACATGGTCAGACAGCGATTCTGCCTCATCAAATCTTCGAGCGAGTTCTTCCTTTTTCCTTGCAACAACTTGTTGACGTTCGGCAAGAATTTTTTGTTTCTTCTTGTTGCTATATGATACAAACCTTCGAAGTTCAGGCAACTCAATAATCCAACTTATCATTCAATCACCCCTCCTTTCAACTTCCTCTAATACTGGATCGAGGAGTCCGTCAGTGTTTAATCCAGCGATTGACTCTTGGAGATGGCCAACAAGTTCTGGAGGAAGCATGGAGATGAGGTCTTCTTCGGTAACTGTAACACCAAGTCGTACATCGCGGGCAATTCTGCCCATGACACTGTGGTAGAATTTATTTGTACGGTTTAGGACCAAAGAACTTTTTGATGCTAAAATTTCATGCCTGGCTAATTTTGCCCGTAACGCTGAAACTACGGCTCTTTCAATGCATTTCTCGGCATGTTTAGCAGTATCATCCATGTGCTTTTTGTAATCCTCTTCCTTTTGGTCGAGTGTGTGAACAAGGGCATCACAGTTGCGACGAAACAGTTCCTTTCCGGTTGTGTGATGGTGCTCAAACTTAGTCAACGCTTTAGGGCGAAGTTTGGATAATTTTGTGTAAATCTCATTCGGGTTTCCCATTTGAATCCCTCACTCTTCTGATGTACCCTTAGAATCCGAACTCTCGGTTTCAACCACTTCTGGCGTTGTTACCGCTTTTTCATCTAATGAATCGGTGTTTTGGAACCGATTTACCATTTCACGAGGGTCAGGGAGGTTACCACGGGTTCTATCAGGGTTGTAGGTTGATTCACGACCAGTCCATTCGCGTTGAGCTTCATCTGCTGTCCGTATTTGGTTCACTAGATATGCATTCATCAATTTCAAATCATTTTTAGCCTTGGTCAATTCGTTGTTGATGTTTACCTTTGCTCCTACTTTGACGTCGCTAGCGCCCTGAAGTTGTGCAAACTCCAGGTCGAGTTTATCTGCTTCGGCTGAAGACCCAGAATCCGATTTCTTTGCCAGGCGCTCCATGCGTCGTTGAACCGCTTTGAGCTGTACCGTGAGGTCATTGTGTTCACTTTCAGCAAATTCTTGTTGTTCGATGAGGCGGGAAACTTGGTCCAGTTTCCGCTTAATTTCACCTCGCAGTTTGAAACCAAAGAGTCCACGGCGCCACATGAAGAGGGTTTGAACATCGTTGGAAAATTGATACTTTTCTAACCAGTACTCTGGAAGGGCGGCTTTACTCATGTACTGTGGAGAGCAACTAACCTTATGAATTAATCCATAGAATAAAATTCTAAGGTCGGGGCGAGCACGAGATTACCAATATTCAATACTAGTGTAGATCTAGGATGATGATCTACAAATGCAATGGTATTTGGCACTTATCTGGAATCATGAGGGGCCCGTGAACCCACTTGATTTGTTGCTTATTTTATTGTTTTATAAATGCGAGGGTTCAAGCAGGTCCGCAGACCTAATATGAATAAAGGAGTGAACTAATGTGAACGATGTTAAGAAACTGATTGAGAACATGAAAAATAAGAATGTGCCCCCAGTCGTTGTCTGGGGACCTGGACAAATAGGAGATAAAAGAGTGATAGAACCGCTGATTAATGCATTGAAAGATGATGATACCGAGGTGCGACTAGGATGAAAAAAACACGTATATGCAAGAAATGCCAAGAGGTATTTGGGTATAGAAAACAGTTATGCGAAAATTGTGGCCACAACAAATACTCTCTCGAAGAATCCGATGAAAAAACTGAAAGAAAAAAACCACAAGAGAAGATATGCACAATGTGTGGATATCTGCATGAGGGAAAAACTGTCAAAGAAAAATCTGAATGTTTGAAGTGTGGTCAGACATATGTTCCAGGAGGTGGAATGATGGACTATGGAAATTTAGATTTTTCGAAGGCACTTAAGGAGTTTGATAAAATCCTAGAAAGCCGACAGACTCAAATCTTTGTTCCCGAACAAACTGCAAAGGACTTTCTTGATATGAACAGGACATTCTTAGATAAGGCAGAAGTTAATATTGAAACTACTAAATCAGAGCAAAAAAAAGTTATAGAGCGCGAAAAGAAAAGAGTTATAGAATGTGAAAAGAAAGAAACTATAGAGCGTGAAAGGAAAGAAAAAAATGCGCTGGAATTCGCAAATATTGAGAATAAAAAGAGAAAGAAAATGGAACTAGATAAATCGATTGAAGATTCTGAAAAACAAAATAATCTGTTTGAAAAGGGTCTAAAGGTTAATAATAACCAATTAAAAATCATCGATAGGATCTTGAAGTATGCTAGTAAGATTGAGCCCTCAGAGGTAGACAAGTTAGATAATAAAATGCTTGAGAAAATAATGAATTCGGAGAAAAAAGAACTATTTTTGAAATCAGTTGAGATAATCAACAAGAGAAACGATATTAACGTGCGTACTTTGAAGCGAATCGGTATACGGTTGAATAAAATATCTGATTAAATATTATACCCTGCGTAACATCAACTGGAATTAGAGGTAGCCCGACTCGGAGGTGTTGTTCTGGAAGTTACAATCAATTAGAAACGGATGAAGAACAATACTTCAAGGGCTACCGCTGTAGGCATAAGGAATTAGAGGTAGCCCGACTCGGATTTGAACCGAGGTCGCCGGGATCAAAACCCGACATGATGGACCCCTACACTATCGGGCTATAGTTCGGCGGGGTCATCTTTACCTTTTGTTCTTGTCGGCTATGCAACTTGCTTATTGTATTAATTCTTTTAACTGAGAATCGTGTATTTTCTTGCGTGCACTTTCGATGAATTCACTTGTATCTATTCCTTGCTCGTTTCTATATATCATTGCTTGTAAAGCCATATCTAACTTATCAATCTGCTTTACGAACTTTGCTTCATCTGTATCACCAGCGGCATATTCCTCAAACAAATGCAACCACTGCGGTGCTAATTTCTGCATTGCGCTGTGCTCATCTTTTGCCTTATTAGTGCAATCATCTAGCGGAGTTAAATCTCCAACTATAATCTCTGGAACGTCATGTACGATACAAAGAGACAAAACTTTGCTCAAATCAAGGCCTTGTGGGCACAGTTCCAGTGCCAGTGCAGACATTCCCCAAGAATGGCTTGCAACCGATTCGGGGCGCTCTATACCGACATGTAGCCAACCTGCGCGAATAATATTTTTCAAACCAAGAATATCAATTAGTTTCTTCTGCATAGATTAACCCAGTTTAACATTATTCAAAACACCACCCCTAAAGAGCGCTGAGATGATTCAAGCTTCAGCGACTTTCGCATTACCACTAGAAGGTCCTAGTTGAGGGTATTTCTCGATGATTTGTTGAGCTTCTGCTGCTGCCCTAAGTTCAACATACTTGTAATGGGCTTGTTGTGCCTTATCATGTAATTCCATTGATCTGCCATATGATTCCTTTTCTTTAGCGTACATACCATTACTTCTAGCAGATTTATCAAACCGAACTAAAGAAATCAGAATGAACAAACTTATTGCCCAAGTTGCTCCTAGAATCGCAGTATTTGGAGAGTATCCGCTGGTAAAAGGTACTGATCCATTTTCATATGTACCAGTAACTAGTAAAGTAATTGACCACACCGGAATTGCAACTAGCAGTAACAACTTTTCATATGGTTCAAAATTAGCACGTGCTCTTGGTGTTGCTGGCCTAGCGATTTGTTCTCTGAAATCCATATTTAATCCCTCGTCTATCATACGTTCTACTTCATCACCCGTATATTGTTCCTTTGCCGTTTCTGCGAATATATCGGTGTATTCGAATCTGCTTTGTACTCTTTGAACAATACTTTTTGGATTATAGAATAATGGGGTAATCGCCAATCCAGAAACAGTCATTGCAATTAATACGTCATTAAAGAATGACAAATATATGCTTGATGTAAATGCTAAGTCTGAAAAGAAGAAGTATAGGACTCTCCCGATTATTAAGATTCCAAAGAAATATGATATAATGAAATCAACGCCTCTCTTTTTCTTCAATACGATCAGTAATCCGGAACAAAATACAACCAAACTCCCAATTAATACAAACGGTATGTGCATGTTAAGCGGCAAAGGCTCCATGCTATCAGGTGAAAACCATGTTGGAACTAAATATTCAATATACTGTAGATTTTCTGTAATGAAATTTATTTGGATAGTTCCATTTATCGAAGGTATCAGTAAGAGAATTGAATATGCCATCAGAGAGAGTCCTGCCACATAAAATAAAAGAGTTGAAACCATCATTGGATAGATACTGCTTTTTTGCGCTACAGGTTCTAGTGGTAGAAGAACTTCCGGATTAGTATTCTCAATTTTCTTAATTCGTTCAAACATCTTGTGAAGTTTAGGACTATTATCTCCTTTTTTCATTGGTTGATTGTCGTTGTTTTCTTTACGTATAAAGTCAGGAGAAGTTCCGATAAAAACTTGTTTAATTGATTTATCTTCTTTTGGCTGCGCTTGATAATTACGTAATCTTTCAACTAATTCCGTCTTTTTCCCGCTTAATTTGAGGTTTAGTGATTTTAGACGCAATCTCAATTCTGACACTTTTAAGCTAGAATAGTCTTCACTATCATCTGACTTTTTTTGTGATTTCTTTGTTACGTCTTTATCTGCACTGTTTTTCTTATCCTTTCGTGAACTAACAAATTCTTCAGTAGTTTTTACAGCCTTTTTGACTGACTCTTGAGTCTTATCGATGCCCTTCTCGGCAATCGATTTACTCTCTGAAATCAATGTCTTACCGCTTTTCTTGGCTGATTCAAGACTTTTAGAAGCAATCGTTTTACTTTTCTGAGCCATCTCGCTGACTTTATTTTTCCAGTCATCAGAATCGCTATCCGCCATGATTTACCCTTACCAAGCAATGATTTAGTATCATCGCAGAAAAGATACATTAGTTACTGTTTCATAATTGTTCCCAGCGTAATCATACCAAAAACTAACCACTATTTATGTCGGCGAAGGTTATACATTCGGAGACTACTAGCAGGCAATATGTCGCAGGATAATTCAGAGGAAACCCTCAAGGATAAATTAAATGCAACAAGTAAGAAACTATCTGAACTCTCCAAAAAGGCTGCAATAGCCACTAAGGAAGCAATGGAATCCGCTTCAAAAACCACTAAGGAAGTTGTAGGTAAGGCCTCAGATTCAATTCAAACAGCAGTTGTTGAAGGTAAAGAAAAACGCAAGGCCAAGAAAGAAGAGAAGATTCAGAAAATCAAAGAAGAATTGACTTCAGATGAAATGATGGATGATACTCCTGAAATGATTATGCTATTGCAACTCGAAGCAGAGACTCTAGAGATTACCAATGAACAGAATGAGCATATGCTTGAAATTGTTGAGAATATGCATCGCTTATCGCTTAGACTTGATGATATTGACAGAAAGATAAAACCTTCTAAGAATTCATCAGCCATTGTAACCAAATCAAGTGCCAGTAACCAATTATCAACAGATGAGGATGGAGAAAATACTTCGAGAGAGTTGGTAGGAACTTCGGAAGCAGTAACTCAAGTCTTACATTTACTAGGTGCAACATTATTGTGGGTCATCGCCTTATTTGGAATGACTAAATATTCGGAATCTTTAGAATTATTAATCTCCGGAACATATCCACTTTCCTTTGCAATTTGGGGTTTGGGTTCAACTTCTTGGATGATGTATGTCCTGCATCGTTTGTCAAAAGCAGGCAGTGTTCTGGATTTGCGAATGTCCACACGGATTCAATTTTCATTAGCCCTGGGAATGTTTACTTGTCTTGGATTATTGTTAAACGAAGATTCGATGACCACTGTATCCAATGTTTGGATTTGGGGAACTATAATCGCCAGTGGAGTTCTGCTTGGAGCGAGTATGATCGCATCTGCTTGGAGAGGAACAAAACGTCTTGTAAGTGTTAGAGAAACAATCGAAATCATCGATTAATCAGCACTATGACGTAATCTGCTTTTAGTGCAGGGCTTTCTTTCAAAGATTATGATTGGAATATTTCCCATTCGGAATTAATTCTATTTTGATTAATTCATGCCGTGAATGGACTTTCAGAGCTTACCGATGTAGTAGAGTTATTGGGAATCGATTCAAACAACAATTACATTCGCATGGTAAACTGAACTACGAAAATACAAATAATTAATGAAAAACATCTTAAATAAAGACTTATAGGGACATATTGTGCCTAATATACTTGACATCCCAATGAAAAAAGCAGAAATTGTTACCATTTCTGGTGATTCCGCCTATGCCAAATTCACAGCTAAGAAAGCACATATTGAAATCAATTCTACTCTAAACCGGGGAATTCAGATTAATTCTAGATATAAATCTGAACAAGTATCTATTGGAATAAACGACTATTATCTCGCATCGATTACCTTTAGGAGGAGGACTTTTCCTATTTTTATCATTGTTAGCGTTTTTTTCTTTCTTTTGGGTTGTTTAACACTTGTATTAGCTTTAGACTCCTATGATGGAGAGATTGAAATGATTTTCTCACTAATATTCTTTGTTGTAGCAATAATATCTATCTTAGCGTATTTTTATACAAAAATGGCTCGGCTATCGCTTAGACTTGCTGATGAACAAGACTATGATATCTTATTCTCATCATCAGCTGTAGAGGACTCTAAAAGAATGCAAGAGTTTATTCAAAAAGTACTAATGAATGCTTTGAAAGTTGAGGATGATCAATACAATGTCCAATCTAATTATGAATTATCAGTAAGTCAAGCCCGGCCAGCAGAAACGGCACCACAAGCACCAGTACCAGCAGCAGCAACAGCAGTAGCAACAGCAGTAGCAGCAGTAGCAGAAGCGCCACTACCAGCTTCAACGGTGAATAATCCTTAAGAATGGTCCTAAGGACTTTTTACCTGTATCTCATACAGAGAATTCTTTTGAACAGGGATTAGATGTGTTTGTTCAAGCAAGGCAACCGCGATAAAGGAGTTTGAATGTTTATGTGGCATGGTCGAGAGGATATTGAGTCCTGATGGTTCAATGATGTGGATTGAGGGAGAATGGATTCCTTGCCCCCCAGCAATAGAGGCCCATACAATCAAGATTCTGTAGTAATGGGGAATGTTAAGACTGAAGTTACTCACAAACATCATCATAATCATAATACTGCGGTTCATAATACCATCGTTCAGGATTCTGAAAGTTGATTCGGAGTCATCTTAGCACCATGATTGATATCATGAAGGAAGGAAGGCTAGACGATGCGAAGCCAATATTTGAACGTGCAAAACTAATTGACTTTCGCAGTATAAGCGCCAATAATTAGTCCTTCTTCGCTGAATTAAAAGCCATCGCCGGGGGATAGTTTTTATTCGGCGAGCCTAATTTCTTGTCATGCCCAAAGACAATCTCTTATTCTCGATAGTCTTTTTTTGCTTGGTTTCATCAGTTATTGTTCCTTATTCATCAGAGGCACAAGCTCCTGGCATAGAGCCCCAAGTTTCAGTGGATTGCAAGAATATCCAATCATGGCACAATCAGGGTCCAATTTCTTACAGTCTCGGCTCAGGGGCTGCCAATTGTATTATCACGAACGAGGACCAGAGAAACATCAAGTTCGAAGTTACTTGGATGGCGGAAAAAATGGACGTAATCACCACAGTAATGTATCAACCTGATGAAGAAGTCCAAAGCGGTGATGAAATCGAGTTGGCGAGTGGTGAAGAATTTGAGTTATGGCTCTATTTGTTCCCTGAAAAAATGGAGCCTGGTGAGGTTTCGTTCGAGGTTGAAATTCTTGTGACAGCAACCGAAGAAATTAGTGGATGGAGAGATTGTCAAAACTGTGAACCCCATGTATTTGACACCGAATATGAAATTGGCCCGTGGGGAATCATCCATGGCGGTCTCATCAGTAAATCTAACATTCCTGGCATCCCTACTGGAACAAACCTAGATTTGGAGTCAAGGAACACGTTGGAGAATGGTCTCATTTGCTCTGAAGACCTTCTAACTCAACAATCAATTGAATACTCCTTATTTCTTGAAAGCTCGACCGGTGGAAGAGATAAGATGGTTGCGAGATCATCCTTTGAGATGCGATTCGTCAATCATGAAGATAGAGACGACACGATCTCCATCGAAGAATCCTTTGAAAGCGAATTTGATAGCAGGGGCATAGCCGAATTCAACGCTACATTGAATTTGAACATCCCTGAAAATCGTACTGGTGTATGGCACGTTGAAGTGTTCTTATCTGGCGACCTGTATGGTTATGGCCGTCATGGATACGATGGAGACTTCTTAGCCGTAAGTTGTTTGCTTAATAATTCCATACTCGACCCCGATTCTCGACAGGAATTCTCTGAAGATGTCGGCGATTTGCCTGCTTTGAGTTTTTTATCAACCCTCACAGTACTGTTAATGTCAGCCCTAACATATGCGAGAGTCCATTTACATCAAATTGGTAATGACGAACTAGGCATTAAAATCAAAAATTAGAGTATAGATCACATAAAAATTGTTAGTGACTTTGCTCTACATTGGTATTTCCAGATAGTATTCCGGTACGAAGAGCGGTACGGATGCAATTGAAATTGTACGGATGGAACTTGCGTGATTTCCGGTTTGAATATAACAAAAGAGATAGTAAACTGTTTGGACATAGTTTTGAATTGAAATAATCAAGACAAAAATCATCTACTTCTAAACGCAAGAGGCGATAATCAGATTCAAAACCCCTGAAGTTTTTAATTAACCGAATCACAACAAAATAATTCAAAACTCGTTTAAACTCAATATTATATATGATAATGAGTTTAAACATCTCAGTTGTTAACAACCTCAGGGGTTTTGGAAAGATCCCGAGTAATATTCTTATGATGCGACTCTAAAGTCCCTCCACCAATTTCTAACAACTTTGAATCTCTCCACAATCTCTCAACATTGTATTCACCAACATATCCGTATCCACCCA